>Ga0209259_1000003_pt1 | contig 52103 bp, 58 predicted proteins | sample WorMetGr2BELIZE1_FD_187417 | JGI IMG/M metagenome (GOLD analysis project Ga0209259, IMG submission 187417) | Marine gutless worms symbiont microbial communities from Max Planck institute for Marine Microbiology, Germany - Inanidrilus... ...
AGTCATCAAGGCTCGCCGGCAACAACGTCTGCTGCCGACGATCCTGGCCTTCAACAAATCGGCTCATCCCGACCTCCAAAGCAACTGTCAGGATTCTAGACCGATTGGGGCGTTTTCACACAGCCACTCCCAATTTCAGTCCAACTGCCTCAGATCATCAAATGACGGCTTTCTGATCGGTAAGCCGGCGTCAGACGTCAAGCGTCAAATGTAAAGGAGTTGATCCATTAGCGGATAAAGTGGGCCGAAGTCCTCACAATAATACCAGCGTTAGAAAGATAGCGTGGGTGGCGCTGGCGGGAATCAGATAGACTTTGAACCGCCACGTGTCGATTCGAGCGAAGTCATAGAACAGTTTATGAGCAGTTCCAGTTCAGAGAAAGATCCGTTTGTCGTATTGGACTGGCTCTATACACGCTCGCTTGAAGGGTGGTCGATCGAGAGCTTCTTGGCTGAACTCATGCACCAACTTGGCGAAGTCGGCATATCTCTCTGCCGCGTGAGGATCGGAATTCCTGTCCTGCATCCACTCCATGTTGTCAGTGCCTATACCTGGCGACCCGACAGGGGCGTTGAGATTGAAACGTACTCCAGGGGGTTTGATGTCACGAACGCCTATCTGGGAAGCCCGATGCGCCCGATATTCGAAAGTGGTGCAGAAGGGGGTCGAATTAGAATCACGTCTGGGACCGAGTCCAATCGTTACCCACTTCTCGTAGACGCGTCCGCCCACGGAGGAACGGACTACTTCCTTCAACTCCTCGGTTATCCCGACAGATCGCAACCACCGGCGAGTCAGGAAGGTATCCTGTTCAGTTGGATCTCCGCCGCCCCCAATGGCTTTGCCGAGGAAGACCTGGAGTTTCTGCGTAAGATCCACAAACCGCTTTGCATGGAGCTGAGGAGCCTTACCCAAAAGAACCTGGTCAAAGACATCATGCATGCGTATCTCGGCGGATACTCCGCGGACCGTGTCTTCTCCGGCCAGATCCAACGCGGAGATGGCGATGTCATCGAGGCTGTCATCTTGTTCTGCGATCTGCGGGGGTCGTCGACCCTTGCGGAGCACTATGGCTTCGACGAGTTCCTCCACGTCTTGAACGACTATTACGGGATTACGGCGGGGGCTGTTCTCGAGGCCGGCGGAGAGGTCCTCAGATACATTGGAGACGCGTCGCTCGCGATCTTCCCTTTGGAACGTTATGCAGACGAACGTGAAGCGTGCGAAGCCGCATTAAGCGTGTCGTTGAAGGCCGTTGCCAACGGCGAGCGCCTCAATCTCGACCGAAGTCAGCGAGGCGAGCTGCCGATTGAGTTCGGGATCGGACTTCACGTCGGAACCGTTATGTATGGCAACATTGGAACCGCGACGAGACTGGAATTCACCGTGGTTGGCCAAGCTGCGAATGAGGCAGCTCGGATAGAGGCCCAGTGCAAAGAACTCGATCAGGCCATTCTGGTTTCTGATAGGTTTGCCAATCAGGTTCCGAAACGGTGGCTCTCTCACGGTCACATCAAACTGCGCAACATCAAAGACCCGATCGAGATATTCTCGCCTCAGTGAATGCAGATTTCCGGAGAGCAGATGAGACCTTCGCCCGCTCCTGGTTAATAGGCGCGGTGCCGCCTCGATTACGGAAAGCTCCGGAAATGATCACAAAGCAGTCGTCAATCCGCATGTGGTGAATTGACGGCAATGGGCGGAAAGCAGCTGTTCTTTCCTCCGGCCCGAAACGTCGCCCTCCCTACCCCTCGGAAACCAGCCTCTCGTAAAGATGCCACGACGCGTGGCCGAGGATGGGGAAGATGACGATCACGCCGAGCAGCATCGGCGCCACCGCAACGAGGGTCAAAGCGCCGACCACGGCGCCCCAGCCGAGCATGACGACGGGGCTTTTCTTGACCGTCTGGACACTGGTGATCATCGCCGTCACGAAATCAATGTCCTTGTCCAGGAGTAGCGGCATGGCGATCACGGTGAGCGAGAACAGGAGCGTTGCCAGAACGGCGCCGGCGCAGGAGCCGACCATGAGGAAGGTGGCACCCTCGACCGTGGTGAACAGGACCGACGCTGCGCTTTCGAAGGTCTGAATAGGCTTGTTCTGCAGGAAAAGCGCCAGCATCAGGCGCACTTGGTAGGCCCACAGCCAGAAGGCAAACAAAACGATCAGGGCCATCCAGCCGAATTGGCGGCGCTGCTGGTTGAAGACGACGAGGAAGATGTCGGATGCGCTGAAGGGCTCCGCGGCCTTGAGGCGGCGGGACATTTCGTAAAGGCCGGCGGCCAGGAAGGGAGCGACGAGGGGAAAGCCGACGGCGGCGGCGATGACGATCCAGACCTGGTCGAAGACCAGGAGGCCGGACAACAGGACCGCGCCGATGAGCGCATAGGCAAGGCCGAAAAAAAGGCTGAGCGTCGGGCGTTTCGTTATGTCGCGCAATCCCGCGTTGAGAGCAGACCTGACGTCATCGACGGTGGCGGTGCCGACGTTCAGGCGAATTTGCGGAACCGGTGGAACCGCTTGCTGCTGGCCTTGGTCCGCTTGCATGGCACGAACTCCCTTCACCTGACGGGTCTCAGCCGGATATCTGCACCGGGGCAATCGCGTAATTAAATTCAAACCCGCGCATACATTTGTAAACCCCCTTTGATCCGCCCCGGCCGGTCGTGCCTTATCGCGGGGTCGGGCGAGCGGCCTTGGTCGTTTCGGGCGCTGGGTTCGGGTGGAGAGTTATTCGGCCGGCCGGCGCGGCGCCCGACGGCGCGGTTTCGGGCTCGTCCCGTCGGTCTGGGCTTTGGCCTTGACCTTGCGTGGGTGGCGGCTGGCCGCCGTCTTCTTGGTCGCCGGCGGATTGGCGTCCGTCTTCTGCGGCGGCACGCCCTTAATCAGCGGACGGCCGGTTGCCGCCCGGGTCCAAGCTTCGCGGATTTCCTGTTCGGCCCTCAACCAGTGTTCCAGCTCGTTGCCAATCAGCTTGCCGGTGATTTCCCACAGCGCATAGGCGCGCTCGCGGATTTCGTGCTCGAGCTTTTCGTCGTTGGCCTTGTCGTCGGCCTTTATGGTTTCGGTTTTAACGTGTTCACTCTTTTCATCCATGACCCCCTCCCGCTGCCGGTGCGCCTTCGCGTCCCGGCGATGAGGACCCCACGGTTGCCGATTGGATGAGGCAATTTAAGGCCAAATCGGCCGGCCCGTCAGCGAAAATCGGCGGCCCCGGCCAGGTCCGCCGGCACCCTATACCTATGAACCGCCCAAGGTATACGTCCGGTCAGCAGATGGCGGTGCCGGGCGCTGGTACACTGTTTTCAATGATCGGATACATGCGGTGACCCGCGCAGACGGAGCGCGCCGCAGCTGGAGCCAAGGTTCGACAACTGCGCTTCTCCCCGCGCTCGACGGCGGGTGTGATTAACACTTCGGAATACTGGAAAACGGTATGAATTGTCTTAGCCCATCACTGGGAAGTCCGGATACGGGACGGTCACTGGAAACGTTTCACGATTTCGTCGACCGCCAGAAGCAACCACAATTACGCGGTGCGGCGGAACGGCTGGCCGCCGATGTGGAGGCCGCCATCGGCGAAATCGGGCGGCGATCGGAGGCCATACTCGCCATCGTCAACGCCCAGGCGCTCGGCGCCGGCGTGCGCATCAAAGACCAGACCGCCGCCTGCATCGACAACATCCGCAATGAAACGACGACTACAGCGGGACGGCTATTGCGCAACATCAGGCCCGGTACAGACGAGAAAAGCGCAGCCCGGGCCGCCGGAAGGATCCTCGAAAACGCATCCAAACTGTCGGCCGAACTCCAGGAAAAAGCCGAAGCGGCGGCCGCCTCCATCATCCGGGAAATGGAAGCCACATCTCACGACGTCCGCCAGATCCGCGACGAAGCGGTTCGCGGTTTGGCCGAGCTTGCCGAAGACGCGATGCTGAAGCTCGCCGAAACGGAGGAACGCACGCGGGCGGCGGAGGGCGCATGGGAAACTGCGCCGACGGTCGAGGACGCGTTGAAATCGATCACCGCCGAGGCCATCAAGGCACTCGCCGAGGCAACGGAAAAAGTCGCCCGAGCGGCCTGCGATGCCGCCGCCCGGCTGAACGACGCCACGGACAGGGCGATCGCGGCGGTGCGCCAGACGGCGGATGCGGCGATGCAGACCATCGGTCGCGTCATCGACGACGCCAACGCTCGGATCCTCGGCGTCACGGAAGAGGCCGTCACCGCCGCCGTTCCGAGAGAAGACATCGATCATTTCAATCTCGCGGCCCTCAAGGAAAAGTGGAGGCCTCGGAATCCTCGATGATATCCAGGCTTCGCGGCCCCGGTCTTCCATTCGATCGCTCGAGAATTCGGGGGGCCGATATCTGGGGGAGATCGAATGCCCCCTGATTCCATGATGGGTAAGGATCGTGAACCTGCGTCGGCGCTCCGCATGGGCGAGACCGGCGCGATCACGGTTTCGCCGCAGCGGCCCGGTCAGGCGGTCGCCCCGGCGACGGTCGCTCGGTGCATGACCCGGCGCTGGGCCGGGTCGTAGGTGCGGCCGCGGTGCAGGACGGAGCGGTTGTCCCAGACGACGACGTCGCCGGCCCGCCATGAATGGGAATAAACATGCTGCGGACGGATGCAAAACCCGGTCAGCTCGCGGATCAAGGCCCGGCCCCTTTCGACCGGCCAGCCGACGACATGGGAACAATGGCTGCCGACGTAGTGGACCTTGCGCCCGGTTCGGGGGTGGGTGCGCACCAGCGGATGGTGCGGCGGCTCGAAAGCTCTCTTCTCCGCGTCAGTGAAGATGTCGCCGGAGATCAACGAGCGGGAATAGATGATGGAATGTTCGCACTGCAGGCCCTCAAGCGCGCCTTTGTCGAATTCGCCGAACGGCCCCACCCAATCATCATAACAGGCCCGTAAATCGGCGAATTCGGTCTCGCCGCCGCAATCCGGAACCTCATGGGCGGCGAGGATGGAATAGGTGCAAGGCACCGGCTTGAAGGAGCTGTCCGTGTGCCAAAGCAAATTGCCCTTCATATAGGTCGCGTGTTCGCCTTCGGGGTCCATGACGGCGCCGTCATCGCCGACATTGGAAAGGCGCGTGACCTTGCTGTCGACGCCGCCGTACTGGTCACGGGCCAACGGTACCTCCAACGGCCCGAAGCGCTCGGCGAAGGCGACTAGGGCCGCATCATCAAGGAATTGTTCCCGGAACACGGCGACACAATAGGTATCCAACACCTCTTGGATGTCCTCGAACAGGCCCTGCACCAGCGGTTCAGTGAGGTCGACGTCGGTGATCTCGGCGCCGAAATCGCCGCCTCGATCGGCAATCGCCAACCCGCTTTCCGATTTTTCGCCCATGCTCCCCCTGTCCGGCGCGCCGCCCGGCTCGACGGCGGCGTTTTCATTATGGCGATTTGCCGTCCGTCCTGGAAGGCATTCGGCGTTTCGACACTCTGGCCTCGCACCCCGGCGCCGCGCTAGACTGCCTTGCGGCCGGCCGTCGATCGAACGTCGGCGGAGGCTGACGGCAAGGCCCGACCGATCGGGAGGAAAGGGACGTGCCCGAACCCATGGCAAAGACGGGAACCGGAAGCAGCGCCCAGGACCCGGAACGGGTCAAGGCCGAGCGCGACCGTTTCATCAAGCTGGCTTTCTGCCGGGCCGACCTGCTGTTCGAGCTCGACCGCGAGCTGACCATCGTTTACGGCGCCGGGGCTACCGACTTGTTGTTCAGCATGGCGCCCGACGAACTGCCCGGCACCTCGTTCCTGGCCCTTATCGACGACAAGTTCCGGCCCAAGGTCAAGGAAATGCTGAGCTCCGGCGCCAAAGGCGGCAGTGGAAGCGGCGGCGACGGCGCCGGTCGTATTGACGACGCCATTTTGAAGATCAAGGGACCCAACGGCGTCGGCGTCGTCAGCACGCTCGCCGGATACCGCGTATCCGATTTCGGCGACCACTACTTCCTGGCCCTCAAGGTCGGTCCGGCGAGTCCGGTCCAGGTGGCCGGACGCGAACCGATCGCCGTCACCGAGGCGGGACTGCTGGCCGGCCCCAGCTTCGGCCAGGAGGCGGCGGCGCGGCTCCGGTCGCACGCCGATGCCGGGCACGCGGCCAGGGTCACCATGGTCCATATCGAAAACCTGGAACAAGCGGCGAAGGCGCTCGACGCCAACGAACGGCTCGGCCTGATGACCGCCGTAGGCGAAGTGTTGAAGGCGCACTCCATCGGCGGCAACACGGCCGGCCAACTCGACGAAGAGAGCTTCGGCTACGCCCACGACGAGGCCGTCGATCCCGAGACCGTCAACATCGAGGTCGAGGAACAGGCCCTCAGCCACCTGCCGGAAGGCGCGAAAGTCGGGGCCCGTTCGCTGACCCTGGAAGCCGACGACGCCGGCATGACCGAGGAACAGGTGGCCAAGGCGCTGGTTTATACCATGGACCAGTTCTGCTCCGGCGAAGGGCGGGTCACGACTCGCCGGCTCTCCGACTCCCTCGACGAGCTGATGAACGGCACCGTCGAAACCGTGCGCAACATCAAATCGGTCACGGAAAGCGGCGATTTCGATCTCGTCTACATGCCGATCTGCGACCTGCGCGTCGGCCGTGTCCATCATTTCGAGGTGCTCAGCCGCTTCCGCGATACGGAGCGCGCCAAATCGACCTTCCAGATCATCACCCTTGCCGAGAACCTCAACCTGATCGCCGAATTCGATCGCGCCGTCTTCGACAAGACCGCGGCGCTCTTGGACGAATTCGCGAAAAAGGGCCCGATGCCAGCCGTCGCCATCAACCTGTCCGGTCTGTCCCTGTCCAGCGATGCTTTCGTCGACCGCCTGCTGAAGAGCCTCAAGGCCAAACCGTCGCTCAAGGGTCGGCTGTTGTTCGAGCTGACCGAATCGGCGGGCATCGGCCAGCTCGAGAGGACCAACAACATCATCCAGGACTTCCGCCACATGGGCTACGGGTTCGCCCTCGACGACCTCGGTGCCGGGGCCGCCAGTTTCGATTACCTGAACGCGCTCGAGGTCGACGTCGTCAAGTTCGACGGACCGGTGATCCGCCGCGCCTGCGCCTCCAAGCGTGGCGGCGACCTGCTGACCACCATGGCCAAGATGTGCGCGTCTTCCGGTGTCGAGACGGTGGCCGAAATGGTCGAGGACAAGAACATCGCCAACCAGGTTTTCTACTGCGGCATCGACTTCGGCCAGGGCTGGTATTTTGGCAAGCCGAACCCCGACCCCTTCGCCTTCGCCGACGATTTCGCCGACGAAACTGACGACACGGAATAGGGACGAAACGATGTCTCGGGTAGCTTTCCAACGGGCCTTTCAGGAATTGAACGAGGACGAGATCGCCTATCTTCTCGAGAACAGCCGCAAGGTCGCCTTCGACGACGGTGATATCCTGATCCGCGAGAACGAGGATTCCGGCATTATCCTGGTCATCCTCGACGGCAAGGTCCGGGTCGTCCGCCTGCAGGGCGGGCGGACGGAGAAGGAGCTGTCCGATCCGCTGTCCGCCGGCGACACCGTCGGCGAGATGTCGTTCATCGACCACATCGGCGCCAGCGCCACCCTGATCGCCTCGGGCACGGTGCAGACCCGCTCCATCGACCGCGACCTCATCGCCGGTATGGGCGAGCGCGACCCGCGGCCATTCATGGCGACGCCGCCGGTCGGCGGCGGGATCGCCAGCGCCTTCAGACCGAGATCGTCGATCCATGCCGCCAGCGCGCCTTCCGGCTCGCCGATATATTCCGTTCCCTTGGCGTAATGAAATCCCCGCCACTGACCGCCGATGGTGCGCCCGCCGGCCACCGACTCGGCCTCGAGGACGCGTATGCGGTAATCCTTGAGCAACCAAGCCGCAGCGAGGCCGCTGGCACCACCGCCGACGATAACCGCGTCGAGCCGTCGGTCGTCGCCATCGGAAGCGGCGCCGGTGCGCGGCTGAGCGAGCCAGCCGCCGAGCCCGAGCGCCGAAACGCCCGTCAGAAACCGGCGGCGATCCATGGTGCGGGTCAGTTTAGCGTTTTTGGTCGTTTTTCGGAACCGACCGCGTTTTCGACGGTCGGCTGACACGGAGGCGCCGCGTTCGGGAACGTTACGGAAACCTTCGTTCCGCTACCGACCTCACTTTCGATACTGACGGTCCCGCCGTGCAGATCGACCAACGACTTGACGATCGTGAGGCCGAGACCGGCGCCCTCCTGGGCGATCCCCGGGTCGGTGACCACCCGGGTGAAGGGATCCGTGAGGCCGGGCAGGTCTTCCGCTGTTATGCCGATGCCGGTATCGGCGACGGTGATGTTGACCTCCGACGCCGCCGCCTCGACGGCGATCGACACGGAGCCGTTGGCCGGCGTGAATTTCAAGGCGTTCGACAGCAGATTGAGCAGAACCTGTTTGACGGCGCGGCGGTCCGCGTAGAGATGCGGCAGGCCATCGGCGATCAGAACATCGAAAACGAGACCGCCGTCACCGGCGGCGTTTTCCGCCGTATGCGTGCAATCGGCGACCAGGTCACGAAGGTCGAACAGCTCCTTGATCAGCGGACGCTTGCCGGCCTCGATGGCGGAGATGTCGAGAACGTCGTTGATCAGCGCCAGAAGGTCATCGCCGGAGGCATGAATGTCTTCGGCATATTCCCGATAGCGCTTTTCACCGAGGGGTCCGAAGTATTGGTTGCGGAGGATTTCCGAGAATCCGAGGATCGCGTTCAAGGGCGTGCGCAATTCGTGGCTCATGGTGGCCAAGAACTCGGACTTGGCCTGACTCGCCCGTTCCGCCTTGATCAGGGCCTCCTGGCGGTCCTCTTCCGCCCGTCTCAGCTCCGAGATGTCGACGGAGAACAGGATCATGGAGCCGTCTTCGAGCCGTTTTTCGGTGATCAGCAACCACCGGCCGTCCTGGCGCTCGTGTTCGAAAGCGGTGCCTTCCCCGGACCGCCGTTCCAGGCGTTCAGCCAACCATTCCTCTTCGCGGCCGATGGCCTCTGGAACCAGTCCCTTGCCAATGGTCGCCCGCAGGTGGTCCTCAAAGGAGACGCCGGGTTCGACCGTCTCGATGACGGCGGCATTGAGCTCCCGATACCCCTCGTTACAGATGACGAGACGGTCGGCGGCATCGTAAAGGGCGACGATACCGGGCATCATTTCGATGGTCGCCTGAAGACGGCGAGATCGTTCTTCGGCCTGACGCCGTCGCGTGATGTCCCGCATGACACCGACGAAGCCGCGGTGATAATCGGCGGCGAAAGGATAGACCGTAAGGGTCATCGGGAATGTCGATCCGTCTTTGCGGCGCCCGGACAGTTCGCGGGCCTTGTCGATGATCCTGGGCGCATGGATGTTGGATTTCTTGACGTAATCCTTGTGGTTGGCCCGGTCGTCCTCCGGTATCAGGATCGAGACGTCCTCGCCGATCACCTCCGAAAGGCGGTAGCCGAACATACGCTCGGCCGATGCGTTGAAGTTCGTGATCGCCCCGTTTTCGTCGATGCGAATGATGCCCTCGCCGACGCTATCGAGGATTTCGCGGAGCGAGCGTTCGCTCTTCTTGAGAGCCGAAAGAGTTTGCTCCCGTTCGACGACGTGGCCGATCTGCCTGCCGATATGGGCAAGGGTCTCCATGAGCGGCTCTTCGGGTTCGTCGATGCGGGTCGAAAAGAACTCCAGCACGGCGACGACGGCGCTGCCGACCTGAACCGGCAAAGCAAAGCCGCTCTTGAGCCCGACATCACCGGCCTGCTTGGCCCGCGGGAAATTGGGGTCGTCGGTCACATCGCGGATCCACGCCGGCTCGCCGCTTTCCAGGACCCGACCGGGCAGGTCAACGCCGGTCGAGAAATCGGTCTGTTCCGTGATTTGGCGGAACAGGGCGAAGCCGATTGGATCACTTAGATGCCAGATCGCCCGCGGCTTCAAGAGACCTTTGGTGCCGGGCGATACGGTATAGACGTGCCCGACCGGCCAGCCGGTGAAAGCGCAGATATCGTCGATGCAACGCTGCATCGCCTCATCGACGCCGTGGGCCTCGTTGGCTGTCACGCAGACCTTGTGCAGGAGCCCGAGCAGCTTCGGACACCCTTCATGGGGCGGGTTCTTGATCCTGTCCGGTGTTCGCCGATCGTACGGCCGAAGACCTTATGCGGCCTTGCCCATCCACTGTTCTCCTCCCACTAAAGGACTACTTAGTGTAGACGCAATCGCGGAGGTGGAATGCTTCGGTGTATTGCGGAAGTGTTTCAATTTGCGTCAGCTCCCCGGCCCCCATCAGCGGCGGTGCGGCCGCGTGCGACCGGCCGACAGCGCCGATAACAGGCGTTCCCGACGCCGCCTCCGGAGCGGGATCTCGGCCGTTGTAACCGACCGACGGTACATCGATCGGGGGCCCGTGTCGGAAAGAGAATTGGCAATTCATGGTTGAGCAACCATATGGGATTCGATGGCAGCACCAATGGGAGCGCTGCCGAGGGAGGAGAATCTTGATGAAAAAGACCATCATCGCCGCGGTCGTGGCCACCTTACCGATGGCTACAGCGGCCTTGGCCGGAACCGCCGCACCCCAGGGGGCCGAGCTTTACATCGTAGCACCGACCGACGGTGCGGTCGTTACCGCACCCTTCACTGTCCGATTTGGCCTCAAGGGTGCCGGAGTCGCACCGGCCGGCGTCGAAAAGGCGGGCACCGGGCATCATCACCTGTTGATCGATACGCCCGTCCCCAACCTCGCAGAACCGATTCCGAGTGATGACAACCACCGTCATTTCGGTGGCGGACAAACGGAGGCGGAGATCAATCTGGCGCCGGGGCAGCACACGCTGCAGCTTCTGCTGGGGGATCACAACCACATCCCGCACACGCCGCCGCTGATTTCGCGCAAGATCACCGTGACGGTCAAATAACCGGGCGCCCGGGCCGCCGCCGTCATGCAGCGGCGACGGTCCGTTCCGGCGGAAACCGAACCGTCGCCGCCGTGCCGACACCGACCTCGCTGGTTAGCGACAGGGTTCCGCCGTGAAGTTCGGTCAAGGATTTGCAGATGGGGAGGCCGAGGCCGGTCCCGGCATGATCACGCACGCTGCTTGCCGCGACCTGGCCGAACGGAGCCATGACCCGGTGCATGTCCTCGGCGGCGATGCCGACCCCGGCGTCGACGACCCGGATGACGATTCCGTCTTGCGCCTCGAGGTCGATTTCAATGGACACGTCGCCACCGGGTTCGGTGAATTTCACCGCATTGGACAGCAGGTTGAGCACGATCTGTTTGAAGTGGCGCTCGTCGGCACGCAGCGTCGGAAACCCTTGCGGTGCCGAGAACCGCACGTCGAGACCCGCCGTGCGCGCCCTCGGTTCGATCATGGTGACGCAACTCGCCACCGCCTTGCCGACATCGATGTGGCTGTCCTCGAGGGTCGCCTCGCCCGCTTCGATCTTAGAAATATCGAGAATGTCGCTGATGATCTCCAGCAGATGCGAGCCCGATTGAAAGATCAGGCCGGCGTATTCCTCGTATTTCGGGTTGCCCAGTGCACCAAAGGTCCGTTTCACCAGCATTTCGGAAAAGCCGATGATGGAATTGAGCGGCGTGCGGAGCTCGTGGCTCATGTTGGCCAGGAATTCCGATTTGGCGCGATTGGCCATTTCCGCCTGTTCCTTGGCGACCAGGATCGCCTGCTGAGCGTCGACCTGGTCGCTGATATCGGTCTGAATGCTGACGACGCCGTCGCTCGCCGTCTTGCGGTCGCGCAAAAGCAGCGTGCGGCCGTCCCGCAAATTGACGACAAACGAGTCCGGCGGCCCCTTGCTGACGTTTTCGCGGCGGTCGACGTAGGCGCTGGCCTGTCCGTCGGGAAGGATGACGTTGCCACGCTCAATGTCGTAAAGGACAAATCCTTCGGAAATCGCCTCCAGCGCCTCGCCCAGCAGGGTCTCCGAGGCATGGCGAACCGCCTCGGCCCGGTGGCGTTCGCGGATCGACTCGCGTCGCGCCGGATGCCAAGCGAAAACGGCGGCGCCGACCGCACCGGCGGCGGCCAGCGCGGCGATGACGCTCAGGGCCAACCATCGGATCCTGTCGCCATCGCGCGTGCCATCGGGGGCAGCCGGGCCCGCGATATTCGGCCCACCGACGGCGGCGACCGACACCGGGACCGTGCCGAGACAGGCCGAGATCAGGATAACGGCGGTGAGGAGACGGAAGGCGTTCAACGTCGGTATTTTCTTGTCGTCGGAGCTTAGGGCTGACCCGTTTCGGCCGGCGCCGATCGGGCGGTCACATTATAACCGGTTTTCCCACCATTGCATGCGAAGGTTGGGGTCCGTTGTAACCAACGGATAAACGGCTGTGAACGCCTAGGGAACGAGCCGATACCCCCCGGGCTCGGTGATCAGGATTTGCGCGTTCGACGGGTCCGGCTCGATCTTCTGACGCAACCGATAGACATGGGTCTCCAGCGTGTGGGTCGTCACCGAGGCGTTATAGCCCCAGACCTCGTCGAGGAGAACGTCGCGGCCGACGACCTTATCGCCAGTCCGATAGAGATACTTGAGGATCGCCGTTTCCTTGTCGGTGAGGCGGACTTTTTTCTGGTCGTCGTTGTTGACGAGAAGCTTGTTGGCCGGCTGGAACGTGTAGGGACCGATGGTGAACACCGCGTCGTCGCTGCGCTCGTGCTGGCGGATGTGGGCCCGCAGGCGGGCCAACAGGACGCCGAGGCGAAACGGCTTGGTGACGTAATCGTTGGCGCCGGCATCGAGGCCCAGAATCGTGTCGGCGTCCGTGTCGGCACCGGTCAACATGATGATCGGCGAGGTCACGCCGTTGCGCCGCATCAGGCGGCAGACTTCGCGGCCGTCCATGTCGGGCAAGCCGACATCGAGAATGATCACGTCGAAATAATCCGATTTCGCCAGTTCGATGGCTTGGGCGCCGGTTTCCGCCCCTTCAGTCATAAACTCCTCGTGCAGGGCGAGCTGCTCGCGGAGCGTTTCACGCAAAGTGTCGTCGTCATCGACGATGAGAATCCGTCTACCCGTCGTCATCGGCCACCCGTCCAAACTCAGTCGTATTCGCCTGCCCCAATGAAACCGATCGCCCCATCGGCACCGCCGGTCCGATCGTTGAGATAAGCCGGACGGCCGAGGGTGTGGTGGTTACCGGGTTTATCGTATAATAAAGCGCAGTCGACCGGCCAGGAACAGGTTAATTATGTCCGAGAGCCCCAATCGGTTCGAACTCCTTTCGATCCCGGCGAGCCGCCAGCCGGTGTCGCTGCTCTCGGTCGACCGCGCCGCCTCCGACTTGAGACGGGGCCTTTTCGTCGTTATCCAGGGCGCCGGCGGTAGCGCCGTTCTGGCCCAGGCGGCGGAAGGGGCCAGCGACGATAGCCTCGACCAACTTGCGCGCACGGCGGGCAGTTCTCCGACCCTTTCGATCACCGGGCGGCGGGCCGCCGTCCTCGACCTGGCGCGACCTGTCGGCAAGGTGGTGACGCTAAGCACCACGCCGCCGTTGTCGGCGGCGGGCGTCTACGAACTTTCCGACCCGCTCGTCGACCAGGCCCCCAGTGCGCTCAGCATCGACGTCGAAGAAACGGAGACCTACGACTGCGAGAATGCCGCCGTTTCGCTCGCCAAGATCGCGCGCTTGCTTCCGGCCGTGGTGACCGCCGCCATAACCGACAACGAGGCCGAGGACCTGGCCGCCTGGGCGGCGCGGCACGATCTCCTGCTGGTCGACGCCGGCGATATCTTTCAGTACGAAAACGTCGCCGCACGGACCCTGCGGAAGGTCAGCGAGGCCCGGGTGCCGCTGTCCGATGCGGAACAGACCCGTATCATCGCCTTCCGGCCGCTCGACGGCGGTCTCGAACACCTGGCCATCATGATCGGCGAGCCGGACCCGGCGAAACCGGTGCTCGTGCGTTTGCATTCCGAGTGTTTCACCGGGGACCTTTTGGGCAGTCTGCGCTGCGATTGCGGCGACCAACTGCGTGGCGCCATCGACGAGATTTCGGCCGAGGGATCCGGCGTGCTTCTTTATTTGGCCCAGGAAGGCCGGGGCATCGGCCTGGTCAACAAGTTGCGCGCCTACGAACTGCAGGACCGGGGCTTCGATACATTGGATGCCAATGAACAGCTCGGCTTCGACGCCGACGAACGGGTCTACTTTCCGGCGGCACGCATGCTGCGCCAGCTCGGTTTCTCGGCGATCCGGTTGCTGACCAACAACCCGGACAAGGTCGAGGCCCTGGGCCTATGCGGCGTCACCGTCGTCGAGCGGGTCGCCCACACCTTTCCGGCCAACAAGCACAATGAGATGTACCTGCAGACCAAAAAGGCCAAGGGCGGGCACCTCATTTGATGTCTCGGCACGGTCCGGCGGCCGGCGAATTCGGCTCGGAAACCCTGTCCGGGGCGGGCCTTAACAAATCTGACTTAAAACCGTAACAGTTGGCGGAATAGTTTGGGTCTCTGCAACCGGCCGGAGCCGCAATGGAGGCTGCATGGCAACCGAACACATCGTCAAATCTTTCGATGACGAGCTCGAGGCCCTACACGGCATCATCGCCGAGATGGGTGGGCTCGTCGGCGGCGAGCTGCAGGCGGCGCTCGACGCTCTGGCAAATCGCGACGCTGACGCGGCGGCCGCGGCAACGGTAACCGACGAGACGGTCAACCGACTGGAACATGAAATCGAAGAACTGGTGGTGCGGATGATCGCCATGCGCCAACCCATGGCCGACGACCTCAGGGCCATCATTGCTGGCTTGCGTGCGTCCGGCGATCTGGAGCGGATCGGCGATCAGGCCAAGAACATCGCCAACCGGGTCTTCACCATCGTCGAACTGGCACCGGTCGGAATCGAACCCGACGTGATCGAACTGGGGATCATGGTCCGCGAAATCGTCAGCGACGCGGTGGAGGCCTACGTCGAGCGGGATACGGACAAGGCCGAGGCGGTTCGCACCCGCGACGTCGAGGTCGACCGTCGTTACACTGATATCTTCAGCAAGATCCTGACCCTCAATACCGAGAACTCCAGCCGGGCCACCGTTTGTACCCACCTCAATCTTGTCGTCCGCAGTATCGAGAGGATCGGCGATCTGGCGACCGACGTCGCCGAGGAGGTGATCTTCATGGCATCGGGCCGGTTCCCGAAAGACGACCGTTCGAAAGCCGACGAGAGTTTCTTCGTGACCGCATCGGACGGGTAAGCGACCGGGCGGCTTTATTCGCCCTCGACCTTGTTCAGGAAGGCCACCTCGTCCGGATTCGACAGATCGGTCATGGCGCGAATGCGTTTCACCAGGGTAGCGCGGCTTTCGGCCAGATGAAGTTTGGAGAGGATGTCATCGAGATCGGCCGGCGCTTGGAATTCATGCATGATGAACCGGGTGTCGCGGTCGGACAGGCCGAGGGAGCCGAGCTGCATCAGAACACGGTCCCGCTCGGAGAGGTCGACCCGGCCGTCAGCGGCGGCAAAGGCGATCATGGCGCGGACGATCAGTTTGTTGTCGTCATCCAGCTTTTCGCTGTCGCTGAAAGAGCGCGGCGCTTTCGCCTGCGGTTCCGTCTCGCGGCGGAAATCCATCATCATGACGGACAGGGCCTTGAAAATATCGAGCATGCATACCTCGGACTGTGGCGGACGGTCCCCGGTCCCTGTCGCCGCTAATGACGGTCCGATGTTGCCGGTGACGGCCTTTTGATGTCGGATTTTGGCATGCGGACCGATCTTGAGCAAATTAGTCTGGCTCCATGACCGACCGCGGAAAGCGACAACAGGCAGCGATCGAACAACCGGCGGAGCCCGGTCACGAAGCCTTCATGGGGCGTGCCGAGGACATGCGCCGCCAGGCGGTCGAGAGCGGCGATCAGGCCTATGGCGCCGTCATCGTCAAGGACGGCCAAATCGTCGGTCAGGCGCCGAGCCGCGTCGTCGTCAATACGGACCCGACGGGCCATGCCGAAATGGAAGCGATCCGCGACGCCAGCCATCGCCTCGGCCGCGCAGATCTTTCCGGCTGCGTAATGTATTCGACGTCGCCGCCCTGTGCCATGTGTGAGACGGCGGCCCACTGGTCCGGCGTCAGTGCTCTGCGCTACGGCTCCGACATCCGGGACGGGGGTCGTCCCCGTTACCGGCGATGCTGAAACGCCGCCATCTGATGGTTGCCGCCGCTTGGGTGCTTTTCGGCGGCCGGGCCGACGCCGGATCCGGGCCCCGCGGCGACTCGGAGCCCGCCGAGACGGCGGCTGCGGACGACAGGGCTTTCATGGCACGGGCCCTGGAACTGGCCCGGCAGGGTGCTGAGCGGGGCGACGGGACAGCCTACGGCGCTGTCGTCGTCCGCGGCGGGAAGATCGTCGGCGAGGGGTGGAACCGCAGCTATCTGAAAAATGACGCCACCGCCCACGCCGAGACGGAAGCCATCCGCGATGCCGCGCGCCGCCTCGGAACCCGCGATCTCGGTGATTGCGTGCTCTACACCAACGGCGGGCGGCCTTGCCCCATGTGCGAAACGGCCGCCTATTGGGCCGGAATCCGCACCCTCAAACTTGAGGGCCCAGACCAGACCGTCACCGATGCCGGGCCGCCGATCTATGGCGGCTGTTGAACGGGTTCCGGCCGCGGGCCCCGAAAAGGGAGGGTCTGTGCCAATGGAAACGCCCGGAATCATTGACCCGGCGGCCCGGTAGAACTTTCCCCGCCGCCGAATACCGGCAGCGCAAACTCCTGCTATCGCTTTATAAACAAAGGGTAATTAGTTGGCACGGCCCTTGCATCGGACGATCCAACAAAAAACATAGAACGGGAACCCAGATCATGACCTCAGTTCAAGAAGCCTCGACGGCCTGGAGGATGCCGATCGCCTATTCATCGGGCGAAACGGCGGCACCGGCCGGAACCGGCGACGAGTCGGCACCTTCGGCACCGGATGATGCGGCCGACGTCGCATCGGAGGGCGGCCTCAGTCTCTTCGGGAGCGATGGACCGACGTTCAGCGACTTTATCGACGTGATCAATCCCATGCAGCATATCCCGGTGATCGGTACGCTCTATCGCGAGGTCACCGGCGACACCATCGATCACGCACCAAAGGTCGCCGGTAAGACGTTATATTTCGGACCGATCGGCACCCTGACCTCGGTTGTCGACGTGTTTGTCGAAGAGACGACGGGAAAGGACGTCGGCCGCCACGTGATGTCGGCTCTCGACGAGGACCGGGAAGAGAACGGTCTGGCCGGTGGCTCGGCTGCGCCTACCGATATCGGCAGCGGTGACGACGGCGCGGACCATTCGACCCCGTCCGCCACAACGGCGGCCATCGACCCGATTACGGCTTGGGCCGCAGCCGAAATGGGATATCGCCGCGCCGAAGCCTTAAAACAAGGACTCGAACCCCCGAAACGTACCTATGATTCGCTGGTCGTGACCCACGCAGCCCCGTCGCAAACGGAGACGGCCGGCACCGAGTTGGCGATGGGCCAATCATCGTTACCGGCACTGGGACCAGAATGGGCGTTCCTCGACCGACCGATCACGGAGCCGCCACAACCGGCCATGGAGTCAGTCGTCGCCGCTGGCGACCGCGGGCCCAGCTATTCTGGCTTCGACCGGGTTGATGCGCCGGCGACGGCGGCGGTGGCGCAAGATGATCCGGTCATGGCGTGGGCAACAGCGGAAACCGCCCGATCCCGTGCTGCGCCGGCAGGTGGAAGGGCCTTCGAGAACGCATCGGCCGCCGCACCGGCCGAGGGCGGCGGTTGGTTTTCCAGCGTTATGCTCGACGCCCTCGACAAATACCACCCGGACCCGGCGACGGCCGTGAGGCCGGGGGACGACGAGCGGGCTCGGTTGAATTGGTCGGCGGGGTATTGAGGCACCGGGAGAGGCTATGGATCTCATCGTACTGCCCATTGGTGTCGTCCGTTTCGACGGAGCGTTCTACCGCTGCGCGCTGGGCAGAAGCGGGACTTCGGCAGTAAAGCGCGAGGGCGACGGCGCCACGCCGGTCGGACGGTTCCCGCTCCGCCGTCTCTGGTACCGCCCCGACCGCATCGGTCGGCCGCGGACCGGGCTAGCGGTTCAGCCCATCAAGGAAGACGACGGCTGGTGCGATGACCCGGCCGACCTCTGCTACAACATGGCCGTCAAGCGGCCCTACGACGCCAGCCACGAGATCCTGTGGCGTGAAGACCCGCTATACGACCTCATCGTCGAGGTCGGGTACAATGACGACCCGGTGGTCGCTGGGCGCGGCAGCGCCATTTTCATTCATGTGGCCAGGCCAAACTTCGAACCGACCGAGGGATGCGTGGCACTGAGGGTCGACCACCTTTTGGCGATCCTCGAGACGGTGACGCCCGAGACCTGTATCGACATCAAGGAACCGCCGGCTTAGGCCGCCGGTTTGTAAGGCGGTCGCTCCCCGAAAATCGCCGTGCCGACACGGACACTGGTGGCGCCGAAACGGATCGCCGTTTCGTAATCGGCGCTCATCCCCATGCTCAGGCGATCGAGGCCGTGGCGCCGGGCGATTTCCCGGAGCAGGGCAAAATGAAGGGACGGCTCGTCGTCGACGGGCGGGATGCACATGAGCCCGGAGATCGGCAGTCCGAGGTCCGTTCGGCAGGTCGCGATAAAGGCATCGGCATCGGCCGGCAACACACCTGCTTTCTGATCCTCCTCGCCGGTATTGATCTGAATGAGACAGTCGGGGCGCCGTCCCGTCTCGTCCATGACCCGCGCCAGCTGGGTGGCCAACTTCTGGCGGTCGAGCGTCTCGATGGTGTCGAACAACTCGACGGCACGCCTGGCCTTGTTGCGCTGCAAGGGGCCGATCAGGTGCAGATGGGCGTCGGGGTAACGGTCCTTGAGATCGGGCCACTTGTCGATCGCCTCCTGGACACGGTTCTCGCCGAATACCCGATGCCCGGCCTCGAGCGCGGGGACGATCGTCTCGGCGGCGTGGGATTTACTCACGGCGACCAGCGTGATATCCGCCTCGGACCGGTTGTCGGCGCCGGCGGCAGCGGCGATTTTGGCCCGGACATCGGCAAGGTTGTGGGCGATGTCTGTCATATCCGGCGTCCTGAAGGATGATGAGGCGCTCCACAGGGAGCGGTTTGATACATGAACCTAACAGACCTGCCAGTCCGGCTCAATTTCCACAGGTCGGGGACCGGTGGTTTGCCGCGTTTGATCGCCATGACCGATCCGGATCGAGAATCCGATCCGGTGGCGCTGATCGAACGGCTGCCGGCGGCGGCCGCGGTGATCTTTCGCCATTACGGAAATCCGGACCGGGACCACCTGGCCGCGGTGGGAATGGCGGCGGCAAACCGTCGCGGTGTCTATTTTCTGGTTGCCGATGACGTCCGTCTGGCCGGACGGATCGGTGCCGACGGTGTGCATTTCCCGGAACATCGGATCCGACGCCGGGACCGCAGGGTGGGGACGGCCCTCAGCCGGTTTCCCCTGGTGACGGCGGCGGCCCACTCGCGCCGGGCGGCGCTGGCAGCCGAGTGGGCCGGAGTCGATGCGGTGATTCTTTCGCCGGTATTTCCGACACCGAGCCATCCCGAACGTGCGGCCATGGGGCCGCTTCGATTCGCCTTGGCGGCATTCGATATGAGAGTGCCCGTTTATGCCCTTGGCGGTGTGAAGGCGGCAAACGCCGGACGCTTGGCCGCCGCCGGCGCTTATGGGCTCGCGGGAATTGGCCTTTTCTCGGTCGATTGAAACGGGTAGGACTCTAGAAAGAAGAATCCGATTGGTTTAAAAAAAGAGGTCAAGGGCATGGCTTGGCCATGCCCAGGGCGTTTTTACTGGGAATTCGAACGACGATGAAGGTGTTCGCAAGTCGAATCGTATTGGCTGCCGGTTTGGCGGTCGGGCTCATGCTCGGAGCCTGTGAAAACTATGAACCGGGCAAGGTCGAGAAAACCAACCCGAAGGAACCTGACGTCTGGGACGACTGGGAAAATCGCGACACCATCTTCGGCAAGGGCGGGCTCAATCTCTTCGGCGACGATGTGGCGCCCGAAGGGGGCGGCAGCCTCGGCGTCAACAGCTATCTTTGGCGGGCTTCTCTCGACACGATTTCCTTCATGCCGGTGAACTCCGCCGACCCCTTCGGGGGCGTGATCATCACCGACTGGCACTCTACGTCCGAGTCGCCGAGCGAACGGTTCAAACTCAACGTCTACATTCTCGGACGGACGCTTCGTGCTGACGGGGTGCGGGTCGCGCTTTTCCGACAGGTCCGTGATGCCGCCGGTGGATGGCGGGACGCGGCGGTCCCCGAAGGGGCATCGACCCAGATCGAGGATTCGATTTTGACACGGGCCCGCCAGATCAGAAGCGCCACACTGGTCGAACAGGAAAACTGACGTTCCGGTGGCGACGGCTATCGAAACCGCGGTTCCGGAAAAATCGGTCTTGAACGGCACGGCGCCAATGAGTACCCATCGCAGACATCGTTAGACGGAATCCGGGAATCCACGGCCTATGGCGCGATACAACTTCAAGGAAACGGAGACCCGCTGGCAGCGGGTCTGGGAAGAGGAACAGTGTTTCGCGGTGACCGAGGACTCGGATCGCCCGAAGTATTACGTGCTCGAGATGTTTCCCTATCCTTCAGGTCGCATCCATATGGGTCACGTCCGCAACTACACCCTCGGCGACCTCGTGGCCCGCTACAAGAAAGCGCGGGGCTTCAATGTTCTGCATCCTATGGGGTGGGACGCCTTCGGTCTGCCGGCGGAGAACGCGGCGATCGAGAACAAGGTTCATCCCGCCAAGTGGACGCGCGAGAACATCGACACCATGCGCCGCCAGCTGAAGACCATGGGGCTTTCCTACGACTGGTCGCGCGAGTTGGCGACCTGTGAACCGGACTACTACCGCCATGAACAGAAGATGTTTCTCGACTTTCTCGAGAACGGGCTGGTTTACCGCAAGGCGTCCTGGGTCAATTGGGATCCGGTCGAGAACACAGTGCTCGCCAACGAGCAGGTCATCGACGGCCGAGGTTGGCGCTCAGGTGCGCTTGTCGAGAAAAGGGAACTGTCGCAGTGGTTCCTCAAGATCACCGCTTTCGCCCAGGAACTGCTGGATGACCTCACGACCCTCGAACGCTGGCCGGAAAAAGTCCGCGTCATGCAGGAGAACTGGATCGGCCGGTCGGAAGGGGCCCACATCGTTTTCGACCTTCCCGGACGCGACGACAAGCTTGAGGTTTATACCACGCGGCCCGATACGCTTTTTGGCGCAACGTTTTGCGCATTATCCGCCAACCATCCGCTGTCCTTGGAACTCGCCGGAAAGGATGGGGGCCTCGCCGAATTCGTGGCCGAGTGCAACCGCTTGGGCACCAGCGAAGCAGCCATCGAAACGGCGGAAAAGCTCGGTTACGACACCGGGCTCACCTGCACCCATCCGCTGCTCGGCGATAAAAAGTTGCCGGTGTTCGTCGCCAATTTCGTTCTGATGGAATACGGCTCCGGTGCCATCTTCGGCTGCCCGGGGCATGACCAACGGGACCTGGATTTCGCTCGTAAGTACGGTCTCGACGTGATCCCGGTGGTGGCGCCGCGCGACATGGATCCGGCCGGTTTCACTATCGGCGACGAGGCCTATGTCGGCGACGGGGTGATGATCAATTCGCAATTCCTCGACGGCCTCGATGTTCCGGCCGCCAAGGCGCGCATAATCGACGAGTTCGAAAAGATCGATGCCGGGAGGCGGGCCGTCAACTTTCGTCTTCGCGACTGGGGCGTTTCTCGGCAACGCTATTGGGGCTGCCCCATACCCGTGGTTCATTGCGGCGACTGCGGCATCGTCCCGGTTCCGGAGGCCGACCTTCCCGTCGTCCTGCCCGAAGACGTTGATCTCGAAGTCGCCGGCAACCCACTCGATCAACACCCGACATGGAAACACGTCGATTGTCCGAACTGCGGGAAGGCGGCCGAGCGCGATACGGACACCTTCGACACGTTCTATGAGAGCTCCTGGTATTTCGCCCGCTTTTGTTCCCTGGCACCCGACGAGGCCTTCACCCGCAATGCCGTTGACTACTGGCTGCCTGTCGACCAATACATCGGCGGCATCGAACACGCCGTCCTGCACCTTCTCTATTCCCGGTTTTTTACGCGGGCCCTCAAGCGCTGCGACTATCTGGACCTGGACGAACCGTTCGCCGGCCTGATGACACAGGGCATGATTTGTCATGCGACCTTTCAGGACGAGAAGGGCACTTGGCTACTTCCCGACGAGGTCGAACGCCACGGCGACGAAGGGTTCGTTTCGATCAAGACCCGACAACCGGTGTCGGCCGGTCGTTCGGAAAAGATGAGCAAATCGAAGAAAAACGTCGTCGACCCGGAGGCGATCATCGATGCCTACGGGGCCGACACGGCGCGACTCTTCATGTTGTCCGACAGCCCACCCGACCGCGACCTCGACTGGACCGAGTCCGGCATCGAAGGGGCCTGGCGCTACGTCAACCGGCTTTGGCGGATGGTCGATGAACCGGCAATGGCACTCCCGGACCCGGGAATGCCGAAACCACAAACCATGGGGGCGGTGACCGACGAGATCTATCGGTTCGTCCACAAGACCATTGCCGCGGTGACCGTTGATCTGGAAAAATTCCACTTCAATAAAGCCGTAGCGCGGATCCGGGAGATGAGCAATGAGCTCGATCGCCTCGAGGGTAGTGATCCGGGAGCGTCCTGGGTTCTCCGCGACGGTTTGGAAACACTGGCCCGTCTGGTCGGTCCGATGATGCCTCATCTCGCCGAGGAGATGTGGCGCCGCTTGGGACACGAGACCCTACTGGCGGGGACGGGTTGGCCGGAATTCGAAGACAGTTTGTTGGTCGATGAAAAAGTTACCGTGGCGGTTCAGGTGAACGGCAAACTGCGCGGGACGATTGATGTAGCCAAGGATTGCGCCAACGAGGAAGTCGAAAAGGCGGCCTTGGCCGTCGAGAACGTCATCGCCGCCATGGGTGGCAAGGATTTGAGGAAGGTGATCGTTGTTCCGAACCGTATCGTCAATGTCGTTGTCTAAGGCGGTCTTCGGCGTTCTGCTGGTTTTTCAACTTGCCGGTTGCGGGTTTCGGCCGCTCTACGGCGAGACCAGCCGAGAAGATGTGATCCAGGATTTTTCCGAGATCCAGGTCGCTCCGATCAAGGACCGAATTGGCCAGCAGCTGAAAAACGAACTTGAGCTGCTTCTTCACTCGCGGGGGAAATCGATCAAACCTCGTTACCGTCTTTCGGCGGTTCTCAACGAGTCCAAGAGCTCGCTGGCCGTCAAGAAGAGCGCCATAGCGACGCGCGCCAATTTGCTGTTGCAAAGCCGGTTCAAGCTCCAAGTCTTGCGAACAGGTGGTTCTGTCGAAGTGTGGACCAACACGATCACGGTTAGCTACAACATCCTCGATTCCGAGTTCGCCACGCTGATGGCCGGGAAGGATGCCCGCAAAAGGGCCGTCCAGGAACTGGCCCAAGAGGCTCGCGTCACACTGGGCGCCGTTTTGGGTTCCGAGGAGAAAAAAGCCCGGTGAAGCTGTCCAGCACGGAATTGCAGAACTACCTGAAGGCGGTGAAGCCGTCCTGCTCCAACTATTTGCTTTTTGGGCCCGATGGCGGTCAGGTCCGGGAGTTGGCGAAAACGTTATCCGAAAAGTTCGTATCCGATCCCAACGATCCCTTTTCGGTAACCCGGTTGACCGGTGCGGAAATCAAGTCCGACGGGGCGGCCCTTCACGATGCCGCGTTTTCCATGGCATTGACCGGCGGTGATTGTGTTGTCGTCGTCAGCGAGGGGACGGACGCGATCACCGCGGCGCTCGAAGACGTGTTCTCGTCGACGTCGCCGGCATGGCCGATCATCGTCGAGGCCGGCGAATTGCCGCCGCGGTCGAAGCTCAGGAAACTGTTCGAGGGCGGGAAGAACACGGCCGCTTTCGGATGTTACAGCGAAGAGGGGCGAAGCCTGGAAAAGGTCGTCGCCGAGATCTGCCAGCAGTTTGGACTGGCCATTTCACCTGAAGCCCTGGCTTTTGTGGCCGGCAATCTCGGGGGCGACCGTATGGTCGTCAGGCGCGAGGTCGAAAAATTGTGTCTCTATGCATTGGAGAAATCCGAGCGTTCGGGGCGGATCGAGTTCGAAAGCGCCCAACGGTGTATCGGCGATTCCCGGGAATCCTCGATTGATGCCATCGTCGACGCAGTCGGGGAAGGTCGCCAGGAGAGTGTGGGTGAGATCCTCGAAAAGGCGTTTTCGGAGGGCGTATCGGCGATCGCCGTGATTCGGGCCGTGCAGAGACATTTCCAACGTCTTCAGTTGGTGAACGGCCTTCTTTCCAAAGGGATGACCCAAGACCGGGCGATGGGCCAATTGCGGCCACCCGTGTTCTTCAAGAGGAAAGAGAGTTTTCTGCGGCAGGCGAGCGGTTGGAATGGCGAACGCTTGACTTGGGCGCTAGGAATAATAACCCAGTGTGAAATTGACTGCAAGTCGACGGGCATGCCAGCGGAACTGCTCTGCAATCGGACTTTGATGCGCGTCGCCTTCGCGGCCTGAGAGCCGGCCCCGGGGGCGTCACATCGGATGCTCGCAGCACCCGGGACGGCCTGGGTTATGTCAGACCGACTTTCCGTGCAGGCGGCCGAGAATCTCGTCTAACTGATCGAGCGTCTTGTAAGAGAGCGCCAGGGTGCCGCCCTGACCCTTCGGCGATATGGTGACGCGCACACCCATGAGATTGGTCAAGTCCCGTTCCAGGGCCAGGGTATCGGCGTCCTTGGTGGTCGCCTTCGAGGGCGCCGGTTTCGCCGGTCCGCTTTTGGCCAGACGTTCGGTCTCGCGGACGTTGAGGGCCTTGGCGACGACCTTGCGGGCAAGACTCAAGGGATCATCGCTGACCAGGATGGCACGGGCATGTCCGGCGGTCAGGCGGCCGTCATCGAGCATGGCCTTGATCTCATCGGGCAGGCCCAGCAGGCGAATGGTGTTGGCGATGTGGCTGCGGCTCTTGCCGATGCCCTGTGACAGTTCCTCCTGGGTGTGGCCGAACTCGTCCATCAGGCGCTGGTAGGCCTCGGCTTCTTCCAGCGGCGACAGGTCCTGGCGCTGCAGGTTTTCGACCAGGGCCACCTCGAGGGCCTCCTGGTCGGTGAACTCGCGGACCAGGATCGGAACCTCGTGCAATTGCGCCACCTGTGCCGCGCGCCAGCGCCGTTCACCGGCGATGATCTCGAAATGGGCCGCGTCGTCGGGATGGCGGCGGACCACGATCGGCTGGATGATGCCCTTGTCCTTGATCGACGCGGCCAGTTCGGCGATGGGCCCGTCGTCCATCAGCCGGCGCGGCTGGTAGCGGCCGGGCTTGAGATACTCGATGGCCACCTGTTTGGTCGAACGGACCTTATCGAGGGCCTGGTAGTCCTCGGCCTGGTCGCCCAGAAGCGCCGCCAGACCGCGGCCCAGTTTCTTGGCTTTCTTCGCGGTCATCAGGCGGTCATCCGTTTCTCGCGGTGGATGACTTCGCCAGCGAGGGTCAGATAGGCCTGCGATCCCGGGCACTCGATGTCGTAGAGCAGAACCGGGCGCCCGTGGGACGGCGCTTCCGACACACGGACGTTGCGCGGGATGACCGTGTCATAAACCTTGTCGCCGAAAAACTCGCGGACGTCGTTGGCAACGAGATCGGAGAGGTTGTTGCGCTTGTCGTGCATGGTCAGCACGATGCCCTGGATCTCCAGACCCGCATTGAAAGCCGTGCGCACGCGATCGATGGTCTTGACCAGCTGCGAGATTCCCTCCAGCGCATAGAATTCGCATTGCAGCGGTACCAGCACGGCCTGCGCCGCGACCAGCGCATTGACCGTGAGAAAACCCAGTGCCGGCGGACAATCGATGAGGATGTAGTCATAGGCGCCGATGCCATGGGTCAGCGCGTCGCGCAACCGGAACTCGCGGCGCGACAAATCAACCAGTTCAACCTCGGCGCCGTAGAGGTCGGCGCCGGAGACGATGATGTCGAGGCCGGGAATCTCGGTTTCGCGCGTCGTATCGAGGAGCTCGCGGTCCTCGATCAACAGGTGATAGCTATTGACGGCCCGGTCGTCGGCGGCAAAGCCGAGCCCGGTGCTGGCGTTGCCCTGGGGATCGAGGTCGACGATCAGGACTTTCTGGCGGATCGCGGCCAGTGCCGTCCCCAGATTGATCGCCGTTGTCGTCTTGCCGACACCGCCTTTTTGATTCGCCACCGCAAGAATGCGGGTGCCGCGGGTCCGATCGAGCGCAGGATTATCATCCACGGGGGGCAATACCTTCCAATTTTAATACGGTTCCGTAAGAATCGCTGAGACTCGCTGATTCTGTGGCCACCATTGTCCATCGTTTTCGGGATTCCGTCAATTCTTCGCGGGCTTTTTTCCCCTTCGGGAAAAGGCAGACCGTGCCGTCCTTGAAAAAGGGCCGGGACATCTGGATGAGACGGTCCAGGGGCGCCACGGCGCGGGCGGTGATCACGTCGGCTTCCAGGTCCGGCAGGGATTCCGCCCGGCAGCGGTGAACCACGGCGCCGGCGCCGAGGATCCGGTTGGTTTCACCAAGAAAGGCCGCCTTGCGGCCGTCGGCCTCGATCAGATGCACCTTCGGGCCGCCGCGGTGCTTGATGAGGACGGCGAGGACCAATCCGGGGAACCCGGCACCGCTGCCAATATCGATCAACGTCTCGACCTTATTCGGCAATAATTCGAAAAGTTGGGCCGAATCCAGGAAATGGCGGGACCACATGTCGTCGACCGTGGCCTTTCCAATGAGGTTTATGCGCTTTTGCCACTTGAGGAGGTTGTCACCATAGGCCCGCAGGTCCTCGGACTCTCCTATAGAGAGTCCTAATTGATCTTGAAGCTCGGAAAACGTCATCATTAAGGGATTCGGAATGAGTCAATTCAAAAACGCCGGACCAAATTGTTTCACGTGAAACATCGGGATTTCATTTTTAGGGCACCACGGCCGCCCTCAGGCGCTCATCCGGGTGCCCGACCGCTTGACGTGGGCGAGAAGCGCCGTCAGGGCCGCCGGCGTTACGCCGGAGATGCGGGCGGCGGCGGCCAGGGTTGCCGGCTGCGCCTCTTTCAGCTTGTCGCGGACCTCATTGGACAGGCTCGGCAGGCTGTCGTAGTCGATGCCGGCCGGGATCTTCAGGGCCTCGTCCCGGCGGAAAGCGCGGATATCCGCGTCCTGGCGCTCCAGGTAGCCGACATAGGTCGCCTCGATCCGCAGCTGCTGGCGCATATCCTCCGGGACGGCGGCGAGTTCAGGCCATACGGTGACCAATCGCTCGAAGTCGCTGTCCGCATAGGCGAGCGCATCCAGGGCGCTGCGCCGCACACCATCCTGATTGATCTTGAAACCATGACCCTGCAATTGGGACGGCGTCTGGTCGAGGTTTTCCAGGCGTGCCGTCCAAAACGCCAGGGCGTCTTTCTTTTTGCGATAGGCTTCCATCCGCAAGGCGCCGACACAGCCGACCTCGAAACCCCTTTCTGTCAGGCGCTGGTCGGCGTTGTCGGCCCGGAGCCGGAGGCGGTACTCGGCCCGCGAGGTGAACATGCGGTAGGGTTCGCGGGTACCCAGCGTCACCAGGTCGTCAACCATGACGCCCATGTAGCCCTCGGCCCGGTCAATGATCAGGGGCACCGATCCACCAGCCCGAAGCGCCGCATTGACCCCGGCGAGCAGGCCCTGGGCCGCCGCTTCTTCATAGCCGGTGGTGCCGTTGATCTGACCGGCCAGGTACAGGCCCGGTACACGCACCGTCTCCAGGCTCGGCCGCAACTCGCGGGGATCGACGAAATCGTATTCGATGGCATAGCCCGGGCGGACCATGCGCGCCTTTTCCAGGCCGGGAATGGTTTTCAACAGGTCCAGCTGCACGTCCTTGGGCAGCGACGTGGAGATACCGTTGGGATAGACGGTGGGATCGTCCAGACCTTCCGGCTCGAGGAAGATCTGGTGGCGCTGCCGGCCGGCGAACCGCACCACCTTGTCCTCGATCGACGGACAGTAACGCGGCCCGGTGCCTTTGATCTGACCCGAGTACATGGCCGAACGGTCCAGGTTGTCGGCGATCAAGGCGTGGGAGGCCGGTGTGGTGTGGGTGATGAAGCACGAGATCTGCGGCACCGTGACCGCATCGGTCAGATAGGAGAAGGGCACCGGCGGGTCGTCGGCCTGCTGTTCCGTTAGCCCGTCCCAGGCGATGGTCCCGCCGTCGAGGCGTGGCGGCGTTCCCGTCTTCAGGCGGCCGAGGCGGAAGCCCAGACGCTTGAAGGTATAGGCCAGACCAACGGCACGGCGGTCGCCGACCCGGCCGGCCGGAATCTTCTGGTCACCGACGTGGATGAGACCGCGGAGGAAGGTGCCCGTGGTCACCACCACCGCACCGCCGTCGTACATTTTGCCGCTCTCCGTGGTCACGCCGGCAACCCGGCCTCCGTCGTCGAGGATCAGGTCCTCGACCGGGTCGCCGATTATGTCTAGGTTCGCCTGTTCGGCGAGCAGGTCCTGCACGGCGGCACGATAGAGCGCCCGGTCGGCTTGCGCCCGTGGGCCCCAAACGGCCGGCCCTTTCGAGCGGTTGAGCATACGGAATTGAATGCCGCTTCGGTCGATGGCCCGGCCCATGATGCCGTCCAGCGCGTCGACCTCGCGAACCAGCTGCCCCTTGGCCAATCCACCGATGGCCGGGTTGCAGGACATTTCGCCAATGGTTTCGATTCGATGAGTCAACAATAGGGTGCGCGCCCCGACGCGCGCGGCCGCCGCCGCCGCCTCCGATCCGGCGTGGCCCCCACCGATGACGATGACATCGTAGCGCGGCATGGCCGGAATGTAGGGACGGGGGGTGAGCGAGTCAAACACCGGTTAGTGTCTACTTCTCATCAATTGTTTCACGTGAAACAACAAGTGTGGGCGCCCGGAAGCCTGCGGCCCGTGGCGGCCGAAGTAGAGCCGGCCTATTTGCCGATGCAGAAGTCCCGAAACACCACATCGAGCAGGTCTTCCACATCGACGCGCCCGGAAATGCGCCCGAGTTCGCGGGCCGCCAGGCGGATGTCTTCGGCGACGAGTTCGACGGCCGCCGCCCGCTGCAGTCCGCCAATTGCCCGCTGCAAGGCTTCCGCGCAGGCGAGAAGGGCCTCGCGGTGGCGGACCCGCGTGATGGCCGGGTTCTCACCAGGCGCGTAGCGGTCGCGGATTTCCGTCTCCAGGGCCGCCAACAAACGCCCGAGCCCGTCGCCGGTCAGGCTGGAGACCGGAATCACCGGCCGGCCCGAAACCTGCTTGGGCGGTGGCGGACAGTCGAGATCGCTCTTGTTGAAGACGATCAGACTGCGCTCATCGATCAACTCGCGTACGGGTTCATCCAATTCGGGCCATTCACTGCCGTCGACCACGACCAGCTTGAACTCCGCATCCCGGGCCCGCTCCAGTGAACGGCGTACGCCCTCCCTTTCGATGGTGTCCCGGCCATCGCGGACACCGGCCGTATCGGCCAGGAGTGCCGGGTATCCGTGCAGGTCCATATGGACCTCGATGACGTCCCGTGTCGTACCGGCGTGCTCGGAGACAATCGCCGCGTCCCGTCGGGCCAGTTGGTTGAGCAGGCTCGACTTGCCGGCGTTGGGCTCGCCGAGGATGGCGATGGCGAAACCGTCGCGCAGGCGTTCGCCGCGCCGGTCGTCATCCAGATGGGCGGAGATCTCCTGAAGCAGGGTCGCCAGCGTTGCGGCAGCGCCAACGGCCAGATTGTCCGGCAGGTCCTCGTCGCTGAAATCGATGGTCGCCTCCACATGGGCCCCGGCGGCGATCAGCCGCGCCCGCCAGTCCTCGTGAAGAGCGGTCAGGGCGCCGCCCATCTGCTTCAGGGCCTGGCGCCGCTGGGCCTCGGTTTCCGATTCGACGAGGTCGGCGATGCCCTCCGCTGCGGTCAGGTCGAGCTTGCCGTTCTCGAAGGCGCGCCGGGTGAACTCGCCCGGTTCGGCGGCGGCGCAGCCATCGAAGGCGGCCAGCACCCCGAACACCCCGTCGAGCACGGCCCGGCCGCCGTGAACGTGCAACTCGGCCATGTCCTCGCCGCTGAAGCTGTGCGGCGCCGGGAAGAACAGGACCAGGCCCTTGTCGATGAGGTCTTCGCTTTCCGGGTCACGGAGCGCCGCCAGGGTGGCGGTCCGGGGTTCGGGCAGGGTGCCGCAGAGGCGGATCAGACAGGTGCGGGTCTCGCTTCCGGACAGGCGGACCACGGCGATACCGGCTTTACCGACGCCGCTCGACAGTGCGTAGATGGTTTCCGAGCGCATGGCCGCCCCGCGGTCCGCCGCCTCAAGGGCCGGGCGCGACGGACCGTCGGGTCACTCGTCCGGTCCGAGCATCAGATCGGCCGCCCGGCCGCCGCCAACCAGGCGATCCTGCAGGACGCGCTCCACATCGTCCATCGATTCGCATCTGTACCAAACCCCTTCCGGGTAGATCACCATCGTCGGCCCCAATTCGCAACGGTCCAGGCAGCCCGATTGATTGATTCGGACTCGTTCCAATCCCAATTCCTTGGCCCGCGCCTTCATAAAATTCCGAAGCTTCTCCGAACCCTTGGCCTTGCAGCAGCCGCGCGGGTGGCCTTCCGGGCGCTCGTTGACACAGAAAAACACGTGGCGCTCGTAGAAAAGCGCCGGGTCGTCGTCACGCGCCGTCACTTGTCCGTGTCCCCATCATCGGAAACGTTCTGACCCGTCGCCGTGCCAATCTGCGACCAGAACATCTTCTGCAGCTGTTCGAGGCTCTGCACACCCATGGGCAGCCAGGTCTTGAACAGGGTCTCCGGATCCATGGCCGAGAGGTTCTTGCGCATGCGGTCCTCGATCTCCTCGAGCACGGCGCCCTGCATCGGCTTGACGTCGGGAAGGCCGAGGAAAGCGCGGGCTTCCTCCGGTGTACATTCGACATCGACGTTAATTTTCATGGACCCCCCCGACTGATGATATGGCGACTGACATGGCGGTTGAAAAAGTGGTTGTGTTCCCGAGGAACCTACCCAAAGTAAGCAGGGACGGGACTTCTGGCAACCGGCCCCCGTCGGCACCATACGATCCGGGGGACCGCCTTGAACCAAAACAGCCTCAGCCAAGAAACCTCACCCTATCTGCTGCAACACCAGGACAATCCGGTCCACTGGCAGGTCTGGGGTGAGGACGCCTTCCAGGCCGCCCAGGAGGCCGGCAAGCCGATCCTGCTGTCGGTCGGCTACGCCGCCTGCCACTGGTGCCACGTGATGGCTCACGAAAGTTTCGAAGACCCGAAGATCGCCGCCCTGATGAACGAGTTGTTCATAAACATCAAGGTCGACCGCGAGGAACGTCCCGACATCGACCATATCTACCAGTCGGCCTTGGCCATGATGGGCGAGCAGGGGGGCTGGCCCCTGACCATGTTCCTGACGCCCGAAGGCGACCCCTTCTGGGGCGGCACCTATTTCCCGCCGTCGCCGCGGTACGGGCGGCCCGGATTCCCGGACCTGCTGATGCAGATCTCCACGACCTTCAAGAAGAACCCGGAGCGCATCGGCGAGAACGTCAAGGCGCTGCGCGAAGGACTGAAGAGCCTGGCCCGACCGGAAGGCGGCGGGGCGCTCTCGGTCGAGGTGCTCGACCAGACCGCATCCCTATTGCTGCGCTCCATCGACCCGCATCGGGGCGGTACCATCGGCGCCCCCAAGTTCCCGCAGCCGTCCTTGTTCTCCTTTCTTTGGCGGGGCCACAAACGGGCCGGCTCGCCGCTTTACCGCGAGGCCGTCACCCTGACCCTCGATCATATCTGCCAGGGCGGCATCTATGATCATCTCGGCGGTGGTTTCGCACGCTATTCGACGGACGAGGTGTGGCTGGCCCCGCACTTCGAGAAAATGCTCTATGACAATGCGCTCTTGATCGAGCTCCTGGCCGAGGTCGGCAAGACCACCCACTCGGCGCTCTACGAGACCCGCATCCGCGAGACCGTCGACTGGGCACTCCGTGATCTCAGGAACGGCGACGACGGTCTCCTCGCCTTCGCCAGTGCTTACGACGCCGACAGCGAAGGGGAGGAGGGGCGTTTCTACGTCTGGTCCGAGGCCGAGATCGACGCGCTTCTCGGCGACGACGGCGATCCCTTCAAGACCGTCTACGACGTCACCGCGGGCGGCAACTGGGAGGGCAAGACGATCCTCAACCGATCGCGCCGCCTGGAGCTGCTCAGCGACGAGGCCGAACGGATCCTGGCCGCCCAGCGCCGGGTCTTGCTCGAACGGCGCGCCGAACGAGTGCCGCCGGGCCGCGACGACAAGGTGCTGGCCGATTGGAACGGCATGATGATCGCCGCCCTTTCCCGGGTCTCCGCCATCTTCGACGAGCCGGACTGGTTGCAAGCCGCCGTCGAGGCCTATCTGTTCGTCCGCGAAAGGATGACCGTCGACGGCCGCCTCCGGCATGCCTGGTGCGCCGGCCGGGCCAACCATCCGGCCAGCATCGACGATTACGCCAACATGGCCCGCGCCGCCCTCAACCTGCATGAGGTCACTGGAGCGGCCGATTACCTGGATCACGCCATCGACTGGGTCGCCGTCGCCGACAAACACTATTGGGACGACGAGGGCGGCGGCTACTTCCTCGGCGCCGACGACACCGGCGATGTCATCGCGCGCCTGAAGACCGTCCACGACAACGCCACGCCGCCCGGCAACGGGACCATCCTGGAGGTCCTGGCCCGGCTCTACCTGATCACCGGAAACAGGTCCTACCGCGAACGCGCCGACGCCCTGATCACGGCCCTGATGCCGAAGGAGATCCAAGGCGCCGTCCACCACCTGTCCATCCTGGCCGGTTTCGAGTTCCTGGACCGGGCCGTGCAGGTCGTGCTCATCGGAACCGATCCCGACGGCATTGCCGCCCTCAGGCGCGCCTATTTCCGGACAGCGCCGCCGACCGCCATCCTGATGACCGTCGACGGCGACCAGGCCCTGCCGGACGGCCACCCGGCCGCCGGCAAGACCGCCATCGACGGCAAGGCGACGGCCTACGTCTGCATCGCCACCACCTGCGGCCTACCGGTCACCGAAGCCGAAGACCTGGCTCAACAGTTGGCCGAGGCGGGGGTCGATGCCTGAACCCCTGGACAATCCGGGACCACCGGTGCGTTCGCTGAGTTTCCCATCGCCGGTCGGCGCCCTGACCCTGTTTGAGATCGGCGGCGCCTTGACGGCGATCGAATGGGGCCGGGGGCTTGAGGGTGACGGATCGCCGTTGCTCGACGAGGCGCGCCGCCAGCTGGACGCCTATTTCGACGGCAAGCTCAAAGACTTCGACCTGCCGCTCGACCTCGACGGATCGCCCTTCCAGGTCGCCGTCTGGCGGGCCATGACCGAAATCCCCTACGGCGAGACGCGGACCTATGGCGAGCTCGCCGATGGGGTCGGCGGCGTCGCCCGGGCCGTTGGCACCGCCTGCGGCGACAACCCGATCCCCATCATCGTGCCCTGCCACCGGGTCGTCGGCGCCAGCGGCAAACTCACCGGCTATTCCGGCGGCGAGGGTGTGGAGACCAAACGGTTCCTGCTCAGGCTCGAGGGCGCCGAACCCGGCGGGCCAACGTTCCTCTAGGCTGGATCACCAGAGCCGGTGGCGGAGCAGCACCGGCCAGTCGGCCTCGCGACCGAACAGCAGCTTCGCATCAAACGCCTGTCTGTGCGTGCCGTGACATTGGGCACAGCCCAACACGGCGACCATGCCCAGCGACCGGCCTTTAGACCTCAAATCGCCGGTCCTCAGGTTCCGCCCCAACGTCTCCAGGGCGTCAGCGAGGACCGGGTCGGGATAGGCCTTCTCGCCGAGTTTGTTGTGACAGGCGGTGCAGGTCCTGCCGAGTTCGGTCATGCCGGCGCTAAGATCGGCAAAGGCGGCCAGGGCGTCTCCGTCGCGTCCGTCGACAAAGGCGATCTTGATGTGATTGACCTGGCGGCTGAGGGCGGCCATATGCTCGCTGAGCGGTATCCCGTCGCCGACTTTCATCCCGGAGAAGTCCGGCGCCCGGTAGAGGGCGGCGGTTACGGTGCGGAAGTCGGCGTGGCAAGAGCGGCAGCTCTCGTCCAGGATTGCCACAGCGCCAACCACGTCCTTGTAGCGTTCCTCCCTGACTACGTTGCGTAGGATGTCCAGAGCATTCAAATCCAGCCTCGGTGTCCATTCCGGCACCATGGCGGCGATCTTGCGGTAGTCCTTGTCCAGCTTGGCGGACCATTTTTCAAGGTTCGCCGCATCTTCCGCCACCGCATAGGTCTCCACCGCCAGCATGTCACGGCGCAACTCGAACATGGTGTGCAGCCAGACCTGCCGTTTGCTTGCCGGCCTGTACCATTCGGCGATGGACGGCGGCGGTTTCTTGGCGACGATGACATGGTCGTCGTGCATCCGCACCAGGACGACCGCCGCCGCGATGATCACAATCTGAAGACCGAGAAAAACCCACCAGCGCATAGTCATACCCCTTCGCTGCAATGCCGGCGAATTCAGTAAGGGCAACTTCAGTCGGACGCAAGGCCTCCCGTCACGTCGGCCGCTGCCGTCGCGGAAACGGATTGGTGTCGGATCGCTTCTTGTCGGCACTTCGGTCAGGTCGCACAATGACGGAAATTTCATCGATATTCGAGATCAGGGGGAGACAATGACCAAAGCCATTCGCATCCACGCCCATGGCGGGCCCGAGGAACTGAAGTGGGAAGACGTCGACGTCGGCGACCCGGGGCCGGGCGAAGTGCGTCTCAAGCATACGGCCGTCGGCCTCAACTTCATCGACGTCTACCAGCGTACCGGCCTCTATCCCCTCGGCGACCTGCCGAAGACGCTCGGCATGGAAGGGGCCGGCGTCATCGAGGCGGTCGGCGACGGCGTCGAGGGCTTCGCCGCCGGTGACCGGGTCGGCTACGCCATGGGCCTCGGCGCTTACTCGGAGGCCCGCCTCATGGGTACGGACCGGCTGGTCACGATCCCGGACAGCATCGACGATGCGACGACCGCGGCGATGATGCTGCAGGGCATGACGGCGCGTTATCTCCTGAAGAGTTCCTACGCCGTTCAGTCCGGTGACACCATATTGGTAATGGCGGCGGCCGGCGGCGGCGGCCTGATCCTGACCCAGTGGGCCAAACATCTCGGTGCCACCGTCATCGGCTGCGTCGGTTCGGAGGAAAAGGCGGACCTGGCCAAGGCCCATGGCTGCGATCACACCATCCTCTACAAGACCGAGAACATCGCCGAGCGCGTCCGCGACATCACCGACGGCACCGGCGTGCCGGTGTCCTATGATTCCATCGGCCAGGCCACCCTGGATGCGTCGCTCGACAGTCTGGCGCCCTGCGGCACCTTGGTCACCTTCGGCAACGCTTCGGGGCCGATCACCGACTTCAATCCGGGTATTCTCGGCCTCAAGGGATCGCTCTACATGCAGCGCCCGACGTTGGCCACCTACACCCGGAACAGGCAGGTTCTCGACGAATGCGGCGGCGACCTGATCGACGTGGTGTCGAGCGGTGCCGTCAAGATCACCGTCGGCCAGACCTATCCGCTGGCCGAAACGGCCCAGGCCCATCGTGACCTGGAGGCCCGCAACACCACCGGATCGACGGTATTGATGCCCTGACCGAGCCGATTGATTCGCAATCGCAACGGCCCGTTATCCGATTCGAAACCGCAACGGTTTCCCGTATCGCGAGTCCCGCCGTCTTTCCCGCCGTCCTTCTAGCGGTTTCAGTCTTATGAGTGCGAAAAACCTCGTCATCGAGTCGAGCGAGACGGCGGACGGCTCCCGTTGCGTCGACCTGTTCCGGCGCCCTGACGGCACCTACGGCTTCGAGGAGTACCGGCACGACCCGGAGGATCCCCATGGCTGGCGGGCCATCGCAGCCCACGGCGGCCTGGTCTTCGAAACGGAAGACGCGGCGCGTGCGGAGGCCCGCAGACGGGTGAAGTGGTTCGGTTCGTCGGAAGCGTAAGCGGCTACGGTGCCCGAACGATCAGCTGTTCATGGAATCGAAGAAGTCGGCGTTGTTCTTGGAGATCTTGAGCTTGTCGAGCAAGAAATCCATGGCATCGGTGACGCCCATGGGCATGAGGATGCGCCGGAGCACCCACATTTTCGAGAGCGTGCCCTGATCGACCAGCAGCTCTTCCTTGCGCGTACCGGACTTGGTGATGTCGATACTGGGCCAGGTGCGTTTGTCCGATAGCTTGCGATCGAGGATGATTTCCGAGTTGCCGGTGCCCTTGAACTCCTCGAAGATGACCTCGTCCATACGCGAGCCGGTGTCGATGAGCGCCGTCGAGATGATGGTCAGGGAACCGCCTTCCTCGATGTTCCGCGCCGCCCCGAAGAAACGCTTCGGGCGCTGCAGGGCATTGGCGTCGACACCGCCGGTGAGCACCTTGCCGGACGACGGCACCACCGTGTTGTAGGCGCGGGCCAGGCGCGTGATCGAGTCCAAAAGGATGATCACGTCGCGCTTGTGTTCGACCAGCCGCTTGGCCTTTTCGATGACCATTTCCGCCACCTGCACGTGGCGTAAGGCCGGCTCGTCGAAGGTCGAGCTGATGACCTCGCCGTTGACCGAACGGTCCATGTCGGTGACCTCTTCCGGCCGTTCGTCGATGAGGAGCACGATCAGGTAGCATTCCGGATGGTTGGCGGCGACCGACTGGGCGACGTTCTGCAGCATCACCGTCTTACCGGTCCTGGGCGGCGCCACGATCAAGGCGCGTTGGCCCTTGCCGATGGGCGTGATCAGGTCCATGACCCGCGACGTCAGGTCCTTGTGGGTCGGATCGTCGATCTCCATGGTCAGGCGCTCGTCCGGATAGAGCGGCGTCAGGTTGTCGAAGTTGATGCGGTGGCGCACGTCTTCGGGATCCGAGAAATTCACCTGATTGACCTTGAGCAGCGCGAAATAGCGCTCGCCGTCCTTCGGTGCCCGGATCTGGCCCTCAACCGTATCGCCGGTCCGCAGGCTAAAGCGGCGGATCTGGCTCGGGCTCACGTAGATGTCATCGGGACCCGGCAAGTAATTGGCCTCAGGGCTCCTCAGGAAGCCGAAACCGTCCTGCAGGACTTCCAGCACTCCGTCACCGAAGATGGCGACATCGTCGTCGGCCAGGTGCTTGAGGATGGCGAACATCATGTCCTGCTTGCGCAGCGAGCTGGCGTTCTCCACTTCCAGCTCCTCGGCGAAGGCGAGCAGGTCGGCGGGCGATTTGGCTTTCAGGTCTTTGAGGTTCATTGCCGTTGTCCGGTTCGGTGTCGATGGGAAAAGAGAGTCGGGTCGTGAGGGAAAAAGTCGGAACCCAAATCACTAACGGGAAAGTAAAGGCTTGGCGCCCGAAAGAATCCGTAAAGGGAATGAAATTGCGTAGAACGCGTAGGACTTGATTTGGTGGCTAAGAGGATTACCGAAACGCCGCAACCCTGTCAATGGCGATTCGGATCGCTGGAATTCGCCTTAAAACGGTTTGACGATTGGTCCACCTCAAAACGGTTTGACGATTGGCCCACGTCAAAACGGTTTGACGACGGCGAAGATGACGATACCGATCATCAGCACCGTCGGCACCTCGTTCATGACCCGGAAGTATGTCTCGCTCTTCTCGTTGGCGTCGGCCTCAAAGGCCTTGCGCCAGCGGGCCATCATCATGTGGGCCCAGACCAGCCCGGCGACGAACAGGAGCTTGGCGTGGATCCAGCCTTCCTCCCAGTAGCCTTCCGCCAGGTTGGCCAACAGGATTCCGCCGAACAGGAACGACGCGATCATGGCCGGGTTCATGATCGCCCGGAGCAGGCGCCGCTCCATGATCTTGAAGGTTTCCGATTTGTCGGAACCGGGTTCAGCACCCGTGTGGTAGACGAACAACCTGGGCAGGTAGAGCAGACCGGCCATCCAGGCGATGACGCTGATGATGTGCAAGGCCTTGATCCAAAGATAGGCGGTACCGGAGAGTTCGATCAGCACGGACTTACCTCGTCATCGAGTGGTAGGGGCAGGGCCCGGTGGTCTTCGGGCACACCGGTGCCCCCGGGTCGGCACCGGCAATCACGGGCTCGTCGGCCGTCATGGCCATCTTTACCATCGCTGCCAAACCGGCAATGTAGTCGGCATGGTCACAGACCGTCGGCACCCGGAAATATCCGGGGACACCAGCCTCGGCTGCCAGTTCCGCATATTCCATGTCGAGCTCGACCAGCGTCTCCGAATGTTCGGAAACGAAGGCGAGGGGAACGATGACCACCGGGACGCCGTCCTTTCCGGCCCGCCCGATTTCATCATCGGTCGACGGGCCGATCCATTCGAGCGGTCCGACACGGCTTTGATAGCACACGACCCAATCCTCGCCAGGCCAAGTGATGACGTTGTCCTTCAAGTTATCGACGATAGCCCGAGCGGTCCGCTCGACGTGCCCGGGATAGGGATCGCCTTTGTCGACGATTTTCTTCGGCAGACCATGGGCCGAAAACAGGACACGTGGAAACCCGGCTTTTGAAGCCTGCCGCAGCGGATCGACCATCAAAGATGCTTGCGCCGTAATCCATCCGGTCTCGTCCGGGTAACAGCAGATCGCTCGGCCTGGCGCCCTCAGACCGACGACATCCGCGGCTCGGTACCACTCCTTCAGGGACGAACCCGTGGTCGTCGTCGAAAATTGCGGATAGAGCGGCAGCAGGACGATCTCGTCGGCTCCGAAATCGCGGACCCGTTCGGCCGCCTCGATGACGAAGGGGTGCCAATAGCGCATGGCCACGAAAACCTTGACCGTACCAAGGCCGGCGAGGCGGTCTTCAAGGGCACGGGCCTGTTTGTCCGTCAGTTCGAGGAGCGGAGATTTTCCGCCGATCTTGGCATAGATTTCCTTAGCGATGGGGGCCCTGCGTTTCGAGATCAGGCGCGCCACCAGCCAACGCAAGGGGCCGGGCAGGCCGATGATGGCCGGATCGTTGAACAGGTTGAACATAAAGGGTTGAACCGCGTCCGGATCGTCGGGTCCGCCGAGGTTGAACAGGACCACGGCGATCCTGCGATTAGGCGTTTCAGGTGCCGCCATGGCTCCAGCCCCGGATGATTTCAGAAACCCGGGCCACGTGTTCCGGCGGTGTAGAGGGCAGGATCCCGTGTCCGAGATTGAAGATCGACGGACCGACGGACAGCGTTTGAAGCGATTCTTCGACGGCCCGATCCAGTTCGGCGCCGCCGGCGATCAGGAGATGGTTGTCCAGGTTTCCCTGCGGCGTACATCGGGGCTGAACCGTATCGCGGATCCAGTCCAAGGGAACCCCATGGTCGAGACTGACACCGTCGACACCCGTCGCCTCGATGAACTCCCCGTAAAGGGCCCCGGCATTGCGGGGAAATCCGATCACCGGGACATCGGGATGGCGGGCCCTCAGGATCTCGACAAGCCGGCGGTTGGGTTCGATGACCCAGCGGCGGAATTGGCTCTCCGAGAGGACACCGGCCCAGCTGTCGAACAGCTGGATCACTTCGGCGCCGCTTTCGACCTGCTGGCAAAGATAATCACCGGTGGCATCGACCAGGAGATCGATCAGTTGCTGAAATCCCTCGGCGTCACGGTAGGCCCAGGTCCGCGCCGTCCCGCATTCCGTACCGCCGCGGCCTTCGACCATGTAAACGGCGACCGTCCAGGGCGCCCCGGCAAATCCGATGAGCGCCGTTTCCTCTGGAATCTCCCGGCTCAAACGGCCGAGCGTCTCGAATACTGGCCCCAAGTGATCGAGCACCCGGGCCCGGTCGAGACCGGCGAGCGCTTCGACGGAACGCACCGGCTCCAGGACCGGTCCTTCACCTTCGCGGAACTCGACCTTTTGGCCGAGCGCGTCGGGGATGACCAGGATATCAGAGAACAAGATCGCCGCGTCCATAGCGTAGCGGCGCAACGGCTGTAAGGTCACCTCGACCGCCAGATCTGGCGTGTAACAGAAATCGAGGAAGTTCCGCGCGTTCTTCCGGATCTCCCGGTATTCGGGTAGGTAACGTCCGGCCTGGCGCATATACCAAAACGGCGGACGGTCGAGGGGTTGCCGCCGGAGCGCTTGGATCATTCTCTTGTCATCGGTACGCATGACGGATTCCCTGAGGAAAGGCTCACATGGGCGAACCTCCTTAATAATGTATATAAATAATAAGAAAAGATTGTTGTATTTGTTGGGGGCGTGGATAACGGGGATTAATGAGTTATCCCGATTCCTTCACGGCCTGCAAAGGGCCAGGTCGCCATGGACAAATCCTGTGGACGATCGAGGGATCCTTTTACGGTTCTGGATGATTTCAAGAGCCGGCCAAGCGGGACAATCGGACCAATAATTCCGTGAATCATGGGGACAGTTCTGGACGATCGAAATTTATCAAGAGACCGGGGAAAATCCCGGTGGTTCCGGGTTACCGGGGGTATGACGAAGGGGTTTGTGGGCATTAAATCGTTGATCTCTCGAAAATGACTAATTATCCACATTCTATCCGGAAGAGCGGAGCACCCTGACGAATGGATCCTTTTCACCTTCATCTGATTTCCGACTCGACCGGCGAAACCATCTGTACGGCAGCGCGTGCCTCGTTGGTGCAGTTCGACGACATCGAGACGGAAGAGCACCTTTGGCCCATGGTGCGGTCCCGCGAACAGGTCCAACGGGTTATTGAGGCGACCAAGGAGAACCCGGGGTTCGTTCTCTACACGCTGGTCAACCAAGAAGTCCGCGCCGCCCTCGAGGAGGAATGCCGGCGCCTCAACGTGCCCTGCATCGGGCTGCTCGATCCCGTCGTCACCGCACTCGCTAAATACTTCGACACGGAAATCAAGGCCCGACCCGGCCGCCAGCACACCCTCGATGCGGAGTATTTCGAACGCATCGACGCCATGCATTTCGCGCTCGCTCATGACGACGGACAGTCGACCTGGGACCTGACCCAGGCCGACATCATTCTGCTCGGCGTTTCGCGCACATCGAAAACACCGACCTGTATCTACCTGGCCAACCGCGGTCTCAAGGCTGCGAACATACCGCTCGTTCCCGGCTGCCCGATCCCCGAGGCTCTGTACGAGGCCGATCACGCCCTGATCGTCGGCCTGACCAAGGACCCGAAACGCCTGGTTGAAATCCGCCGCCAGCGCCTCAAGCTGCTCGACCAGGACGAAAACACGGATTATGTGGATCTCGACATGGTCTCCAAGGAGATCAATGACGCGCGCCGCCTGTTCACCAAACACGATTGGCCGGTCATCAACGTCAGCCGTAAATCGATCGAAGAAACGGCATCGGCGATCATGCAACTCTACAACGAGAAACGGGAGACCCTCTCCTGAGCCCGAACCATCGCCTTGTCCTCGCTTCGCAGAGCCGATCGCGCGCCGAGATCCTCAAAAACGCCGGTCTGTCTTTCGATATCGAACCGGCCCATATCGATGAACAGCTGACTAAGGACCGATCCTGCGCCGTCGGCCGTTCGGTCGGGGAAACTGTACTCGAACTGGCCGAAGCGAAAGCGTCCGCGGTGTTGGCGCGGTATCCCGGCGCCTATGTGCTCGGAGCTGATCAAATCCTCGACCTCGGCGGAACTTGGTATGACAAACCGCGAGACCGTGACGAGGCTGCCGAACACTTGCGGGCTTTTCGCGGAAAAGTCCACCATCTGGTCAATGGTCTCGCCATCGTCCGCAACGGCGAACGGATTTGGTCATGGGAGGAAACGGCGAAAATGACCGTGCGCGATTTCAGCGACCGTTTTCTCAGCCAATACCTGGGCAACAGCGGTGGTGAAATCCTCGAATCGGTCGGTGCCTATCGTTTGGAAGGACCGGGCGCACAGCTTTTCGAACGCATCGACGGTGACTATTTTACGGTCCTCGGTCTTCCCCTGCTGCCGCTTCTGGGTTTCCTGCGCCAAATCGGGATCGCCGAACCATGAGAATGCCATGCCGATAACGGGAAAGGCTAAGCTGGCCGGTGTCTTCGGATGGCCTGTCGGCCATTCCTTGTCACCGCGCCTGCACGGATTCTGGCTCCAACGATATGGTATCGATGGCGCCTATGTGCCGCTCGCCGTCGAACCCGATGACTTCGAGACGGCGCTCCGGGCCTTGCCGAAACTCGGTTTTCTTGGGGCCAACGTCACCGTACCCCACAAGGAAGCCGCGCTCGTCATTTGTGACGAGGTCGACATTCTGGCCAAGAGGATCGGCGCCGTGAATACGGTTTTCGTGACCCCGGAGGGACGATTGCGGGGCAGCAATACAGACGCCTTCGGCTTTCTCGAGAACCTGACCCAGGAGGCGCCGGCGTGGCGGGCCGACGGGGGCCCGGCTGTCGTTATCGGCGCCGGCGGCGCAGCCCGGGCGGTCATCGTGGCGCTCGTCGATGCCGGCGTTCCCGAGGTCAGGCTGGCCAACCGGACCTACGAACGGGCCGAGACCCTGGCCCGTGATCTCGGGGGGCCGATCACGGTAATTCCCTGGCCGGAACGGACCGAGAGCCTTGGTGGAACCAACCTATTGGTCAACACGACGACCCAGGGCATGTCCGGCACGCCGTCTCTCGACCTGAATCTGGAAGCCCTGCCCGGTAACGCCCTGGTCACCGACATCATTTATACACCGCTTAAGACCAAATTGTTGGGCGACGCCCAAACGCGGGGTAATCCAACCGTCGACGGCCTCGGCATGCTGCTCCATCAGGCGAGGCCCGGATTTGCCCAATGGTTCGGCTACGAGCCCGAGGTCGACACCGAGCTTCGGTCCTTCGTTCTCTCGGGCCTGGCCGGTTAAGGCGGCGGGTTAAGGCCATGGTCATCCTCGGCCTCACCGGATCCATCGGCATGGGAAAAACCGTGGCCGCCGCGACCTTCCGGCGGTTAGGCGTCCCGGTGCATGATGCCGACGCCGCCGTTCATGCCCTAATGGCGCCGGCCGGAGCAGCCTTCGCGGCCATTGCCGAGCGCTTTCCAGACGCCGTCGTCGACGACGTCATCGACCGCCGCCAGCTCGGCGACCGAGTGTTCGGAGATGAAAAAAGTCTCAATGCGTTGGAAGGCATTCTTCATCCATTGGTTCGCCGTAGCGAACGGGCCTTCCTGCGCCACGCCTCGGCCGACCGGGCACCGATCGTCGTCCTCGATATTCCCCTGCTCCTGGAAACCGGCGGCGACAGACGGGTCGATGCCGTCGTCGTCGTGTCGGCGCCGGCCTTCGTCCAGCGCCACCGGGTGCTGGCCCGTCCCGGCATGAGCGAAGGCAAATTCCAGGACATCCTGGCCAAACAGGTCCCCGACCGGGTCAAACGCCGACGCGCCGATTTCATCATCGAAAGCGGCAACGGGCGCCTTGAGAGTTTACGCACAATCCGTAAGATCATTGCCGAGACCCGGACCTGGGAGGGTCACCATTGGCCACCGTTGCCGGCCGCGATCCGGGGGATTCGCCCCGGCAGCCAAATCAGGTAAGGGACATCATGCGGGAAATCGTCCTTGATACGGAAACCACGGGTCTCGATCCCAAAAGCGGTCATCGCATCGTCGAGATCGGCTGCGTCGAGCTGGTCAACCATGTCGCCACCGGGAACAGCTATCACCAATACATCAACCCGGAACGGGACATGCCCGACGAGGCCTATCGGGTTCACGGCCTGTCCCAGGAATTCCTGAGCGGCCACCCGGTTTTCGCGGCGATCGCTGACGATTTCCTGGCCTTCGTCAGGGACTCTCAGCTGGTCATCCACAATGCGGAATTCGACATGGGCTTCATCAACGCCGAGCTTCAAGCACTTGGGCGAGATGCCCTGGGCAAGGCTCGCGCCGTCGACACCGTTCAAATCGCCCGGCGAAAGTTCCCCGGCGCGCCGGCCAACCTGGATGCATTGTGCAAACGGTTCCAGATCGACAACTCTGACCGGGAACTGCACGGGGCCCTCAAGGACGCCCGGTTGCTGGCCGATGTCTATTTGGAGTTGATCGGTGGTCGTCAGCCGGACCTGGAATTGGCAGAAGAGGCCAAGGCGGCCGAGGCGGCAGTCGTCAGCGAGCGAAACCACCGGGCGGCACAGCCCCACGCGGCGACGCCGGAAGAAGAGTCCGCACACCGGGCTTTTCTTGAGAAGATCAAGGACCCTTTGTGGCTGGTACCCGAATAGGACCGGCCGATCGGTCGGCCCGATCGCCCATCAATCGATTTCCGTCGTTCGGACGGCGGCGAAGCAAATCCTAGGAGACTGCCTCGGCGTCTGTGCCGTCCTGGTTTTGCATTTCCTGCTGGAACATGGCGACGAAGTCGACGGGACACAGCATCAGCGGCGGAAAACCGCCGTCGCGGGTGATCTCGGCGAGAATGTTGCGGGCAAAAGGGAACAACAGCCTGGGGCACTCGATGAAGACCATGGGCTGAAGGTGTTCCTCAGGCACGTTGAGGGTGAACAGCCCCGCGTATTCGAGCTCAAGGATAAAGGCGATATCGTCGCCCACCTTGGCCGTCGCCTCCATCAACAAGATCACCTCGAAGACATTGCCGGGATCTTCGAACTTGTTGCTGTCGACCTTGATGTTGAGCTGGATGTCGGGCTGCGTCTGCTGCATCAACTGGAAAATACCGGGCGCGGACGGCACCTCGAACGACAGGTCCCGGATGTACTGGGCATTGATAACGAGGGGCTGTAGTTCCGGCCCGGGGCCGGCTGCGCCTTCGGGGGTTTCGGTTTCGTCCGCCATTTCGTTTCTCCCGGTTGATGAGGGCAACAGTGGCTAACATGGAAAACCAGCCGGAACAACCGTTTCGTCGCGGTCAACGAGGGCATCGCCGATTGCCGGCGTGCGGACCCGGTCGGCGGCGCCCGATGCGGCTTCGATCAGCTGCCGGGACCCACCATCAGGCTCATTTTCTTATCACTGGTCAGGATGTGATGGAGGATCCATTTGCGCAGGACCTCTTCCATGGCGCGGCGGTCGTCGAGATTGGGATTGCGACGGAACTTGGTCATGCGTTCCGTATACTCGTCGAGTAATTTGTTGTGTTCCGCTTTGTGTTCGTCGAAATGGGGATACTTGCGGGACTGCATGAAATGCTCCTCGAGGGCGAAATGCGTCTGAATGCGGGCATGAATGCTGCCCAACGTGTCGGCGACGCGGTCCATGTCCACCTGCTCGAGCAACTCGTCATGCAGTTCGTTGATGTTATCGATGAGGTTGCGGTGTTCGTAGTCCAGTTCCTCGATTCCGATCAGGAAATCATCTGACCAAACGAGGTCGCGCTCCATCGCCTGTGTCATCTTGCCGGTCCTTGTAAAAAAGCGTTACCGACAGCATCCTCTTCCAGCCGACGTCCGTCAACGCCATTGGCCCGCGCTGAGTAAAAAAGGCCGACCCCGAAAGGATGAGCTATTTTTCGAGGCGCGGCGGCTCGTCGCCCGCCGGATTTTCCGTTGGCCGGTCGTGTGCGGTGACATCTTCGAACTCGCCGTCGATGATGACCGTTCCGCGGCCGGACGGTTGTGATTTGGGCCCGTCGGTGACGATGGTCCCATGGGTCGAGAGGTAATTGACGGCGACGGCGCGGAGCGCGCGGCGGAACGGCGGCAGGAACAGCAGGAACCCGAAGCCGTCGGTCACGAACCCGGGCGTCAACAGAAGCGCGCCTGCCACCAAAAGGCATAGTCCCTCGAACACCTCGTCGAGGGGAAAGCGCTCGGCGTGCAGCGTTTCCTGGGCACGCCTGAGCACGGCCAATCCCTGGTGGCGTAACAGGGCGGTGCCGGCGAGGGCCGTCAGCAACACGACCCCGACGGTGTTGCCGACACCGATGCGGCCGCCGATCTCGATAAAGACGGCGATCTCGACGATCGGCGTGATCACCAGCGCAGCGAGAATGATCAGGCCCATACTTGCCCTTTGCCTCCATTCGGCCTATGTACCGTTTGCGGCAGCCGTCCCGGCGTGAGCAAGGCCCGACGCTGGATCGGCGAAAGGCCTGTGGACCTCGGCGGGTGAAGCCGCTAACGTGTGGATAACGCGTTTTATCTTTAGACTAGGGCATCCGGTCGGTCCACCCGGTCGTCCCATTTAACGGGCCACTGAGTGGGCCACCAAACAGGCAAATCCGCCATGGGCAACGGTTTCCAATTCATCGACATCATCCTGTTCGGCATGATCGCGGCCTTTTTGATATTGCGGCTGCGCAACGTTCTCGGTCGGCGCGATGGCCACGAGGGCGGATATCCCGATCCCTTCAAGCGGGACGAAGAAGCCGGACAGGAAGACAGCAACGACAACGTGGTCCCGCTGCCCCACCGCGAAGGGCCGGACAGCGGGTTCGAGACGGAGCCCGACGGCTATCTCGGCGACACAACGGTGACCGACGGCGAGAGCGCGCTCGGTGCCGGCTTCATGCAGATCCACCGGGCCGACAAGTCCTTCAACGAGGAGGACTTCGTCGTTGGCGCCCGCGTCGCCTTCGAGATGGTCCTCAACGCCTACTCGTCCGGCGACACGGATACGCTGAGGCCCCTGCTCGACGACGATGTCTTCGCCAACTTCGCCACCGTCATCAAGGACCGCGAGCGGGCTGGCCATGTCATGGAGGACACGCTGGTCGGCATCAGCGCGTCCGAGATCGTCGAGGCCTATATGGAGGGCAAGGTCGCCAACGTGACGGTCAAGTTCGTCACCGAGCAGATCAACGTCATGCGTGACGAGAACGGCGACGTCGTCGAGGGCGACCCCAATGCCGTCGTCTCGGTCACCGATTTCTGGACGTTCTCCCGCGACACGCAATCGCGCGACCCCAACTGGGCACTCGTTGCGACCCGCAGCCTTGACTGAACCGGGACGGCGCTTCCGCGGCCTCCGGACAGCGCTGGCCGTCCTCTCCGTTGCCTGGATAAGCGGATGCGGGGCAGTTTTGAAACAGCTGCCGCCGGCTGCCGTTCCGCAACCGCCGCCCGAGAAAACCCAGCTTTTTTTATTTCCGGTCGAATTCAATGATCTCCAAGGGTGGAAGTCGGACGATGTCGGTGCCGCCCTGCCCGTATTCCTTAAGTCCTGTGAGAAACTCGAAAAGCTTCCGCCCGATCAGGCGATCGGAGAAAGAAGAGAATTCGGTATCGGCCGCGACTGGGCGAATCTTTGCCAATCGGCCCGGTTGGTGCGGCCGGGCAACGGCCCCGAGGCCCGGTATTTTTTCGAATCGCGGTTCCAACCCTATACGGTCAGGAACAACCTCAAAACGCGCGGCTTGATCACCGGCTACTACGAACCGGTATTGAACGGCTCCTTTACACCGGACCAGCGTTATGCCGTCCCTATCTATGCCCGCCCCGAGGATTTGATTTCGGCCGATCTCGGTGAATTCGACGACAAATGGGGCGGCGAGCAGATCGCCGGTCGGCTCGAGAACGGCCGGTTCCGCCCCTACTGGGCGCGCGGCGAGATCGAGGACGGCGCCCTCAAGGGTCGCCAGCTCGAGATTATCTGGGTCGACAACGCCATCGATGCCTTCGTGCTGCACATCCAGGGATCGGGGCGCGTCAAGCTGCCCGACGGGTCCCATATTCGTCTCGGCTATTCCGGGCGCAACGGCCGGCGCTACACGGCCATCGGCCGCGAACTGGTGGCCCGCGGCATCATGAGTCTCGACGACGTCACCATGCCGGCCATCCGAGCCTGGCTCGAGGCCAACCCGGTGGCCGGAACCCAGGTCATGCGGACCAACAAATCCTTCATCTTCTTTCGTGTCATGGATTCGGACAGTCCCGTCGGCGCTCAGGGCGTTTCGTTGACGCCGGGCCGCTCACTGGCCATCGATCGGGCCTATCTGCCGCTCGGGGTGCCGTTGTGGCTGGTGACGACGGACCCGGGCCCGGCGGTGCGCAAGCAGCGGCTCACCCGCCTGGTCGTCACCCAGGATACGGGTTCGGCGATCAAGGGCCCGGTGCGCGGCGATCTTTATTGGGGCCACGGGTCGGAGGCGGCCCTGAAGGCCGGCCTGATGAAGGAAGACGGCCTGTTTTTCATCCTGTTGCCGAAGAACCGGGTGCCGGGCGCCCGCCCGACCGGATAGCCGAAACCCGGGCCCTTTAGGAAAAGGTGTCAGCGCGCGGATTTCCCGTGCCATGGCATCTTGCCATCGGCCACCGAAAAGCCCATTCTTCCCCAACCATGACAACCCAATCTTCCGATCAACCGTCCGCCGAGGGACCCCGCGTCGGCCTGTTCGCCACCTGCCTGGTCGACCTTTTTCGGCCGAGCGTCGGGTTTTCCGCGGTCGACCTCCTGCAGCGGTCCGGATGCCGGGTCGAGGTGCCGCGCGAGCAATCCTGCTGCGGCCAGCCCGCCTATAATTCAGGGGATTCCGGTGACGCGAGACCCATAGCGCGCCAGGTCATCGCCGTATTCGAAGGGTTCGATTATGTCGTCGTACCGTCGGGGTCATGTGGCGGCACCATCAAACACCATTATCCGGCCCTTTTCGCCGACGATGCGGATTGGGCCCCGCGGGCCGAGAAGCTCGCAAATAAGACCTACGAGCTGATCCAATTCTTGGTCGATGTGATCGGAGTCGACGATTTCCATGCCAACTACGATGGTGCCGTCACCTATCATGACTCGTGTTCCGGGTTGCGGGAGCTCAACATCAAACAACAGCCCCGCCAAGCGCTCTCCAAGGTCAGCGGTGTGACCTTGATCGAAGGGGAAGAGGCGGAGACTTGCTGCGGCTTCGGTGGCCTCTTCTGCGTCAAGTATCCGGATATTTCCGGGACCATGGTCGACGCCAAGGTCGACGATGTCTTGGCGACGGGGGCCGATATGGTGCTCGGCGGTGACCTCGGGTGTCTGATGAACATCAGTGGTCGCCTGACCCGGCGCGGCAGCACGGTGGCGGTCCGCCACGTGGCGGAAATCCTGGCCGGTGCCGTCGACACACCGGGAATCGGCGCTGCGCCCGATCCGACAGCCATCGACCCGGGGGACGATTAGGCCATGGATAGCGAAACCCGGTCTTTCAAGGAAAACGCCCGCGAGGCCCTCGAGGACGGCAACCTGCAGAACGCCCTCTACAAGCTGACCCGAGGATTTCCGGTCAAGCGCTTGCAGGCGGCGGCACGTTTGCCGGAATTCGAGGCCCTGCGCGACCAGGCGCGGGCCATCAAGAACCACGTTCTCGACAATCTCGATCTCTACCTCGAGCGTTTCGAGGAAAAGGTCGTCGCCGAAGGGGGCCAAGTCCACTGGTGCCGCGATGCCGAGGAGGCGCGCCAGGCCATTCTCGGGATCTGCCGCGACGCCGGCGCGAAGACGATTACCAAGAGCAAATCGATGATCGGCGAGGAGATCGCCATCAACGATTTCCTCGACGACAACGGCGTTACACCCATCGAAACCGATCTCGGCGAATACATCATCCAGCTCCGAAAGGACCCGCCGAGCCACATCATCGCACCGGCTATTCACCTGTCTAAACAACAGGTTGCGGATACGTTCCGAAAGTGTCACGCGAACCTTCCGGAGGACCGTCCGCTGGACGAGCCACGGGCCCTTCTGGAAGAGGCGCGCCATGAATTACGTGAAAAATTCCTGGCCGCCGATGTCGGTCTCACCGGCGCCAACATGCTGATCGCCGAGACCGGCTCCAACATCCTGGTCACCAACGAAGGCAATGCTGACCTCACTTATGGCCTGCCCCGGGTTCACATCGTCATCGCCAGCCTCGAGAAGATCGTGCCGACGCTCGAGGACGCGACGACCATCCTCAGGGTGCTGGCCCGGTCGGCCACCGGTCAGGAAATGTCCGTTTACACGACGTTCTGCACCGGCGCCAAGCGGCCCGGCGACCTCGACGGCCCGGAGGAATACCACGTGGTGCTGCTCGACAACGGACGCACCGAGCTCTTGGGCACGGAATTCCAGGAGATGCTCCGCTGCATCCGCTGCGGCGCCTGCCTCAATCATTGTCCCGTATACAAAACGATCGGCGGCCACGCTTACGGATGGGTCTATTCGGGCCCCATGGGGGCGGTCCTCATCCCGGGCCTGATCGGCATCGACGAGGCCGGCCACCTGCCCAACGCTTCGACGCTCTGCGGGCGCTGCGAAAACGTCTGTCCGATGCGGATCCCGATCCCGCGCATGCTCCGGGCCTGGCGCCAACGGCAATTCGAAACGGGCGGCACCGGCACGGTCAGCCGCTTCGGCCTCGGTCTGTGGGCGCTCCTGGCCCAGCGGCCGGCCCTTTACAATAGGCTCGCCGGTTCCGTGATTGCGTTGCTGGGCGCTTTCGGGCGCCGCCGCGGCCGCTTTAGCTGGTTGCCGCTGGCCGGCGGGTGGACGGCGGCCCGCGATTTTCCGGTGCCCCAGGGCGACAGCTTCATCAGCCAGTATCACCGCGGCCCGCGCGGCGACGCCAGCGGCGAGTGGCTGCGGGGGCGCGGCCGATGACGGCGGGCCCGAACCATGCAAAGGCGACGGGTCGGGACGACATCCTCGGCAAGATTCGTCGCGTTCGCGAAACCCGTACCCGTGAAGACGGCGGCGAAGCATCGATGGCGGCCGTCGACCGCCGTTTGCGCGACCACCCGGCCAATCTGGTGCCCAAGCGCGGACAAATCGACCTCGCCCAGCGCCTCGCGCTTTTTCAGACAGAGGCGGAAAAAGTCGACGCCACGGTCGCCCGGGTATCCGAGACGGCGAACGTGCCCGGCGAGGTGGCGCGCTATGTCAAAGCGTCCAACTTGGGCACCCGGGTCAAGATCGCGCCGTCCCTGTCCGATTATGCCTGGGCCGAAACCCTGCTCGAGGTCGAGCCCGGGGCGGCTGCGGACTCCGACCTGGTCAGCGTCACCGAGGCTTTCGCCGGCGTTGCCGAGACCGGCACCCTGATCGCCTGTTCGGGACCGCAAGACCCGACGACGCTCCATTTCCTGCCGCCGAACGCCATCATGGTAGTCGCCGCATCGGACATGGCCGGGACCTACGAAGAGGTTTGGCAGCGATTACGGGGAACGGTCGCTCCGGAAGACCGTTTCATGCCGCGAACCGTGAATTTCATCACGGGCCCGTCACGATCTGCCGACATCGAACAAACACTTCTGCTGGGGGCTCATGGCCCTCAGCGGCTTCATATCATCGTGGTCGAAGATGAAAAGCCGGAAACGTAGTCATTTGGATCAGTCCTCTAATCTTAATGAGCGAGGACTCGCCGCGACCGAGGCCGATCTTTGGAGATCTTTTACGGAGACGGTCAATCCGTTGCCTTTAACCAAGAAGAATCGAACGCGCAAACCAGCCGTTGCCGCCGATCCGGATGGAACCCGTGAAAATCCCCAAAAAAATCGAAAATTAGATCATTCATCTGGTCTTAATCGTGTTCCCAAGCCCTCGCCCGACTTCGACCATGGCAAGGGCCCGGGTTTGGAACGGCGGGACAAGACCAACCTGCGGCGCGGCCGTGTGACCATCGAGGGCCGCCTCGATTTGCACGGCATGACCCAGGCCGAAGCCCACCGCCGGCTGTTCACCTTCCTGGCGCGCGCTCGGGACGACGGCCGTCGCACGGTGCTGGTCATCACCGGCAAGGGGTCGCGCTTGGAAGGTGGCGAGGGCGTCTTGCGCCGGGCCGTACCGCGCTGGCTCAACGAGGCGCCGGTGCGCGACTGGATCAAGGGCTTTTCCTACGCCGCCCGCCAGCATGGCGGCGAGGGTGCGCTTTACGTTCTCTTGGAGCGGAGGCGTCCATGACACCGTTCGGTGCCAAGGTCCGCGAGTACCGTAAACAGCGGGGCATCACCCTCAAACGTATGGCCGAGGGTCTCGGCGTAACCGTCCGGCGAACGCGCCCTTTCTTATGATGCTTGTTCAGCGTAGGCCCATGGCAGGAGTTCGTCGATGCGGTTGATCTTGTGGTCGGCGATGCGGTCCAGGACCCAGGCGAGCCAAGCCTGA
>Ga0209259_1000006_pt1 | contig 48906 bp, 37 predicted proteins | sample WorMetGr2BELIZE1_FD_187417 | JGI IMG/M metagenome (GOLD analysis project Ga0209259, IMG submission 187417) | Marine gutless worms symbiont microbial communities from Max Planck institute for Marine Microbiology, Germany - Inanidrilus... ...
ACGACAGGTGGTAGGTTCCGAATAGGTGCCCCAATACCTTCCCATTGCGTGAAACCTCCCAAAGCAGCGCCTTTTCAATGGGCTGCGCCGCTTGCAGTGAAGGAACGGTAAGAGCTAAGACAATGAACCAGACCAAGTCAACAACGAGGAAGACCTGGTGTCGAGTTCCTTTGCCGGTGCCAAGCATAGCGAAAGGGGTTTAATCCGGCGTGAGGCCGCCAAGAAAAAGGGGGTCTATTGGTGGGGTTGTAGCGGATTTCTGGCCTGTAATTTCCGCGCGTTCGATGCGGGTGGTAGACCTGTCTGGTAAATAATGGATTGGAGGCAATAATGGGTCTGTGATTCTAGAAGCGGCGGCACACCATGCCCGTTCCCGGGGAGGAAGGTTGGGAGCAGGCGTTGGTGAGCCGTGTGGTGCTGGACCACTTTGAGGTGCTGCTTTGGGAGGTTTCACGCAATGGGAAGGTATTGGGGCACCTATTCGGAACCTACCACCTGTCGTTTGGTGATGACCGTTTTGAACGGCCTATGACCTTGGCGCGGGCTGCCTTGGCAGGTTCCAAGGCGGTAGCCTTTGAATTGGATCTCGCAGAACCAGGTCTAAGCGAGGCAATTGGGCAGGTGATGGCTGCTCCCAATGGGCCTTATCTTGATCGGTTACTGGGCGCTGAGTTATTCGATCAGGTACTTCCATTGCTTGAGTCCCGTGGCATTCCGCGTTCTGCTGCTCGTTTTCTTAAGCCCTGGGTAGTTGGAACAATCCTTGCTTTTCCAGAGGCGCAGGAAGGCCCAATGATGGACTAGGTGCTACAGAATTGGGCTAGAGAAGCCAATGTTACTATTATCGGCCTCGAACGGCCCGGGGAACAATTGGGCCTGTTCGACGACATCCCTCTCCACCAACAGGTCTTGTTCGCCAAAATCGCTTTGCAGGAATCAGAAAGAGTAGCCACCGCCAAGCGACGGATTATTCACGCCTACCTTGATGGCGACCTTGAGGGCCTCCTGAAAACAAGCCTCGACGGTCCCACTGCTGCCGAGTGTGCTCTCAACGACCGTTTTGTTAAACAGGGTATTTTTGCGCGCAACCGCCGCATGGTTAACCGCCTGCGCGCCGCTTATGCTCGCGGTAACCTGTTCGTCGCCGTTGGTGCTCTTCATCTACCGGGTCAACAAGGGTTGGTTAGCCTGCTGCGTGGATGTGGCTACGACATGAGTCCTATTTTCTTCTAGGTGTTGAGTTACTCGAAGAGTGATGATGGCATTTGATCCCAGGTGCGGTCATTCCCACTGTTTGAAGAAGAAGGCCGTGTCGGAATATTGATACTGGCGATAAATATTCTCTACCCATGTAGTGATTTTGGGAGATTGATTAGTGGCGGACACTTAACAGTGGTTCCTACCGACACTTAACCTTCGCGCTGAGCTTATCTGACCGGCGGCGCATGCGTTTCGCGCTGGATTCAGTGCGGACGACAGGTGATTTCCGGGGAGTTGAGGGTCCCGGCGCGGTGTTTTCCGGCGGTGGGGGGGGCTTTCGGCGGTAGGGAAGCGGGATTTCAGGCGTGGTGCGGAGCGCGGTCAAAGAGCCTCCGTTCGGCCTCCTCGAGGAGTTGTTCCCGACTCCAGTCCCAGTGCTGGGTTTTGAGTTCCGCCAGCTCGAGGTTGAGTCGTCGGCGGTCTTCCGGGTCATCCGGCAGCTTGTGTTTGCGTTTCGGTTTCCCAACGGGTTTTCCCAGAAACGCTTTCAACGTCAAGGCCAACCGGGCCGGCCCGGTGTGCGTGGCCTTGTTGGCCTTCAGCGCCCACTGCTGGGCCTTCTGTTTGAGTCGTTGACTGGCCTTGGTGCGTTCCCGTTTCAGCATTTTTCCCAAGCCGAACAGGGCGAACAGGTGGCGGGAGATGGCCTTGACGGCAGCCAGGCCCTTCCAGGAGCCGTCCGGCCGCTGCTTGCGGGGCTGAGCGATGGTCACCAGGCCGGCGGTTTTCAGATCGGCCAGGGCGCGTTCGGCACGCTTGCGCGTCATGCCGGTTTGCCGGGTGAGGTAGTCCACGGTGAGGCTCAAGAAACCGTCCGGGGTGGGGATGCCGACCCGCAGGCTGGCCAGGTCGGTGTGTTTCAGCAAGACCATCAGTAGGAGTATGCAGGCCTCCCGGCGTTCGCTGCGTTGCTGGCGTGCGCTGCCGTTGGCCAGATCCAAGGAGGGGATGAGCTGGCGCGGATGAGTGTAGTAGCTCTTGAGCCGTTCCGCGCACTCCGTAAGCACAAGGGGGATCCCGCCCTTTCCGGTTTTGGCGGGCCGGGTCAGCGTGAACCTGGGGTTGCGCGGGTTGTGCCCGCAGAAGTTACCCCCTAGGTTTGCGCGCGGTACGTAGGCCCGGCCCACGAGAACCCCCTGGCTCGACGAGCGGGGAGCGGGCCGTTGTCACGCTCCAAATCCCCGTGGTGAAAAAGCTTGCAATAGGGGATGTCTACGGTTAGGATTTTCATCGACCGTGGCGTCTCGCAAAGCTGTTACGGTTAATCAGCCCGTGTTCAGTCAGCAAACTGAACACGGGTTTTCTCTTTATAGGCCTCTTTGTGTTGTTCTCGAACCCGAAAGCCTTCGGGGTTTTCGTAGCTTACCTAAGCTACCACAAACGCTGGCCCGCGCCTAATCCGGCTAGCTGGGGGGATGACCGTCCGAGCTCTTCCCTGGCGGTCGAATGCCGCCGTGAGATCGCCGGTACCCATCGGTTGTGCCGTAAGGTCTTCCCTCGGAGCCACGATTCAAGCCCAATAGCGGGGCGTTCCAATCGCTATGGGGCAAATCCCCTGGCCACGGCTACTGGCTTTCGCGGCCATTGCACGCGCGCCCATTCACTAAGGCTCCGAAGCATCAACAGCACTAGCTACAAAGCGGCTTAAATTTTCCCCGACACTTGGAGGGCCGCCATCGCTGAGGGCATTGGCGGCCATTGCGGGCCCTTAGGAAGCCCGTAGACGCGATCTGGAATGGATTCCTGTAGAAAGAAAGGGCGGGTCTCTACGGGGGGTCCGTCTTCGGCTTAGGCGGGAGCCGCAGGAGCTATGGCTTGGAAGTTTCCATTCGGGGGTGAAACAATGTTTACTAATTATGAGGATCGGCGACGGCCGGGGGGAAAACTCTTCGTGTCTCTGTGGCTTTGTGTGAGAAAAAACGCTGAACATCACACAGGGCTCACCTACTACCCCTTCATAAACAAGTAACCGTGTATATCGATGTCGCATACAGGGTGCCAATTGCCCTCATTGTCCTGCGCTGCATGCTCGGCTTCACACCGCCAGAGTGGGCTTACGTCACCACTAGGCGGACGAAAACCCAAGTCACCCAGGGCTCGGTTCGAACAATAGACCGCAACATCGCATGAACCCCTGATGGCTCGCTTCCGCAGAACGGCGTCACCGCTCAACGTATCCGCGCCCTAGTCGTTACGGCCTGCCAACTTTTAACCGAGGGCGCGCCATCGGTACCGCCTAACATGGTGCATCGGCTCGATAAGGCTGACACGAGCGCCGGCCTGGTTAGCCTCCGGTCTCTCGCAGAGCTTGGTCTTCCCTACCACATCCTTCTCTACGAGCGTTTTCTCGGCTGCCCCTTCGCCGCGCACCGGGACTCCGTGAGCGAACTGGTCGGCGACGTGCTGGAGATCGCCATCGAGGAAGCCTTGCATCAAGGCGGCATCAGCTTCCGCAAGACCAAACGAGCCGAGCGCATCACCGGCTTCGACCAGGTGCCTGACTTCCTTGTGCCGAACGAGTTCAACCCGCAAGTCGTCATTGAGGCCAAGATCACCGAGGACGACGGCACGGCACGCGACAAGGTTACACGCGTTCAGCATCTTGGTGCGCTCGCGATGGCTGATCAGCCACTAGACCAGCCCAAGTTCGAGGTTGTCGCCGGCATCGCCGGGCGCGGCTTCGGGTTCGCCGTGAGGACATGAAGAAGCTGAAGAAGCTTTTTCTCGCAACGCGCGGCAGGGTATTCATACTCCAGAACATGAACTAGCTCGTCGAGCACACAAGGGTCAAGGACTTCAAGACCTGATGAGCCGGGCTCACGGAGGTACTCACCATTGTAGGCCGCGTAGTTTCCCCTATGTTCCGATGCGCTACACGAATTCCGCCTTCGTGTCGTGCCTCGTTATTGGGTCATCGGCTTGGATGGCCATGCCTTAGCGGCTATCTCTTACCTATTTCTTTTTGTCGCTTATCAGAGGGGGTACTTAAGAGGGAGTGTGGATCTGGGCGGGTAGGGGGGACCCCGCCATCTGGCCCCCCTTCCGCTGGCACTGGAAAACCGGCGCCAAACGAAGTTAACCGGCACGGTCTAAGAGGCGCTGGCCGCGCTCTTTTTACTGAGCTAGACCGTCCGCGTGGCCTTTGGGCGAGGACCTATTCACATACCGTGAAGTACTTGGCTTCTCGACATCAAATCTCTCGTTTTTTCAAATTCCTCTTCCCTCCCACAGCAAGCCGCCTCTTGAAAAGTATGGCTTATGCGCAAGCACCATGCGCTTCTTCACGGGCGGTGGGCTGCTATACAGGGTTAGACCGTGGCTGTCCCCTTCGACCTTGGCAGAAGGATAGTGGGAGAGAGCCAGTGCCAGATCGGGCTTGTATCCAGCTCCGAACTGGTCCTCAAGGGCAGCCCAGGCAATGAATTGAGGTTTTCCGCGTGGTACCCGGTGGAGCCGTTGCGCGAGCCAGGCGTAGATGTCCAAAGCCATGGCCGAATGCGCAAGACCACTAAGTGCCCGCTCATCGAGGGGCACGGCGTGGTTTTGGAGGCTGGTAAAGTACTCGTGGCTCAACCGGATGCTCAAGGGCCACAAGATGCACTGCTGCTCATCAGATTCGATGGGCAACTCGAAATCTGTGATGACTTCCGAGTCGAACTGAAAATCGTGGCCGTCCTTCGCCATCGCCATGCGAATGATTACCGTGGCTATTCGGCTTAGCTGGTCCTTGTAAACCGCTATCTCTGGTCCAGTGGGGGCGCGCTTTTGAATGCGTCGGACAAAGGCTGTGAAGCTATCCTCAACGTCGATCTTTGTGGAACCTGATTTCAATGCCTCAGCATTCAGGTGGGACAGGATGAGTCGCGGCTTGGGGCCGAAAGGAAGCCCAAGCTGCACCCACTTTCCCGTCTCTGGATTCTTGACACGTCCCGCTTCGAGACTCAAGGAAACGAACCAGCTCTCCTTCTCCCAAACGCGCACATCCGGTCCTGGATCCCGGTATGGCAGGTACGTTTGGCACAGCACCCAGTGCTGGGAGGCGATCTGCCTTGGGATTTCCAGCGTTGCCGCCGCAACGTTGTTGGCCGTCCGGCGTTGGATGTGGCTGGTAGCCGGCAGGCCCTTGAGGGTTTGGTTTACGCTTTTTGGTCGCGTGCCGCGCGTTGGCATCTTCTGTTCCTTCGTTCTTTGTTGAGGATACCGCCTGAGAGGCCTGGAAACGCCCGTTAACGGCTTTCCCGTGCCGGACTGGTAAAACTTGGGCTTACTTTGCCGCCGGAAACGCGCTGTAGGCGCTTGGAACGCTTCCTGGGCGGTTCCTGATCCGGACCTGTGCCTGGAATCCCCCAGGACCGCCAGGCAGGGATGCCAAAGTACGTCCAACTGTGCGTTGGGATTTTCCGCCGGGGGCCGGGTGTGGCCGGGGCTTGTGGATTGTGGAAGATGTACTTTCTTCCAATGGCTTGAAACTTGCCAAATTCCCTTAAGTAACGTAAGTAGCTTAAGTATACTATGGTTCTACAAGTTACTCAAGTTTTACAAGTTAGACTAATATTCTTAAGCACTTAAGTTAACTTGTAGTATCTTTAGTAACTTGTAGTAGATCTCAAGAAATCTCTTCGTCCATAGTAAAATTTCAGTCGGCGCTTGGACGCCCGCGCCCGCCAGGGCGTGGCGCGTTTCCATGTTTCAACCTTCGCTTTTAAGCATGGCGTTGATTGCGTCTTGCGCTCGAAGTGCCGTTGATGCAGTTGGTGCGCACTGATACCTTTCTTGCCGGACACCATCAATCAGGGTTTGGTTTTGTTCAGCGAACGACCGGATAACCATCCGCCACACTCAGGCCACTCAGACGCAGCAGGGATTTCGTGATCGCGGCACCGATGTAGTCCGACAGGCGTTCAAGCAGGTCTTTCTTGGCACTGTACTCGACGATCTTCTTCACTCCGATCAACTCGCGCGCCACGTAGCTGCTGCTGCCGAGTCCATCGGCTAGACCGAGCGCCACGCTTTCCTCACCGCTCCAGAAGAGCCCGCTGAACACCTCATCGCCGCCTTTGAGACGCTCTCCCCTCCCCGCGCGGACGACCGCGATGAATTGCCGGTGCAGCTGGTCGAGGACCTCCTGGAGGAACAGGCGCTGCCCATCGGGCAAAGGCGAGAAGGGATCTAGGATTCCTTTGTTTTGCCCCGCCGTCAGCAGACGGCGTTCGATGCCTAGCTCCCGGATGGCTTCAACAAAGCCGAAGGTGCCGATGCGCACACCGATGGAGCCAATCAGGCTCGCCTTGTCCACATAGATCGCATCAGCGGCAACGGCAATATAGTAGCCACCAGAAGCGCAGAGATCCGCCGCCACCGCGTAGACCGGGATGTCCGGATACTTCTTGCGCAACCGTCGGACTTCATCGTGGATATAACCGGCTTGGACCGGGCTGCCTCCGGGGCTGTTGATGCGCAGGATAATGCCCTTGGTATTGTCATCTTCATAGGCCCCGCGCAAGGCAGTGATGACGCGGTCTGCGGCGGCATTGGTCTCTGGGGCGATGAGGCCCTTCACCTCCACCAGCGCCGTGTGGCCTTCATCAGAGCTAACGGGCGCGATTTGAAGGTCATCAGGCCAAAACAGTACCAGCGGGATAGCCAAATAGGCGAAGGTCAGGAGCTTGAAAAACACTCCCCAGCGGCGGCTCCGCCGCTGCTCCTTGAGGTGGTCCAGCACCACCCGATTCACCAACGCCTGCTCCCAGCCTTCCTCTCTCTGAACGGACACGGCCTCCCGCCGCTTCCAAAATCGCAGACCCATATCTGCTTCTCCTCAAAATGGATACCACCTCAGCATGGCTGCGAACCATAGGCCGATGCAACAAGCGGCCCCTTTCCCCTCGTTAAATCGAAGCTATCCAACCAGACCGATAAATCGGAACCATACTCATTGGAAGGTGGAGAAGGAAGGAGAATCGTGAGAAGCCTGTCAAGCTGTTCTTCATCGAAACGATGAATTCGATTACAACTGACTTCGTCGAGTTTCCCGTAACGGGATTCAAAAGAACGCATGACGAATTGCCTCTTCACTTCTTTCTTGCCATACAACCTGCCCTCTCCCCATCCTCTTGTGTATTCACACGAACGGCTAACGTATCCCATTTCAGATTACCTCCTAGCGATCATGTAGCAACCGATACACTCGGTCACCAACCGATATACCGAGCTTTCCCGCATTGCCAGGGCGGATTTCGACCACGCTTTCTACCTCTCCCTTGGCGGACGCTTCGGTTATCCAATCAAGAAGGTCAGGTGGAAACGGGTCGGCTCCCAAATGTGGCAGCGATTTTCCCTTCACGATTTTGACGATCTCACCGTTTGGTTCCAAAAACAGATGGTCTCGCGCCCTGCGGACAAAACGGGACCATCGTTCCCTATCGGCCAAGTCTTTTAATTGAAAAATGAACCCGACCTTGTCGTCCAACAGGTAATGATCCCGATTATAGTCCCAAGCATCCCGTCCAGGAATTATACGGATAGCATACGTCTCAAACGGAGTTTCGAGCGACACCCGGTAAGACGCCGAAATGTCCTCGGAAGACTTCTTCCACAGGATTCCGATTACAGCGAGCACTGCCACCACCGGGATGGCCCATTGCAAGGTGGCTTCGGCATTCGCCAGCACTGGCGATCTCTCCAGCGCCTAAAACCCGGAACGTTCCCCGGAGCGCCGCGCCGTCATCCACACCTTGCGTCCCCTTGAAGGCACCCACGGCATCGTCCGTCGCCGCCGTCCTAGCTACTCCGAACGCCGCTTCCCGCTCCGCCGGTGCAAGCGGATCGCCGTAAAAACCAGATCCCACATCCCGCCGCGCCAATGCGCTCACATGGCTCTCACCGGCGGACTGGGAAATCGCACCAATCGCCGAATCCGCGTAGCTACGGCCAGCACGCGCCGACGCCGCCTCGTAGCCATGATCGGTGCCCACCGTGTTCACCGCCGTACTCCGCGCCTGCAGGGCGTTGTAGTGACCACCGTTCATGCTCAGCTCATCCGAGATATACGACGAGGTCTTCCCCTGGTACAGATCCCCCATTGCCTGCCCGCCGGCCATGTGATCGAAGCCGACCTGGCTCATCGCGCCCTGGTGGGCCACCGCGCCGACCAGTGAGCGCTGGAACTGCGCTGTTTCCTCCGGGAGCATCGTCTGGCGACCGGCGCGCTCGCCGGCTTGTTCCAGATGGCTCTGCCACTGCTCACCCAGCCTGGCGAACGCATAGCCGCCGAATTTGAACAACGCCCCGGATAACACCGTCGCAAGCGTAATTGCGACCATCCGCGCCTTTCCGAAAACGCCGAGCGCCTGAACCGCCGCCTCGGGACTTTGCAAGATCGCACCGATCCCGAGCCGCTGCCGTTGAATCCCATTGAATGCGTCCAGGGCCGCGTCCTGGGCCATCTGCACCGCCATCGCATCGCAAGCGCCCCACATCGCCAGCCACGAGAACAAGCCCAGGAGCAGGACCATGGCCGCCTGGTACGCCGGAGTGACCAAGAAGAGAACAACAATCGGAACACAGCCCAACGCCACGACCGTGAGGAAAACACGCACCTTCGGAATCCACTGGTCCATTGCCTGCGAAGTCCCGAATCCTTCCGCAATGACCTGCCGGTTTACCAGCGTCCGTTGCGCTTGGGAGAAGTCGGCGCTGTTGAGCGCACTGGAAACGGCCTTCGCCATAATCATGGCGCGGAGCAAGGGGACTTGGTTTGCACTCGTCGCGGTCACGCCGAACAACCCGGTCGCCCGCGCCAATGCGGTCTTGCATTGGCTGAGCTGCGCAGCAACCCCGACGTTGAAGCCAGCCGACTCGCAAACCGAAGCGGTGTACCCATCGAAGGTGCCCGCATCGCTCAACCGCGCCCGCAAGCCATCCGTCGCAGTCCAAGCGTCCGTGCAGCTGCGAAGCTCGCCAGCGTCGCTATCCGCCAGGTGGTACGTCGTGAACAGCGCAACATTCTGCCACTCCCCGAATTCAGTCATTAGATTGTCCGTGTCATGCAACAATCTCTGCCGGCGATTGGAAGATCCATGGCCCAATGCGGGAATCCCGCAATCCAGGTAATAATTCACCAGGGATTGCTCCAGGTAATAATCGTTCAGGTCGGTACGGTTCGCCGCCCGAATGAGCGAATAGCTGATCGAGCTCGACATACCCAAGTAGGGATGGACGTGGGCGGTGGACGTATCAATAATGGACACCAGCCCACGTTCGATCATGTTCAACCCGCCAGCAAAAAGCACGATCAAATCAGGAACATCCGGGACCGTGGCGGTCGCGTTCCGGACAGGATCGTGGACAACGATACTCCCAGTCGGAAATACCAGCCCTCTCACAACCGCAACGCCGAGGACAATCGGAATTAGACCGGCAGCCGGATTGGTGCCACTTCCGGCAAACGCCCCCACGAGCGCCGGTCCAAGGATAGAAGCGATAATCCCGACAACCGCAAAGAGCGTGAAGTACGTTCTGAAGCCAGGGTCGGAAAAAATGAGCGCCAGCCGGGTGAACATCCCAACGGTTTCATCAAACCCATTGTACGTATCGAACTGCATATCGATGCCGAGCGCCGGGGCAGGCACCAGAACCAGGAGGAACAGAGCGGTCCAAATTCGCATGTTCTACTCTTTCCTGATCTTGGTGAGGTGGCGCTGCCTGGCCTGGAGCTGGCTTTGCGCAAACGAAATCGCCGCGTTCACCTCGTTGAGGCGGGCCGTGTATTGGCCTTGCGCACGGCCCCGGTAGTCTCTCAGGAGCGGTTCGAGCTTCTGAAAATGCCGCAACGCTTTCGCCACGATGGCCGGTTTACACTTCTCCTGGTCATAATCGTCCGTGGACGTGTCATCCCGCGCCGTGCTTGCATTCTCATAAACCTCATTCGACTTCGCGGCAGCGTATCGAATCGCCCGGAGCAGGTCATCGAAGATACGGTAGGCATAGATGGACGCCAGCGGCCGGGCCATTACATGGATACGTGGCAAGGTCGTTTGCGTCGCCACACCATCGCGCAGGACATTGAGGACGGGAAAAGGCGCGGCGTTGATGAAGGCAATCTCATCCGCCTTCAACGCAGTGGCATTGCTCGGAACCAGCTTTGTAGCAATCGCCTGCAAACTCTCCGAAATGCGGTCACTAATCGATTTCCACTGACTAAGCGCGCAGTCACCATCCGCGTCCATCTTATACATCCTCCCATCGATAAACTCGGACGGGTCCATCTCATCGTTCTCCAAGCAATACGAGTAGAGAACAACACGGTATTGGTTGATATCGTCATCATAGGAAACCTTTGCGTCGCCAACCAAACCCCGCATCTCATCGGTATAATCACTCATGCCAACCTTTTCAGTGATGTTCGCAAGCACGGAGCCACCACCGAAAACATCCTTGAACACTTCCGGGCAATCCTCCAGGAGCGCTTCCGTAGAATCCGGTGGATTCCCGTCATCCACATCATCCGCAAAATCCTGGGTGTTCTTCCGCAAGCCGCCGGAAAGACTCCGGCCCTGCGCAAGCATGCCGCGAACCTTGGAATCGACTTGGTTCGGATGAACGAGCGACGTAGCCAAGCCACGCGCCATCTGACAATCGTTCATCTGCAGCTGATTGATCTGATTCGTGATCGTCTCGAGCGCTTCGAGACCAGCGACACAGGGCTTGCAGTATTCCTGCAGCGCAATCTGAAACGCCATCGCCGGAGCTGCCTGTAAAACTCTTTGCAGCTTTGCAACCAGGTATTCAGCGTCCAAAAAGGAAAGCGCCCCGCCGAACAAGTCGATGCCGCCGCAGCCGACCTCGACGCGGGGCGCGGTAGCGGTGACCAGGAAGTCATCCGTCATCCGGCGGCGCGCCGTGAACGATCCGGCCCAGTAGAAGTCGCGCTGTTGCGCATCGAAGGTGCCCGGTCCACTGGAAATCTGCTGGTCGAACCAATCCTCCGCCCAATTCTCATCCGCACCCCACACAACAGTGGACGCCCCAAGACACAGGCCGGAAAGAAGAACCAGAATTCCGACGGTTCGTTTCACTGTCCCAACCCTCCGGAACGCTTCGGATCAAGCACGGTCCCCTGCTGGTATTCCTGCAACGAAAACTGGCCCGGAGAGGTCTCACCCAAGAGAAGGCGCAGCGCCCGGTAAACCGATTCCTCGATGCGCGGCAAGGACTCGACGCCGACAGCAACCGGCATCCACTGGTCCGTGCCTCGGAAGATGACGAGCGTGGTCGGTGTGAAATCCGTGCCGAACCGGGCCACCATATCCGGCTGCCGGTCCAGATCGATTTCGAGAACCTGCCAGCCATGCCGGTCCCGAAAATGCCGCAGCATGGCGCGCTGCCCTTCGCAATAGGGACACGTCGCCCGGCTGAGAAAAACGAGTGCGGCCCGGCCGCGTTCCGCTGCCAAACGGCTTTCAATCGACACCGAACGCTGCCTGCTCCGTGCCGCCATGCCCGGCGGGTTCACCGGGTATTGGGTTTGCATGTTCAGCTCGGGATGCTTCAACAGCACAACCTGGGTAAGGTTCGCAAATTCAACCGCGCGGCGGCGGGCGAAATCTTGCAGCTGGTAGTACCAGAGAACGGTTTCCTCCGTCGCGTGGCGCAGCGCGTTTTCGCGGTAGTCATGAAGAAGCTCCTCAACGTTCTTCGGAAACATCTTCCGCAGAACCTCTTCGCCAGGCGGAGGACCGAGCGGCTGCTCTTCATCCGGCGGCGGCGGATCACAACCCCACCAATAACCTTGCTTTTCTGATCCTTCCGTGCACCGTTCGGCACTACCTGCCGGAATCGTCCAACCGACGATTCCGGCGAGAAGGAATACCTTCCATCCACGGCTTTTCATTCCATCTCTAAAAAATAACGCGCGCAACGATCAGATCTTCTTTGCGAACCAACCCGAAGTACCGTGAATCGAAGGAGCGCGGATGCGAACCCATGATGAATGCTTTCCCATCCGGAATGACCACGCCACCAGGCCAAGGCTGCAACGGTCTCCCATCCAATGTCTCGCGGACAAATCCGCCGAGCCGGTGGTCATCGCAGAAGAAGGTATCGTTCACAAGCTCGATGAACTGTCCGGAGTCGCACGCGACCCGTTTCAGAAAAACAGACCGCTTGTCGATAACCGCATGCGTATCCGGATACACGGTAACCGTTACGTAGTCTCCCATTCGAGCAACCGCCCCGGGCGATGAAAAAAGGACGGTGTGTGGAACCGATTTTCCACGCACGATCACAACCCTCTCCATGACCGTCCCAATCGTGAAGACAACAGCAAAGAGGAGAAGCAACCGCGAAAAGAAGATCAGCCAATAGAGCTCGAGATTGGAAAGCCTCGTTTTCACTGGAATGAAAGCCATTACATTGTCTCCCAGCCGCGCGGTTTGTAATTCGCCAGCACGCGGTCCGGAACCGGAGCGCCCCGCGCCCGCGCCTGCTCCAGCGCCGCGCTGATTCTGGCGGCTCCATACACAACGACGGACGCCGCATAGTCCTCGGCGTCGCAATGCGAAATAGCCGCAACGCCGTCCAGATAGACGACCGCCGGTACCCGGTCGATCCCAAGCATCCGGAACAGCAAGGGATCGACGATGACCTTGACGGCGTAGTGGCCGCCGTCCCGGTCTGTGGGGTGAAGCCGCGAAACCTGCTCGATAAACTGGCCGGTGGGCTTGACCCGCTGCGCCCCGCCGACAAACCCGCGCAGGACCATGACCCCATCCGGTTTGCCATCGAGCTGCGCCATGTAATCGGCGAGCATGTTGCGCGGCATCGAGCTGGAGACCGCCAGCACGACCAGTCCCGTCACCTCGTCTGCGCCCACTTCGGCATCCGGACTTGCCACCGTGCCGTCGGACGGGAGCGGATCGCCAACTTGCTCCAACGCACGCTCTTTCCGCATCCGCTGCAACGCCGCAACCCCGCGCGCCTTGGCAGCGTCCGCCGCGTCGCGCGCTGCCTGCTCAGCCAGCGGATCGAGCGCGGGCACGGCGAGCGCCGGGCGTGTCAGCGATCGTGCGCGCTCCAACGCGCGCCTGGAGCCCTCCTGGACGGCCTGCCGGATCGCCTGGTCCGGCTCGGAAAGCAGGGGCGCACTGGTTCTGTCCCCAGTTGCCAAGACCGGAACCAGGAGCGGCAGGGCGGGCAAAAGCCGCCGCCAGTTCAGATGAGCGACACGCAGCACGATACTTTCCGAAAGATCATCCAGGAGAAATTGTCCTGTTTGCCGACCGGGTTTTTCCGCTGCGTCCACAAGATGCCGGGATGCCCGATCTTGTGGCACTTGCGGTCTACGACCGGATCGATCTCTTGGAGCCGCCAATGCGACTTCACCCAAATCGGCATCCGGGTCGGATGGCAGTAATTCACCGCCCGGTCCGGAAGATTCCCAGTGCGGGCCTGGACAAACATTCCTTTTCCAGCAAGCCCCGCATTGGCGGCGACGTAATCTTTCGTCGTGATGTGGCCGGTCGCGGGATAGGTCAGGCCCCAAGAGCCCATGCACCAATACATCGCATCGATGGTCCGGCCAAAGGAGGCGGCCACCGCATCCCCGGCACACGCGATGACCGAGGCCGGATTCGCCACCAACGCGGTCTCCGGATAGAGCTGCAGCGCAAACAAATCGTCGCCCCAATCCGGACGGACCTCGCTCACCATCGCCAAGTCGAACGCGGACTCTCCACTGTCCGTGACACACGGAATGTCAGTGAACAGATCGAGTACAGCCCATAACGGCATGATGTAATAGTGAAAATGCTGAAAGCTGATGCTGTTTCGTGTGCGCAGCGCACCGCCACCCGTGTAGCCAAGACCAACGCTGCCAAGGTTCAGCTCCATCCCCAGCGTCGGGAAGCACCAGGGATCGCTGACCGTCTCGATCACACGGGCTGGTTCCCAAAAACCAACCATGAATCCGAGGCCAAGACCGAGCGCTCCCTTCCCTGGGCACTGACAGAAGATCTTGCTGTTTTTGCTGTCCGGAGGGTGGTCTCCAAAATCGATAGGAATACCCATGATCGAGATCGGAAAGATGCACTGCCAAGCTGGATCGGAAATGACATCGATGAACCTGCTGTCCGTGCAGGCCGCCTCCACGCCCCGAACCAAACAAAACGCCAACAGAAAGGCGCTAGCCACCGAGCGCATATTCGGTCACCCGCAGCCGGTTGCCTTCCTGCCGCACAATCGCCGGCACGGCCGCGAGCCAAAACCGCTCGACAACACGCGCATCGAGCACGTACAGACGCCGTTGCTCCGCACGCATCCTGACCAGCACATTGCCACCGGCCAAGAACACACGGTCGCCGGCCTGGGGTTTGGCAACGTCCCGTAACCACAAAAAGTGGTCCGGATCATCGGCAATCACGATGGTGCGGGAGGTCGTTCGGATTCTCTCGTACACATTGACCGTCGTGCCTTTCGGCCAGAGCACCTGACCACCGCGACCAACAAGATCTCGCGGTAATGTGTAGGTCGGATCGAACAGAAAGGACCGGTCCTTCGCCGCGTGGGGCAAATCGACACTCTGAAACGCTGGCGCGCGCTCAGGATCGGTGCGCATCAGCCAGGATTTCCAATCCACAAACCCCGCACGCTGCTTGATTTCTTCTAGCGTATCCGGTTCGGCAATCGTGAATGTCGGTCCAATCGTAATTGCCTCTCGCGCGCTGGCGAACGAGACGCCAATGACGAGCGTCAGCATCCCAAACCGTGGTGCATAACGCATGTCCATTCCGCCGCGAAAAAGATGCTTCTTTTCGAGTGAAAACAAGTCCGTTTTCACCCGCGCCAACCACCAGTTCCTGTCTGGCATCCGGATCTTTTGATCTCTACTGATCTCTACTGATCTCTACTGATCTCTACTGATCTCTACTGATCTCTACTGATCTCTACTGATCTCTACTGATCTCTACTGATCTCTACTGATCTCTACTGATCTCTACTGATCTGCACCACGTGGCTCGGCGGTTGGTCGCCGCACAACAGGTTCTCCCGGACACTCGCTGGGCAATTCAACCAGGTTGCATGATTTGGACGGTGAAAACGTGGATATTCAATCCACAGTGGTTTGCTCATCCGTGGACTATGATATAGTTATCTTTGCCTTAATTCAATATTTTTTGACTAAAAAATATTTTAGGTATAAAAGGTTTAAAAAACATGAAGATACCATCGGAAACTTCCAAGACTAGCGCGGTCACCGTCCTGGAAGCCTCACAGCAGTTTCTCTGCCAGCACTCAGTGCTTTGCCAAACCTCCCTGCCATACCGGGACCCAGGGCCGGATGTGCGCGTTTGGGAGAAGGAGAGCTGGTTCGTTTCCTTGAGTCTCGAAGCGGGACGTGTCAAGAATCCAGAGACGGGAAAGTGGGTGCAGCTTGGTCTTCCTTTCGGCCCCAAGCCGCGGCTCATCCTGGCGCATCTGAACACTGAGGCACTCAAGATCGGCTCCCCGGAAATCAACGTCGAGGATAGCCTCACGGCTTTCGTCCGGCGCATTCAAAACTACCGGCCAAACGGAAAAGAAATCCGGACGTTCAAAGAACACCTGAACAAACTGTCCGCCGCAATTATCCGTATTGCGATGCAAGCGGATAAGCGGAGCCCTCAGATTAATTCAAATATCATTACAACCTTTGAGTTGTTCTTTTCAGAGGATGAGGGTCAACGTGTCTTGTGGCCCTCAAGCATCCGGTTGAGCCACGAGTACTTCACAAGTCTTCAGAACCACGCCGTGCCCCTTGATGAGCGTGCGATTGCAGGTTTGTCTCACTCGGCGATGGCCCTAGACATCTACGCCTGGCTCGCACAACGGCTCCACCGGGTACCACGCGGAAAACCTCAATTTATTGCCTGGACTGCCCTCAAGGACCAGTTCGGAGCTGGATATCATCGAATTGATAACTTCAAAGCCGTCTTTCGTAAGGCATTGATGCAAGTTCTTGCCTTCTACCAGGTAGCCAAGGTTGAAGGCGATGATCACGGGCTCACGTTGCGTAACAGCCTGCCTCCCGTGAAAAAGCGCCTGAATTAGCACGAGTTGTCTACGGGTAGTTTGTAGGAGAATTTACGGGGAATTGGGTGGAGGGGTAGCGAGCGTAATCAGACGTGGTGGTGGCCCCCAGGTTTGGAAATCGCGGAAGCCCACAGCCCAAGGTGGCGCTTGTGGATAACCCAAGGGACAACAGAAGTTATGTACGGGTAGTTTGTAGGAGAATTTACGGGTAGTTTGTAGGACAAACCTATAAAGTACCTATAACTTCCTATAATAGGGCGTACCGACCTGTGGATAACTTGATGAGGTTTCGTGTGGAAAACCGTGGAAATCGCTGCGCGAGCGTGTGGATGCTTGCAAGCAAGCACCCACACTTTCCCACTGGTTTTCCACACTTCGCCTCACTACCCTAGTAGCCGCCTGAAAACTCCTGCGGAGCAACAGTTACAATTTTTTGCTTCGGAGAGCTACACACAAACCACATAGAATCCACACGTAAGCCATTGGGCATGGGAAAAGTACATGGGAAACCACTAGGGAGCCTCCTAGAGGCTAGGATTACATTCAAAACCAAGGTGAAATGAAAATGTCATCGAATCCAAGGAGCCCCAGTTATCGAAAAACTATTCAAGTATCCGACCTGTCTAAAACGTTAAGTATCCTACTGCAAAAACTTCGAGTCGAACATGGGGACTCACAACGGGAAGCAAGTGAGAAATTAAACATCTCAAGCGCCTTTATTTCCGAGTTAGAAAACGGGAAGAGAAATGTTACGTTGTCTGCACTTGAAAAATATTCAAAGGTATATAATGTCGATATTTTCATGCTAATTTTCTTAGCAGAAAAAAAATGGCGAAGTATAAATTCGTCGAAATATAACTCATTTAAAAAACTACAGGAAGAGCATTCTAATCTTTATAAAGAGAAGAATCGTGAATATCTAATATCTGAACTCAAAAGGTTAATTTTAGAGTAGAAAAAGGTAGCGCACCAGCCGCTTGCCCGGCTCCGGAGATTAAGTCTTCAGGGTGGCGATGCGGTCTTATTCAGGGCGGGAGTGTGTGGAGGACAGGGCGGGGGTTCCTGGAGGCGGAGTGAGCCAGACACCCAGTCTACCTCCATCCTTGGAGCCTTCGGCATCCTGCCTGCGCGCGCATCCCTGCGCTTGCGTGGAGGCATTCCGGTCCTGGCGGTCCTGGGGGATTCCAGGCACAGGTTCGGATCGGGAACCGCCCAGGAGGCGTTCTAGGCGCCTGTAGCGCGTTTCCGGCGGCAAGGTAAGCCAAACCACCAGTCCGGCACGGGGAGGCCGTTAACGGGCGTTTCTGGGCCTCTCAGGCGGTATCCTCAAGGTGGGTTCAGGCAACAAAATGGACAGTGGCGAGCCACCTGTCCGTCCGGTTGAACACGAAAACGCTTTCGATGTGGCCGGTTCCGACACAGGCAGGACGGCCTTCGACTTTGCGGCACGGCAACGCGCCGAAGCCGGGGCCAAACTCGGCCAGGCGCACATACCGGGCTCGCGGATCGACCACGGTCAATCCCGGAGACGCCAAGGAAAAGCCGTTCCATCTCTCCCATTTGTCGAGTTCCTCTTCGAGGACCTCACTCGCCACAGCATCACCGAACATATCCACAAGCGCGCACATCTCATCGGCCTCATCGAACGCCTGGAACGCCTGGTGCAGGAGATTATCCGGAACATGGCTGTTCGCATTGTCCTTTTCCAACAGTGCCAACAGCGCTTCAGCTTCGGCTCGGCTGCGGATAACCGCGCGGCGAATCTTCCCGCATGCATCGGCGGAACGCGCCAACACATCCGCTTGTTGCGCGTTCGGCAGCAGCTCGAGATCCAGCTTGAGATCCAAATGCTTCGCTTTCCGCTGTTTCGTCCGTTTCCGCTGTTTCGTCCGTTTCCGCTGTTTCGTCCGTTTCATCTCGGGTCTCTGGAGGAAGAGTGGGCAAGCACCCCTAGAGCTTTCGGTGGTTGGATGGACAGGCCAGAAGCCCTCAGAAGGACTCAGAATCGTTCGACGGCCGTCGGAAGTTAGGGGAAGGGTTGGCCTCAGGAAGCCGTTTTAGGGGCCTTCCTGGGCCTCCTGGGGGGTGCTATGGGGGCTGGGAGTGCTGTTGGGTGCGTGGGAGCATTGGTTTTGGGAAATGGCCAGAGCCTCTTCAGGGTGAGGGTGAATATAAATCCCGAACCGTGGTGCGCAACTGGTCCTGAATTTTCTGGCTGCTCTTCAATCCTGCCGAGTCGAAGTACGCCGATAGATCGATCTTCGAGAAATCCAAGCCCTGAAATTCCTCCGGCGTGAAACCGCGGCAATTCGGTCTCTTGAGGGTGCCGAAGTCGTCCGGGACGGTTTTAACCTGTTCATGAACAAGAGCCGCTAGGTGACTGTTGTAACAACAAAAGCTCTTGTTCCTTTGCACGCAACCGAGAACCTTCCACTTTTTTGCGCAATACGTTCCCAAATAGATGCAATACTCCGAGTCATTCAGCAATGCGCTCTCTTGGTCTTCGGGATCACACTGGTTTTCCCAAAACTCGAATCGAGTGTGCTGCTCACGGTATTCACGTTGGGTAGGCTCACCCGGCGCACCTGTCCGGTCAGAGAGCGGAGGCAGGCGGTTCCTGCAACAATTCTGATACGCCGTATCAACACCCCTCTTCCGGCAACGCTTTGCAGAACCACCAAAAATCCGAAACTCACCACTACAGGTTCCATCACTCTGGATATTCTCTGGCCGGGACTCCTACCAGTCTCCGGCGCTATCGTGTTCTTCCGTCAGCGGTGCCAACGCATTCACACACGGGCGACTCGAACAGTAGACATTTCCATCGGTCGAATCGCGTCCGCAGCCATATTCAACGCCAGCCGGGCAAACCCAATCCTGACGCTGCTCAACAGCACCAAACCCACTTGGATCCCAAACTGAAAAGTATTGCCGCGTGCACTGCTGGCGGTCAGTCGGACAAACCAAGCGTCCGGATAAATTCTGGCAGATGGCCACCTCACTACGGACATCGACAAGGCCATCCGCATCGGAATCCGAACCGCACACACAGCTTCCCGTCTGAGTACAACCTTCCGAATCCTCGGAGGGATCTCCATACGATCCACAACCATCATCATTCGGATAATCAACATTCCCGTCCCCATCGTTGTCATCACCATCCGCACATTCTGGCAGGCCAACCTTACCGCTCCGGCCACCCGTGCAGCTGTATGTCCGCTCTTTTTCCCACCAGGGACGTGTAACAAGCAACGTGCAGCCTTCCGTGTTAGAAAAGGATCTCTCAGACGGATCTTGACTTCTGCCTGTTGCACGGGACTGGTCCCAAGGCGTTACGCCATCAACGACTTCCTCTTGCAAAGTACACCTAGAATCACCCTCCAGGCTTGAGCAGTTACCCGAGATATTCTCACTCAATACGCACCGATCTGAGCCAACACGATAACTTCTAAGACGCGAGAAGCCCTCACCCTTCGCTCGATAATAGATCGTTTGTTCAAACTGAACAGTTCCTCCAGGTGCGGTGCCTGTAAAAAAATGAGTAAGATCAACTGTCCCACGAAACCCTGCCCTGCGGTTCTCCACACACGCTGGTTTACCACTTACCCCACCCATCCAGCCAGCCGGGTCCGACCACACAAGCTGGTTATTCACGCGAATGCTCAAAAAATCATCATACCGGACACTAGAAAGCGTAACTCTCTGAATTAAATCCGGGCGATTAACAATGAAGCGTGCAGTGTTCACACTAGTCCCACAAGAATTCGGCCCGCCCGCTGACAAGTAATTATCTCCATCCTTACCTATTCTGTACTCACGGCAATTCGGACCACAATCACTCACATCGAAGGCATCCGGGTCCAAATTCTGCTCATCGAACCTTACCGTTTTCCTCAATTCAACCTGCCTGAAAAGGCGACAACTCGGACTCCAATCACCCTCACTATCATCACTGTGGCCACTACAACTGGAATCCGCAGGATAATCAACAGCACCATCCGCATCGTTATCAACGCCATCGCTGCACTGCGTTGACCGAGAGTTGACCTCATCCGGATCAGTCGGAGAAGAACAACCAGGGTCAAGCGGATGGTCGATAAGCCCATCGTTGTCGTTATCCAGCCCATCGTTGCATGCCACCGTCGGCGCTGGATTCGTCTCATCCGGATCGGTTAGAGAGGAACAGCCAGGGTCAAGCGGATGGTCGATAAGGCCATCATTGTCGTTGTCCAGCCCATCATTGCATGCCACCGCCGGAGCTGGATCCGTCTCATCCGGATCGGTCGGAGAAGAACAGCCAAGATCAAGCGGATAGTCGGTAAGGCCATCGTTGTCATTATCCAGCCCATCGCTGCACTGCCCCTGCGTAATACCGGGAAACAGAGACAGAAGCACAACACAGACAAGCACGGACAGACGTGCCCGCTTCCAGTTACACGACCCCTCACTCAGTACAAATGTGGAAGAAAAATCCCTCCCGGATTATGACATTGCATTGGATGAGGAAAACGACCAGGTTATGTTCACGAACAAAAAGAACGCCCTGCCCGGCCAGGAAAAAGAAGAACACGGCTGCTTCCCTGCCCTCGATTCGGAGACCTACAACGACGCGCGTATCGTCGCCCCTGGCTATGACGCGTACTATCTGGAACAAGAATGGCGAGATTGCTGGGTAGATAGTGGGAAACCGCCGTTATCGAGCCCCGATAAGGCGTTTATTGGTTTCTGCAAAGCACGCTACGAGAAAAATCCAAGCCCCTGAATATGCTAAGTGCCGGAGATACGGACCAGAAAACGATTTCGTTATTTCTTTAATGTGCGCCACGGTTCTCCTTGACGAGCTCGAATCCTTCCCGCAAAAGCTCGACCATGCTAATACCATGCGAAGCTGCAAAGGATTTGAATTCCCTGTGAAATTCGGGGTCGACCTTGAAGTTTAGCGGCTTGAGATCACCGCTCTGCGGCTTCTTGAGGTTGTGAACAACAGCAACAGAGGGCGGGGCTTCCCCCTTTTTATTAATGCTGGAAACGGGATTAGCGGGAGGAGGAGGCGGTTTAGCCATAGGCGGCACTCCTTTGGTCTAGTGCGGAAAGGCGATCCATGATGGCCTGGGCCACGTCATCAGCCTTTTTCTTCAGCGTCGGGAAGGGGCATTCAGACAGCGCCTTGCCATCATCGGTCGCACGGCGATATGCGGTACGCTCCGGCAGAGGCGCAGCTAAGGCAGAGTACCCAGCCTCAGACACATAGGCTTTACTTTCGGAAAGCTCCGCATCGCTCTCGCCGACGCGGCAGAAGGCAAATACGATCTTGTCTTTTGACACCTCCTGCCTTACCAGCTCATGGGCAAGCAAAACAGCCGGTTCCATGTCGTCAACGGAAAGTCCGGTTGGAAGCACGACAAGGTTACTGGCCTGGGCGATGGCAAGCGTTCCGACGTTGGAGTGCGCGGGACCGTCGAAGATAAACAAGTCATAGTGGTCAGCGAACGGCATAGCCTTGTCCACGGTGCGGAAACGCTCGACAGCGATATCCGGTTCGATGTTCGACTGCAAGCGCCTGTTTTGCCATTTGAAGGATGTCCCCTGCCCTGGGTCGAGATCGGCGATCTTCACGTTCCAGCCGTTGACTGTGTACTCGCGGGCTAAGAGACGCGCGAGCGTGCTCTTGCCAACGCCGCCTTTCTGGGAAACGAAACCGATAATGTATGCCATGCCGACCCCCGATTCGTTATTTCGTGATATAACGAAATCACGAAATAACGATTTCTTTAAAGAAAGAATTATCTATTTAACGAATAGATTATTTCGTTATTTCTTTATTTCGTTAATCTGATTATCAGTCTCGTAAGATTTCTCGCGGCAGAAGATCGTCTTCGGCCATATCGAGGACTTATGATAGTTTGCGCCCGTTCGAGCGCTCCCAGCTTTGGCTATGGTCGCGGTCTTGCGTGCGCTGTTCCCGGCCGGATTCAGAGCGCTCGTGCGTCAGCCGTCCGGTCTCGAAGGCCTTGGCAATCCACTGCTCGTCCTGTTCTAGGGCGCGGGCGTGGCGCTCCCTGCATGGCCTAGCGCTCGCGCTCTTGCATAACCTTCAAGTGGCCCAGGGCCTCGGCCTGCCGGCAGTCGGCATCTTCAAGGCCGCGCTCAATCGCCACGGCGCGCTCGCCATCGGCCCCGGCCTGTCCGCTCAGGCGGTAGACAAGTTGGGCAAGCCCTTTCTGCCCCTGGCGTTCCCGAATGGCCGCGAGCGCCTCCCGTTGCTCGCGCTGCCCGTAGAATTCGGCAAGCTCCTGGCGCTTGGCGTCCATCTGCCGGTGGTGCTTGCGCGCGAGATCCCCGGCCTCTTCAAGCTGGTTGCTCTGCCGGTTGGCGCGGATGCGGCCGGCCCATTCTTCGAGTCGCCCCCGGCGCTCGGCGGCCTTGTCCTGCGCGGCTTCGCTGAAGGCCTCGCGGGAGTTGACGGAGGCGGGCGCTATCCGGGCGCTGTTCGGAGAATTCGACTGCCGGCTTCGCCGCGCCGGTTACCTGGCCATGGGTGGCCAGATCGTGGATTCCACGCTGGTTTCCGCGCCGCGCCAACGCAACACGGAGGATGAGAAGGCGGCCATCGAGGCGGGCAAGGGAGCGGCCGAGATCTGGCCTGACGATCCCCACAAGGCCGCGAAAAAGGACACGGACGCTCGATGGACAGTGAAGATCGCTCGCCCGCGCAACAAGGACGCGCCGCGCCGCGTGCCGGAGCTGGCGATCCCTGTGTTCGGGTATAAGAACCATATCGACATCGACCGGGCGCATGGCTTCATCCGCGGCTTCCAGGTCACCGATGCGGCGGCCCATGATGGCAAGATGTTGCGCGCATTGGTCACGACGGACAACACCGCCTCGGACGTGTGGGCCGATACGGCCTACTGCTCCAAGAAGAACGAGGCGTGGCTGGAACGCAAGGGGCGGACCCTGCGCATCCATCGCAGGAAACCGAAGGGCCGGCCCATGCCAAAATGCACGGCCCGGGCCAACGCCCGGAAATCAGCGGTCCGCGCCGCCGTCGAGCATGTCTTCGCCCACCAGAAGGACCGCATGGGGCTTTTTATCCGCACCATCGGCATCAAGCGCGCCGAGGCCAAGATCGGCCTTGCCAACCTGGCCTACAACTTCCAGCGCCTGATCTTCCATGAACGAAGACCGGCGACGGGATAACTGCGCCCGGAGGCTGGAAAACACCCCGAAAATCGGCAAAACGGCCGCTCGAAACGGTCATTGCAAGCCAAAATCGCTCCCAAAGCCGCTTTCCGCACCCCAATCCTGAAAAACGTGGGGTAGATGAGGGTGTCCAAGTTTCCTGTACCCACAACCCTCTAGGGGGAGTGCTCCCAAACCGACTACATCCGCTGGCTCTATTACAAAGACGCCGCTCATGTACAACGAGAGCAACGAGACAACAGACCGGGGAACCAGAACGCCACGACGGAAGGCTATCGCGAAGCTAATCATCGTGTAGTGTGCGCTGGTGGCGACGAGGACCCTTACACCGGAGAGGAGCCGTTTCTGGATTTCCAGGAGGGAAACTGCAATACAGGGGGTAGTATTGGGCGCTTTCCATGTCCTCAGGAGTCTGACATGCAAAGACCGACAGACGTTTTCGAGACATTGCTCAAGCAGAACGAGTCTGACACCCTTGATTTCAAGGAGAGTCCCTACTCTTTCGATGCCGATAAACCCGCGGAGAAAAAGAAGAAGCGGGCAAACTTTGTCAAAGACATCATCTGCATGGCCAATACCCCTCGCGAAGCACCCGCCTATATCGTCCTGGGGGTTCGCGCTCTAGCAGATGGGAGGAAGGAACTCTTGGGGCTTAGCGACCATGCAGACGATGCTGACCTTCAGACAAAATTTGAGTCCTTCTGTCATCCCCACCCACGGTTCAGATACGAGCCGGTCACATACCAGGGCAACCATTACGCTTACATCGAGATTCCTGCGGACCGAAGCATCGGTCCATATGTGCCTATCGTAGAGAATGTCGATGCTCTCCAGAAATCCGGGGTGTACCATCGGAGGAACTCCCAGAACGCACTGGCGGATAGCATGGAGCAAAAACGGATATATGCGTGCTTCCGAGACTCTCGCGAGCTTGGGGTCCCGCATGAAAGCGACGACCCGGCCTGGGACCGGTTTGTCCGTGCTGTTCACGGTTTTGAATTCTCTCGGAAGTACCTCCTCTGCGTGTCCCCTGGTATCGCTGAACTGGATGGCCCCGTCGATGGCCTGGCCAACGTGCCGTGGTTCTTTGTCGCCGACTTTGACCCCGACTCTGCGACAAAGGGACTACTCCATGAGGTGAATAAAGCAATGAGGGACCGGGTATCCCTTCATCGCGTGACGCGCGACACACAGATTGCCATCAATCCCAGTGGGGCAACCTACTGGTATTTCGCGAGAGGCATGATAGGACGACACACGACACTATCTCGCGGGGCGTGGTTTGACTGGCAGCGTGACTATGACGCTGACGTGAAAGACAGGATTACCAAGCTTGCAGCAGCCACCAACGCACCCGTGACGGTCGTGGTACTCTGGACGGATAGTAGCCTGGCTCGTCATTTGGATTCGCTCCTTAGTACGTTGGTCTCTTCGTTTGGTGACAGCGTCGAGATTGTGTTTATCACGGACGCCAAGGACACATGCAGCGAGCTTGCCGCACTATACCAGGCGCCGCACATTACACTTCCGCTGCCCCAGTTCTTCCACGGCATGGCGAGTCTGCCGAAGGCGCGCCGTGAGGATCTGAATGCGCTCATCTTGCCGTCAAGCAGCGGTGCTGATGTAACCCTTGATGGCCAAGCCGTTGCATGGATTCAGGAAGAAATGGAGCTGGTGCACAAGAACGCCGGTTCTCACCCTGCCGAAGGGGCCGATTCGCACTCCGCATTTCTTCGGGGAAGAGAGATTTCCTGGTTTGAGCTGGGTCTGCATATTGATGTCGACCGTGAGATTGCCGACAAGATTACGAAGGCCATCAGGCGAGACCTCGAGAAGAGATCGGCAACACGGATTAACCTTTATCACGCACCGGGAGCAGGGGGGACAACCTTGGCCCGGCGGCTGCTCTGGAATTTCCGGAACGAATTCCCAGCGCTCGTCGTTAAGCGCACTCAGCCCGACGAAACAGTTGAACGAGTTCAGAAGATATTCTCGGAAAGTGGCCAGCCTGTCCTGATAAAGGTCGATGGGAGCCGAATCTCGGACAGGGAATCCGATGACTTGCACACCGTTCTTTCTGCAAGCAACACGCCATTCGTAATGCTGCAAGTGTTGCGCCGTTTCGGCGAGCCTAGAACCGCAGAGCGCTCATTCTACCTCCCTCCGGAACTTAGTACCCTTGAGTGCGCCCGTTTTTCCGCCGCGCTGTCAAGGGAGATGCCGACCAAGAAGTCCGCCATTGAGGCCGCAGCTTGGTCCGCAGATGCGAGGCATCGTTCTCCGTTCTACCTGGGACTGGTTGCCTTCGAACGGGACTTCTCCTCCCTGGAGCGGTACGTCTCGATACACATTGCAGACCTGAGCGAACCTCAGAAACATATACTCGTGTACCTGGCGATGGCCCATTATTACGGGCAGCAGACGATCTCGGAGCAGTCTTTCGCCGACATACTTAATACGCCGCACAACCGCAGTGTTGACCTTACGAAAGCCCTTCCCGTAGCGGGTTTGACGCTGCTCGTGATGCCTGAAAAGGGCCAGTGGCGTACCGTCCACCATCTTGTAGCCGAGGAAGTGATTCGCCAGGTTATGAGCGCGCCGTCAACGGACAGAAGGGTCTGGCTGAACCGCCTTGCCGATTGGGCTGTAGATTTTGCCGAGTTCTGCGTGCGTAGGCTTCCTGAGCCAGCTGAGGAAAGTCTGGAGCTTGTGCGGCGGGTATTTATCTATCGCGATGAGTCCGAAATGCTTGGAACCGAGGCATCCAGCGCCCAAGCATACTCGCAAATCATAACGGATATCCCCATCTCGCAGGGTAAGGAACGGGTCCTTCAATACCTCACCGAACTATTCCCGAACGAAGCCCATTTCTGGGCCCACTTGGCCCGCTTCCACGCGAACGAGCTCAAGGACTTTGACGGTGCCCTCGAGATGGCCGAAAAAGCTTTGGCTCTTCAGCCGGAAGACCATGTGCTGCATCACATGAAAGGCATGGTGTGCCGCAGACAGGTTTACAGCTACATTGATGAAGCGCGGTCCTTGGAAAAGACCCTCCAAAAGGCCAAACAAGCTTCGGACGCGTTCGCGTTAGCCAGAAAGCATGGCCCCGATGACGAACACAGCTTCATCAGCGAGGCCCAGCTCATCATCAAGTTTCTCGATTATGCCGGAAAGGTGGCCGGCACGGACCCAGTTACGGCTGCGTCACGGCATAATGACCCTTGGGTCAAGGAGGGCTTCCAAGCAGTAGAAGACCTTCTTATGCACGTAAGGCAGAGGCGCAGAGAGTCTGCGGACTCCGAGTTCGAGCAACGTTGCCGAGCCAGTCTCGACCTGCTCTATGGAGAACATGAGAGGGCACTGCAAATCTGGGACAACCTCTTGGCACGCAAGGACGAAGTCTACGCGCCACCTATCCGGCGCCAGATTGTTTGGACACTTCTTGCACGCCGGAAGCGGGATTGGGCGAGTCTTCGCCCTAAGGAGGTCGAGCGAAGCGTGTCTTTGCTCGAAGAGAACATCAAAGACGACCCTAACGATGAGCGTAATATCCGGCTCTGGATGCAAGCTATACGATATCAGCAGAATCCACCCACTATCGAGACAGTACTTGAGAGGGTTGCCTACTGGGCATCGAACACCGATTCACTTGAAGCAACCTACTACCTCTACGTCTTGCATACTCTGTTGGCCATCAATGGCTCCACCGTTTCCGCCGACCAGGCTATGCGAACATTGGAGCGGTGCAAGGAGAAGTCCCGGTACCGGCGCGACAGGACGTGGAGCTATGAATGGCTCGGTAAGGAGCAGGGCCTTAAACAACTCGTTCACAGGGAGAACCTTGGCGACTGGGATCGGTCGACAAGGTTCTGGAAACAAACCGAGCAGCTTGGCCGGATTCAAGGTGTCATCTCAGCCATCAGGGGCCCGCAAGCCGCCACCATCGAAATCGGTCGCGGTTTAGCGGCGTTCTTCGTACCGGGCGTCTCGGGCCACTCGGTAGGGCGATCCGAAAACCTCTCGGTCACGTTCTTCCTGGGATTCAGCTATGACGGCTTACGTGCGTGGTCCGTAGAAGACGTGTGACGCCCCGACTTGGATAGGTATGAATCACTGCATCAAACAGAAGGACTAATATTGTTGTTCACTGGCGACCCCGGATGGACCCACCTACCCATCAAACATTTCTCGCATGGGGGCGTCGCTTTGTCATAACTTACTCTCGACTGTTGCAGCGATTACGGATTGAGAGAGTCCGATGCGACAGCAAGCCAAATCGCAACCCCCGCGAATGCTCTACCGTCACCTGCCCGGCGGGCGCAGCGCAGTGCGAGCGGACTGGTAGGGAGGGCTCGGCCGTTCCGAATGCCGTAAGTCAGATCAGAAATGTTTCGCTTTTAGCAGCACGAACGGCAGGCTAAAGCGCGTGACGGTCCTGAAGAGGTGTAAGTGCTCCCGGTGTCACACGCATTTCGCAACTGGGCAGACCTGTATCGAAATTCCGAAGTTGGGCGGAGCATACTCGACAGCTAAACGGGTATGCGACGAGTGCTTTCAGGGTACCCTGGAAAAGGTGTCTGAAGACCTTGAGGCAATCAAAGCCCTGTAGTTTCTGAAACACTACCTTGACACACTTCCAACTGAGTTGGGAAAGCTTTTCCTTGCTCACGCCGCCCAGCGTTCGGATAGGACTTCGGCCTGCTGTAGGACCATCTGGACTGCGGCCTTCTGAAGGTCAGGCGGGTAGCCGTACTTGCGCAGGATGCGCCTGACCCGAACACGCATCCGGGCACGGGACGCTTCCCGGTGCGCCCAGTCAATGGTGACGCTGCTCTTCACGCTCTCTAAGAGCTTATAGGCGATGACGCGGAGCTGTTTATCCCCCATGACTTGGACCGCGCTCTCGTTCTCGGCCAGGGCATCGTAGAACGCGATCTCCTCCGTGGATAATCCTTCTTCCTCGCCCCTCTGGCGGGCGGCCCGGAGGTCTTTGGCAAGCTCGATGAGCGCCTGGGTAATTTGGGCCAACGTGATGGCGTTACTGTGATAGCGGGCTATGGCCTCTTCCAGGCGTTCGGAGAAGGCGCGCGTCTGGACAACGTTGGTACGGCTGTAGGAGCGAATTTCGTCATTGAGCAACTTGCGCAATACCTCCATGGCAAGGTTGCGCTTTTCCATGCTCTGGACTTCGGCTAGAAACTCATCAGACAGGACAGAAATATCCGGCGTCGTGACGCCGGCGGCCACCAGAATATCGACGATTCCGGTAGAGACGACTGCCCGGCTGACGATCTGCTGTACGGCAAAGTCCCGCTCGGCAGTGGTATTGGCGGTTCCGGGCGCACTCTTAGCAAGCGCCGCTCGGACGGTCTGGAAGAATCCAACCTCGTCGCGAATGGCCCGCGCCTCGTCGCTGGCTGCCGCTAGAGCAAAGGCCTTGGTCAAGGCCAGGACGGCATCATTGAAGCGGCGGCGCGCGCGCTTCCTGCCCTCTTCCGTGCTTGCCTTGGCCGTGTCCTGTTGCTGCATGTCGAGCACCCATTCGATGGCCTCGGCCAGGACGGCAAGCCGCTTCTGGGGCGTGTCGGTCAGACCAGGCAGGTAAGCGAAGCCATGGAACATATCGCGGACGATTTCGTACTTTTCCAGCAGCACGGCAACAGCTTCGGCCGCGTCGATGCCGGCCTGCTTGCGATCTTCCTTCGAGTACTGGCTGAGGGCGCTCTTAAGGTTCTGGGCGATGCCGATATAGTCCACAATCAGGCCCGCTGGCTTGTCGCGGAACACGCGGTTGACACGGGCAATAGCTTGCATGAGGCCGTGGCCCTGCATCGACTTGTCGATATACAGGGTGTGCATGCAGGGGGCGTCGAAACCGGTGAGCCACATATCTCGGACGATGACTAGCTTGAGGGAGTCGTCCGGGTCCTTGGCGCGTTTGGCAAGGAGCTCCCGGCGGGCCTTGCCGCCGATATGGGGCTGCCAGTCGTCCTGCAGGTTCGCAGCCGCGCCGGTCATCACGATCTTGAGCAGGCCTTGCTGGTCGTCGCTGCTATGCCAGTCGGGACGCCGGCGGACGATTTCGTTGTAAAGCGCAACACAAATGCGCCGGCTCATACAGACAATCAGCGCCTTGCCGTCCATGGCCTGCACCCGGTCCTCGTAATGGCGGATCAGGTCTTCGGCTACCAGGCGCAAACGCTTGTCGGAACCAACCAGGGACTCGCTACTGGCCCACTTGCGCTTGAGCTGTTCCTGCTCTTCGAGGGCCTCATCCTCGGTGAGTTCATCCACTTCTGCGTCAATCTTCGGCTTCTCGTCTTCGTCGAGTTCGATGCGGGCTAACCGGCTCTCATAGTAGATGGGAACAGTTGCTCCGTCCTCGATGCCCCGGTTGATGTCATAGACATCGATGTACTCGCCAAAGACTGCCGGGGTATTCACGTCCTCTTTCTCAATGGGGGTGCCGGTAAAGCCGATGAAAGAGGCATTCGGGAGAGCATCGCGCAGGTATTTGGCAAAGCCGTAGGAAATCTCTCCGGTCTTCTGTTCGACTTTGGCCTTAAAGCCGTACTGGCTGCGGTGCGCCTCATCCGCGATCACCACCACGTTCCGGCGCCCTGTCAGCACCGGGTAATCGCCCTCGCCCTTGGGCGGGGAGAACTTCTGAATGGTGGTGAAGATGACGCCGCCGGATGGCCGGCGCAGGACTTTTTGCAGGTCTTCGCGGCTCTCGGCCTGCTGCGGGGTCTGCCGGATGAGGTCCCGGCACATGCCGAAGGTGCCGAAAAGCTGGTTGTCCAGGTCGTTGCGGTCGGTGATGACCACCAGGGTCGGGTTCTCCATACCCTGCTGGGTCACAATCCGGCCCGCGTAGAACGCCATCAGCAGGCTCTTGCCGGACCCCTGGGTATGCCAGATAACGCCAATCCGCCGGTCGCCTTCGGCGCTTGTGGCCTCTATGGTCTGATCCACAGCGCGGCGAACCGCATGGAACTGGTGATAGCCGGCAATGATTTTGATAAGCCCGGAGCCGGTGTCGCCAAACACCGTGAAATCCCGGATAAGGGATAACAGCCGGGTCTTCTCGAATACGCCCTCAATGAGAGGGCCGAGCTCCGGCGTACCCTTCGGGGTGATTTCCACGCCATCCACAGTCCGCCAGGGCATGAACCGCTCAACGTCTGCGGTCAGCGAGCCGATACGGGCCTGAAGTCCGTCAGAAATCACAAACACGGCGTTGGTGCGGAACAGGGACGGGATTTGTTGCTTGTAGGTCTGAAGCTGGTTGAACGCTCTCTCAAGAGTGGCGCTCTCGTCACCGGGGTTCTTCAACTCAATCACCCCGAGCGGCAGGCCATTCACGAACAGCACCACATCGGGGCGCCGATCGACACCGTTCTCGACCACAGTGAATTGATTGACCGCGAGCCAGTCGTTGTTATCCGCGTTGTTGAAGTCGATGAGACAGGCCTTGTCCCCGCCTATGCTGCCGTCTTCACGGGTAATTTCGACATCCAGACCTTCGACCAGCATGCGGTGCAGCCGGCGGTTTTCTTCGACAAGGGAGGGTTTTTCGGTCTGCTGGACCTTGCGGAGCACTTCTTCCAGGGTCTCCGCCGGCAGGTTGGGATTGAGCTTGCGCAGGGCCTTCCGGAAGCGCCCCATAAGAAGGACGTCACCATAGCTCGCGCGCTCGGGATTGGGGCTGTCCAGGGAGACCTCGGGGCCGTGAAGGACTTCATAGCCCAGGCCCTCGAGCCAGTCGAGGGCGGCTTCTTCAACGTGGCTTTCGGTGAATTTGGCGTTCACGCGGCCGTCTCCACGGATTTCTCGGCCTCGCAGAGGCGGATTTCACCGGACATGAGCTTGGGCAAGAGCAAGTCGCGGATATGTACAAGTGTTTGATTATGAAGCTTATTTGCCTCCATCTGGGACATCATTGGTCCAACAGTTTTAGAGAAGCAGGAAATCAGGCCGTCATCACTCAACAAAACCTCTGTAGCCGCAACCACATCAGGTCTGACAGCGGGGTAAGCAGCGCCATCTGCTAGGTGCGAGATGCGCTCAATACTCTCCGGCGACGTTGCCGCCAAGTACACGAATTCTGTGTGTTCTGGTCTTTTAGGTCTGAGTACCGCAAATCCTGTGCTTCCCGTTAAGCCATCGACTCTGATAAAGGAATAAGAGCCATTGGCAGGCCGCACTATGCCAACAATGGTATCCCCGACCCTCAAAATACGCTGCGCTCGGCTTGGAGCCTTTGACCAGTCATATCTCTGAGTAGCCTCAATAACCCCCCACTTCGTATTTGCAAGGTCAACGTATTCGATTTCCTCTGGGGCGGTGTTCTTCGACCAAGATTCCGGATTGAGTGCGGCAAGCTCTGCCAGAGTGGTGAAGCCCCACCCCTCCGGCTTATCCTCGTCATCGAGGGCATCTGGGAATAGCTCCCAGATTTCCGGGGCGAGATAGGGTACACGGCCCTCGGCCTTGGCGCGGGTGGGGCCGAAATCCACAAACCAGTCCTTGAAGATCGCCCGCGCCATGGCCTCCATGGGTCTCATTCGTTCGGCGGTTGAGGTCGATCTTGTCGTCGAGGGCACTGAGAACGGAGGCAATAGTATGTTGTTCGTCTAGAGGCGGCACCAAAACCGGCAATTGATAGAAATCTTCCCGGCTTGTAGATGGGATAGCTGAACCGCTGTCCATAGTATTTATGTCATGCGTCAGAAATTCATAGTAGGCCCACCTCATATCAAAGATTTTCTTTGGCTTCAGATAAAAAGCAGTGTCAATAACATAGAACGGTCTTGGTGCGTAGTGAACGCCACGGTACGCGCCTTTTCTTCCAATAATCACACTGGGTCTGTTGTAGAGCGAGCTCGTATGCCAGCCAATGGGGCCGTTTGTTCCATAGACTTGGTAGGGACCGACGGCATTTTGGTAGCCACGGAGTGCTTTTGATTGGCAGGTGTCAGCGAGTTTGCATTCAATCCACTCATCCATGCCCACTCACCTTCGAAAGCGATGAGCGGACAAGTGTGTTGAGCCGCTCGCCTTCTTCAAACTGCTCATCCAGCTTCTCCCGGAGCGATGTAAACCGCTCCTCGAACGGCACGGTATCTTCATCGGATGCCGCCATGCCTACATACCACCCTGGCGTCAAGACATGGTTATGCCCCCGGATTTCCTCCAACGGCGCTGACTTGCAGAAACCCGGTACATCTTCGTAAGCGCCCACCTCGGCCTCACCGCGCCAGGCATGGTAGGTGCCGGCAATCTTTGCGATGTCTTCATCCGGGAACTCCTTACGCGTGCGGTCCACCATGTGGCCCAGCTTGCGGGCATCGATGAAAAGCACCTCGCCGCGCCGGTCCCGCCAGCCATGACCGGGGTGCTTGTTGCGGGCTAGAAACCATAGACAGGCCGGAATCTGGGTGGAGTAGAAGAGCTGTCCCGGCAGGGCAATCATGCAATCCACCACGTCAGCCTCCACCATGGCCCGGCGGATGCTCCCTTCCCCTGACTGGGTGGAGGACATGGAGCCATTAGCCAACACCACGCCGGCGATGCCTTGCGGGGCCAAGTGGTGGATGATGTGCTGTAGCCAGGCAAAGTTGGCGTTGCCGACGGGCGGAACGCCATATTTCCATCGTGCGTCCTCACGCAAACGGTCCCCGCCCCAGTCGGAGATGTTGAAGGGGGGATTGGCCAGGATGACATCGGCCCGCAGGTCCTTGAGCTCATCCTTGTGAAAACTGCCCTCATTATTCCATCGGATCTCGGCATCGATGCCACGAAACGCGAGGTTCATCTTGGCAAGCCGCCAGGTGGTGTAGTTGCTCTCCTGGCCATAGATGGCGATGTCGCCGATGCGCCCGCCATGGGCTTCGACGAAGTGCTCGGACTGGACGAACATCCCGCCGGACCCGCAGCACGGGTCATAGACCCGGCCTTTGTAAGGCTCCAGCATTTCAACCAGAACCCGGACCACGGACCGAGGTGTGTAGAATTCGCCTCCCCGCTTGCCTTCAGAACCAGCAAAGCCACCGAGGAAATATTCGTAGACGCGGCCCAGGATGTCCTTGGACTGATCGGCCTCCTCGCCCATGCCGATGCCGCTGATGAGGTCGATGAGCTCACCCAGCATGACCTTATTGAGCGCCGGTCGCGCGTAGTCCTTTGGGAGCACACCCTTGAGCGAGGCGTTGTTGGCCTCGATGGCCAGCATGGCGTCGTCAATGAGCTTGCCAATGGTCTTTTGCTTGGCATTGGCCCGAAGGCGTGACCACCGGGCATCCTTGGAGACCCAGAAGACGTTCTCGGCGAGGTATTCTTCCGGGTCTTCCGGGTCCGCATATTCATGCTCTCGCAGTGCCGCGCGTTGGGCCTCAAAAGCATCGGAGATGTATTTGAGGAAGATGAGGCCCAGAACCACGTGCTTGTACTCGGAAGGCTCCAGGTTGCCGCGCAGCTTGTCGGCAGCGAGAAACATCTGGGTCTCAAAACCGAGGGTTGCGCCGTTGTTGTACGGCCTTTTTTTTGCTCGAGCCATAGTTCCCCAGGAAAAAATCTTTTAGATCAAATCAAGAACTAAAACAGGGTGTGAATCTTGGCTTGTAATTTCTGTTCGTCTGGGCCGGTAATTGTTTCACCCCCGAATGGAAACTTCCAAGCCATAGCTCCTGTGGCTCCCGCCTAAGCCGAAGATGGACCCCCTATAGAGACCGTTGGCTCTGCGCGTGTGAGTTCGATCGGCCAGAGCCTGTAAGTCCAACTAGATCAGCCGCCAACCTGCGTCGAGAGCCAGGCGGACAGCGCGCTGGCTCTCGGTGCAGGCCTTGGGGACGTCAAGAAAGGCGTTGAGCACCCGAAAGCGTTGTATACAAAAAACCCGCCTCCTAACGGCGGGTTTTTTTGCCTCCCACCTAATCCCCGTGGCTATTCTGCTCCTGGGTGGCGTTCCAGCCAGGCGGTGAGATCGCTTTTCTCGCGGAAATCCAACAGGGCCTCGGCCAGCGCGTCCAACCCGTCAGGCCCAAGTTGGCCGATCCGTTGGCTATCCTCTTCCTGGATTGGTCCGGTCACCCGTTTGAGTTGGCGCAGGACCAGGGCCAGCTGGCCTTCTTCTCGGCCTTCTTCCAGCACCGCGTCCAGGTCCGCGTAGCCGCGACGCTGCAGCAGATTACGCAGGGCGGCCTCTCGGGACGCATCGGGGTCGTACAGGGCCTCCACGCGCACCGGGTTTCGGAGAATGCCTGGGGCTTTCAACTCCTCTCCCGGATAGGCCAGTTGCAATCCGTCCGGCGTGTGGACCTCGACCCGGCGCGGTCCGGTCAAGCGCACGACCCACACGTAGCGCGTTCCCGCCCCGAGCAGCGTGCGAATCTTGGCTTGCAGGTCCCGCTCATCCTGACCGGTATCGGCATACTCGACCGCCAACGGCGGCGCACCGGGCACCCAACCCGGCTCGTCCGGGATATTACCCACGGCGATGTCGGGGGCACGGAGGTTTTTCTCGTCCGGCGTGAATCCGGTATCGAAGCAGGCCGATTCCACGGCCGGATCGGTATCCAACGCCACCCCCCCCTTCATATTTGTCTTGCCGTTCCACCCCCCACTGGGCAGGCACTCAATGGGATGGCCGTCGTCGAGTTCGTAAGGATCGCCGCAACGCAGTTGTTCCGCGCGGAAGGGACCACCGGATTGTTGTTCGTTTAGCATTTGGATTGAGTCCAATAGGGCGGCCTCGGAGTATCGGCGCCAAGCGCCAAGCGCCAAGCGCCGCGAGCTTTGTTTGGCCGTCTTGTACGAGCGCGTGGGCGCGCTGCAACCCGTTGGTGATTTTAGATGGTGTGCCGCCCGTCCTTGGTATTTTTTAGCCTGAGAGTCCCTAAAACGCTCGCTGATCGGCTTCCCGACGCCAACCAACCTTGAGCTGCGCATTTTCCCGCGCGTACGCCGGCGAAACACTCGGCCCGACGGCTACACCGGGTCGTCGCACGGCGCTCGCCGCTTTCGGGCCTTCCCACCTTCCTTGGTGGATCTGCGCAGTTCGTCACAAAAACGAGCGTTTTTGTAACATTCCCAAACGCGCCCGGAAGCCGCCCAAAATAGGCAACAAAACCCGATTTCAAAATCATTGAAACATTGATATAGGGCTTCCTTCTTTTGTAGAACCGGAGCGCACTATCGATCCCGTAGTGGCCTGAGATGGCCCGGAGTATGCCATCGATCCCGTAGCTGGCCTGGGATGGCCCGGAGTGTGCCAGCGATCCCGTGGCTGGCCTGGAAGGACCGGAGCGCACTATAAAAAGGCCCCGAATGGGGCCTTGTCTCAGCTTCTCAGTGCGCACCCGGACAATCCACAACACAAGTCCAGCCACAAATACCGATCATCTTCGGCACAACCCAAGATTTTGTGGATAGCGCACTCCAGCCATCACCGGCCAGATGCGGGACCGCTGGGGGCCTTCCAGGCTGCCACAAGATCGTTTGTCGCTTCACCGGCAATTCCCATCCCCGCCAGTGATCTTCGGCCATCGTTTTTTCACCGAAAAACATCGTGGAATCCTCAATTGTGGCCGGATTTCAAATGTGTAGCTTGGCCGATATTGGTATATCTGACCGCTTTATAAATTTCATTTGTTATTAGGAAATTCCATTTAATCGAGCTATTTTATTGAATGAACAATCTTTCAAATTTCGTTTTTTTGGAAAACTACAGCCATGAAATTTTGTTAGGCGAGCCTTTCGGCCTCCTTGGACCTTTTCCCGAAAGCGGACAATTGTCAAATGCGGACATGTTCTAAATCCTAGTTATTTTTATTACAAAATCAATACTTAAATACTCAATCATACGCGGAGCGGTCGGCAAAACAATGTCCGGTCGGCGATTCAAGCCTTCGTTCTAAAAATTCGTTTTTTTATAAAAAATTACTGGCTCATATCCCAATCTTTCCTGGTTACCTATTTTTACAAAAATGTCAACTAATATTTTCTTATGAAAAGATAAGGTATAACTTAATTATGGGGACACCTTACGTGATTATGGGGACACCATGGGTTAGGCATAAAAAAGACCAATTTAGTGTTTTTAACCACAGTATTTTATTGAGGGTGACGGCAACGAAGAAAAATGCCGTCACCCCAACGGAAATGCCGTCACCCTTTGCATCCAAAGGCCATCCGTTAAACTGAAACATTCTTGATCTGAATCATCCGAAGTCCCTTTCCCTTACGCCGGGAAACAATTTCGATCCCAAAGCGGCGCAGCGCGGGTGCCAAGCGCTTTAGATTCCGAGCCAATACCGACGCGCTCCCCGGCCATCGTTTGTTCCTGACTGCCCGTTCTCCCACAATCGATTCCAACGCCAAGAGCAACTCCGAAGCCGTACCTTCCCACGGTTGGAAGCTGACCAACTGGCGGATGCTGTCCGCCACCGGATCGTTTTCGATCACCTCCGCCATGACTTCCTGACGGTTCTCCGAATAGGCAGCTTGGAACGTACCCTCCGGCCAATAGGCCGTCTCACAGGCGGCGGCCCATTGCGCGAAATCGGCCATGCGCGGTTTGCTCGGCAACCGGATTTCCGACCGGCGATTCAAGCCCACGACTAAGGCATCGAGCAACGCGCCCAAAATGCGCGGACGCACCCGCTCGAACTGGTCCCATAATTCCGTTTCCAATTGGCGGTCGGCTTCCGCGATGGGCTCCAAAGTGAGTCCCACGGCGCGGTCGGCCAGGTCGGTACGCACCGCAACGTTTGCAATGCCATTGAGCATGACGGGACGGCTGGCGTGTAGCAGAAATTCTTCTTGGTTGGTATAGAGTTGGCGCGTCCCGAAACCGCCGCCGGTCGCTAACTGGCAAAGCAGATCCGAGGCGGCGGGTGACAACGCGGAAAGATTGTCGAACGCTAACAGGTGGTTATGGTGCGCCACCAAAAAGAGGTCGGCATCGATCACCGGAAACACCCGCGTTGGAATATGACTGGGATCGACCAGCGCGCGCAGGATTTTGACCGTGGTGGATTTCGCCGCGCCCGGCTCCCCGGAGAGCACGAGTACGGGATACGGCCCATGGCCGCGCAGCGCGGCCAGCAACCAGGCCACCAGCAACACGAACTCATCCCCGGACGCGCTATTCACGAATGGGCGCAATTCCGCAATGCCGCCACCGCGCAGCGGCTCCGGCAGGGAATCCATCGCCGGATAACGGCGGAAACGAATCGGACTGGCGGCACTATCGATCACTCGCCAGCCCTCCCGTGCGATCTCGACGCAACGCCAATCCTCATCGCACAGATCAAGGTACAGTTTGCCTTCGGCGGCGCCGCTGCGGATGCACACTGGCCGTTGGCGGCGTGCCGCTCTCGCTTTTGAATCAATGAGATTTTCGACCGCGCGCAGCGTCAGCAACCCCGGTGTTTCACCGGCGCGCTCGAAGCATTGCGTGGTCAACCACGACTTGAAATCATTGCTATTGACCGGCCAAGTCTCGCGGCGGCCATCGAGGTTTAAATCAGCGAAGGCCAAGCGATCCTCACGCGCGAGGTAGACATCCTCCCAGTCGTGGAGTGCCTCGCCCGCAATGGCAGCCAGCCGGTCAGCCAGCCGCGAATCGCCGCCAGCATCGCTGGCATCGCCAGCGTTGCCCGGCCCCTGCTCATTGAGGGTCCGGTCCAACTGGGTTAAGCGGCATTGCTTCTGCCGTTTCAACTCGGCCCGCAGGGCCTCGAACCGCGCCGGATCGTCCGTGCGTAAAATTCTGAGATCATCCGTCACCTTGGATTGAAACGGATAACCGGGATTTTCTATCGTCATTGCTACCAGATTGTCGAGTGTGGGAAAGGCACTGGCCGCCTGTTGAATGGAATCCCGAACCGCTTGCGGTCCCTGGGACAACGCCAGATCGTTGAAATCCGTCGCGCCTTCGGGCCGGTCCGCGCCGAAGCCGGGGACGGCGATGCTACAACCGACCGCCCGCGCCGCTTCCCGCGCGGCGGCCAGACCTGGGTTGCCGATGGTTCCGGTATCGTCATCGGCGCACAGCACCAGCGGACGCTCCGGCCATTGGTGACGCAAGGCTTGGGCGGCGGGTTTCAGGTTGCCCGCATTGAACGCCACGGCAGCCTGACCGCCCATCGCCTCATGAATGGTTGCGGCGGTAGCGAACCCTTCCGCGATGTAACAGGGAGCCGCTGGCTGCGCTTCCCCAATGAGAAACCAATGGCCGGTGACTTTGGAACCGGGAAGAAACCTTTTTTCGCCGTCGCCGGCGATAGATTGCAGGCCGTGGAGAGTGCCTGCCGCATCGAACAGCGGCAAGATCAACCGTCCGCCAGCGGCCCGCGCGCCGTGCGCGCCGATGCGCTTACGGGCGAGATAGGGATGATCGTCCGTGGCTGCCGGAGAGTGCGCCCAAAGTTCCCAGGCCGAACGGTCAGCCGGTTGGTTGGGCGGTGTCTTGGAAGCCGCAGTGGTTGACGGACGGCTGGCTTGATTAGGACTAGGCCACAGTCCCCGCTGTCTCAGCGCATCGAGGATGGCATCTTGGGCGCAACCGGCAAAGCAGTGAACGAGCACTTGACCACCGTCCGCTTCCTGGATCGAAAGGCTGGGTTTGCGGTCTTCGTGGACCGGACAGTGCGCCATCCAGCCGCCGCCGGATTTACGCCCGCCAAGCGCGGCGGCGATGGTTTCCGCATTCGCGGTCCGGGATTCCATTCAACAGGCGGCCAGTGCCTTTCCCACACTCGACAATCTGGTAGCAATGACGATAGAAAATCCCGGTTATCCGTTTCAATCCAAGGTGACGGATGATCTCAGAATTCGGAATTTCCTAGTTTAAGGTCTTTTCACAGGATTGGGCCTTACGCGGCGCGGCTTGGTGCTGGCAGAAGATTGGGCCCGGATGCACGGATTCGCGCCCTTTAATGCAATAATTCCCTTTATATTAAATGAGTTAAGGGACGGCCTCTCGAAACATAATTAATTCAAGACCATAAACTAGGAAATTCCGGCTCACCGCCGCTGAACGCGCAGGTTTTGAACCTGGAGGCCGCCTCCGGCTTGTTCGGCCTCCCTCCCTTGCGTCCACCTACCTTGGCCGCGCTCAATGATCCACACATTATGAGAGTTTGTTTCTCGAAATTGAGAGGGTTGAAGAAAATGGCATCCCTTAACGGTATTTCCTAAATCGAGCTGACTGCGATCAAGGTGAAAAACTTAGATACAGAGTGCTATCGAGGCTCTGCGCCCCTAGGACACCTTGCAAAAATTTCGCAGTCAGATGTATTTGATCAAGCAACGAACAAAAAAGGCTTACAACGCGACCTCTCCCCGAAACACGCGAGCGAAGCATACGACTACGTTTCTCGGAAGAAAAACCCTGACTACCCCCGCGCGCATCCAGAGGTCGTTTTGAACGTGCGTGATAAAAATATCTTAGAAATACAGTCGGTTGAAGACAGCAATGAATTCCTGCTGCGATTCAATGTTTCCGCCATGAAAGATGGAAAAGTTTTCGTAAGTCGGGTTGATGGTAATCACCGGTTGTACTACGCAGCCGGAGATAATCGTCGGAAACCATTGCTGGACGATGCCCCTTTTCAAACTTTTCAAATCCATGTGGGACTAAAACGGGAACAGGAGTGTTCCTTGTTCGTGGATATCAATAGCAACCAGAAGGGCATGAATACTTCCCATTTGGCTGTAATGCAGAGCAGGCTTACGGATGAAGAACGGGAAGTCAAAGACCACTTGGACAGGTGGATCGCTAAGAAGCTATCAGAAGACCCTGGTTCTCCTTGGCATGGCTTGGTTCATCTTGGCGGTTCAAAGAGAGGTTCACGCGAGCAAGGTCTGACGCGCGTGGTTAACTTTGCAAGCATTCAGGGTGGGACTAGAAAGCTTCTCTCAAAGAGTCTGTACATACACGACCTAACGAATCCGAATTCTCAGTATTATCTTATCAGGAACTATTGGCATGCCATACCGAAGGATATCTGTTGCTGAAGAACATCGGAGTTTTGAGCTTGTCGATTTTTGGCGGCGCGGTTATAGACCGCAGCATACCGAAGAATAAGATTGACATTGATGATCTCGTTCAATACATAGAACAGGCTAGAGAAATCTTTGACTGGCGCAAAGAAGCTACAGGTTATCGTGCCATTTCTGGCATGTCGGGAAATCGTGCAGTGATTATCATCGCTGGCACAATGGCGCAAGAGCTGAGGGATGAGTCCGGGATAAGTTCCCTTAAGGAAATGGAGGAAAAGCTTAAGGGAAGCTGAAAATACCCTAGCGGGGGTTTTGGGAGCGGTGATAAGCCGCCCATTTTTGTGGAAAACGTGCGTACTGACAGTGCGCGTGCCTTCGCCCCGAGCTTGTCTCGATGGTGGCATCAACCGGGTCATCAATCGGATCATTGAGCTGCACTGCCCTGCTGCGCTGGTTTTGGAACAGCTTGATCTTCGTCATCTGGATCTGTCGCGGTGCATGAACCGGATGCTTTGTAACTGCGGGCGGTGGGTGTTGCAGGAATCGAAGCTTTCCAGCAGGAAGCTGATCGACTTGAAAGCTGGTTTGAGTTTCGCCGCCAACAGGATTACGAGCTGGCGTGGAGCGGCGGTCGCCTCGTTGCCGTGCCGCCACGGAACATGAGCTGTACCTGTCCGTGCTGTGGTTGCGTGTCATCGGACAATCGCCACACACTAGCACGCTTCGCATGTGTGGAATGCGGATTTGAGGAAAACGCCGATGTGGTCGGCGTGGTCAATGTGTTAGTGGCCACGTTAGCGGCCTCCTTGTTGCGAGCGTAGCGAGCTCATGAGTGCCGGGGTTTTCGTGGTTGTCCATGGTTTTGGGCTGATAACTAGCGGTAAAGACTATAGGTATATATAGGTTTGTCCTACCAAGTAGCCGTGGATTTCGCGAGTCGTTCCTACCAAGTAGCCGTGGATAACTTTCCATACACACAGGGTTATCAACGAATGACTCTACCGGGAATTGGCCCCCAACTACCCGTGGGGCAAATCGGATCACTCCGCGGGCTTATGAACAAGGACCATGCGCTTTGATATGGGCGGCGGGCTGTTGCGCAAAGTGGTGCCACGACTGTCCGGCTCAATGTTGGCAGCAGGATATTGAGTGGCAACCTGTGTCAAAGCAACACGAAATTTCCGCTTGAAGTTGTCCATGCGGCCAAAGTCGGAGCCGAACTGGTCCTTAACAGCCGCCCATGTGATGAACTGGGGGCGGCCGCGCGGCACCCGGTGCAGACGCTGTGCCAGCCAGGCATAGATGTCCAGAGCCATGGCCGAATGGGACAGAGCGGCAAGCGCGCGCTCATCTAAGGGCACGGCATGCTTTTGTAGGCTGGTAAAGTATTTGTCGTTCAGGTGGATAGTCGAGGGCCAAAGAACCCTCTGTTTTTCGTTCTTCGGGAACCACAAATCAAAGGCGTCCACAATCTGGCTGTTGACCTGAACGGCGCGTTCCTCTATCGAAACAGCCATACGGATAACGGCAGCAGACAAGCGGCAAAGATGGTCCTTAAAGGTGCGAATCTGGTAACCATTAGGGCCTGACTTACCGCGTTTGGTAGGGTCCTGAATGCGGTGGACAAAGGCCGTAAGGCTCTCTTCCATCTCAACGACGGGGGAACCTGTCTTGAGGGCTTCGGCATTCAGGTGGGCCAATATCAGGCGGGGCTTGGGTCCGAACGGTAAGCCTAACTCAAGCCAATCATGTGTCTCTGGATGACGGGCAGCTCCGGCCTCGACGCGCAAGGAAACAATTCCCTGCTTACGCTCCCAGACCCGCATGGCTTTTCCGGGGTCACGGTAAGGCATGGAGGTTTGGCACAGCACCGTGTGCTGATAGCCGATTTGATCCGGCTGGTCCATCGCTATGGCGATGCTGGCTTCGATACCGCGCTTTTTGACTCGACTTAACGGCTTGGCCTTCGCCCTTTTCTTTAGTTTCTTGGGTAGCAGTTTCACGGAGAAAGGAAACTATACAGATTCCCCATCGAGAGCAGCGCTTAGGGCGCTTGCGGGATTGGCTCATCCGGCCAATTCCGGTTCCGAGCTGGTCCTTGCCCCTCAGAGGCTCACAGGCGAGCTTTCGGTCTTAGGCCATAGGGGAAAAAACCATAGGGAAGCAACCGAAAGGGCGTCAGAGAGCCGCTATGAAGCTCCTACGGCATCCCTGCCTGCGCCTGTATCCTTGCGGTTGCTCTCAGCTTGAGCGGCTCAGCTCCCCGCTAAATTCCCTTGGAGAGACGCGCCGCAGGCGTGGATCGCCAGCGAATAAGTGACATTCCCTCCGAGCCGACACTTCCAAAATCACAAAGCGCGCGTAGCGAAAGTCACCTCGGAGAGGTCGAAAGGAGCGTAGAGCCCCGAAGGGTATCTCGCGGAGGTTCCGCCAGTCGTCCTTTGGCCAGTTCCGCCCAGAAGGGCCTATCTGTGGTAAAGCATCAAGCGCTTCTTTACGGATGGCGGACTGTTGTAGAGCGTTGGTATCTGTGAGTTTAGTCAGTGGGAATCAATCAGTGATCGTATTTCGGAGAGTTTGCAGGCTATTGCTACAAAGCTGGTTCCAGGTAATACTGATCCCTTGACGCCGGATGAGGTTGCCTTCATCGACGCCGCGCCTTTCCCCGTCCTCAATATCCTGCGTGATGGTGTGGCGACTCAAACGACCGAACCACGTATTCATGTGATGGTACGACCGCTGGCGCCCATCTATGCCTACCGCATCTTTGATGACCTTCTCCGGGCGATTCGATACGCTGCTGCGAAGTCGAACGAGGTTTACGAGAATGCCAGCACGGCGCGGGACGACGATAAAAAGACTAATAAAGCCTATGAGCAGGAAAAGTGTAAACCGACCATCGTGGCGAAAGCGTTGCGGCATTTTCAGAAGCTTGAACTACTCTTGAGAGACTATCAGGGCCGTGCACAAGGCCAATACGCGGCCCGCCTCAATGAGGTGAACGCGGCGATTGCGTTTGCGCAAAGCCAGCTCCAAGCCAGACAGCGCCACCTTACAAAGATTAAGGAAGATAGATAAGGAAGAACATGCGAATTTTGGCCGCTCTGTTCCTCTTGATTCTAGTGCCTGCCCCGGCGCTTGGAGTTACTATGGATTTCGAGACGTACAATAGTTTTGATGAAACCGTTGGGATGTTCACTCGTCTGGCGCTCATTTTTAAAGATGATGAATTTAAAACGTACTTCACGATCTTTGCGGTTGTTGGGATTGTCGCTTCTATCCTTTACCATATCCGGAAGGCACTGACGGATCGTGGTTTCACGGATGGCTAACTCCCATAAAGAAGCGAGGGAGGGAAGAATCGTGGAGGCAATTGAAGATGACTGCTTATACTCCTATCATTGATGCTCTTTATGCCTTTTATACCCCTATCACTGCTTTGTTTACCCTGCTGCTTGTTCTGTTATCTGTTATTGCTTTGATTAAGATAGCTGCGAAGCCTCGGAAAGGATGGAAAGGAGGGAACCGATCAAGGGAACCAGACCTTCGTATTTATTCAAATCAAATGAAATTTATTGAGAAGGCTACTCTTCATATCCAAAAGCCAATAAACAATGAAGCATTCCGCGGTCTATGCTGTATTAGACCAAGCACTTGAAAAGAAATATCGCATATGGGCTGAGGTTTCGCTCGGAGGATTCATAAGGACAGATAGCGATTTAGCCTTTCGTTCATTTAACAGCAAACGTGTAGATTTCCTGATTATTGACATGTATGGAGACCCTCAGCTAGCTATTGAATATCATGGGAGCGGGCATTTTAAAGGAAATGCGGCAGCCAGAGATGCCGTAAAAAGGCTGGTCTTTCAGAAGGCTGGTATTCCATTGCTGGAGTTTCGCAAAGGAGTTAGTGCAGATAGTGTTAGAGACGCGGTTATGAAAAGTCTGGAACGGGGTGGATAACCATGGCCTTTTCAGGTCCACCGCGTACCGCTACCGAAGCCACCTTGCGGAAAAGAAAGAGGTCGCTACTGCCTTATCCACTGCGCGGGCCGCAATGACCTTGAGGGGTCTCTACCAGCCCGGTGCCGATGCTCCGCTGGACGAGAAGGGCCGGGTGATCGACGGCGCTTTTGCCAAAGGCATCGTAGATGCCGTTAAGGGCCAGGATGCGTGCCTTCTCTCCGTCGAGACCAAGGATCGCGCGCTTGCCGCTCCGTTGCCTTACAACTTGCTGGCCTTGCAAGCCGACGCTGCCGGTTTGTGGCACTACAAGCCGAAGCAGGTGCTTGAGGTCACTCAAAGCCTGCGTGACCGCCACCAAGCGATTACCTACAACCGAAGCGACTGCCGCTATCTGAACGACGAGCGTCATGGGGCGGCGGTGGAACTCCTGGCGGCGCTGGCCGGAGTCTTCGGCCAGGATGCCGCCAATGCCGATCCGCAGCGCAAGAGCAAGGCGTTCAATTCCGCCAAGGTAGGTGCCCACCACATCCCCCAAAAAACCCTTCTTGCCTTTAATACGGCGCAAGGCACCTTCCTGGCAGGCCGGACATTGAATGCTTCCATTTACGGAAATGGGAAGCCCATCTCTGCGGACGCGACCAATCTCACTGCTAACCACCTCATCAATGTCCGCCAGAAGGGATTGGTAGTCGAGATCCCCGCATTCAATAAGCCTCTGCTTCTCATGCCAGAGAGCCGTCATGTCCGGCTTTACGGCGAAGGGCGGCAAGGCATCATGAAAGCTGCGGCCCATCTCAGTGCTAAGAACCTTCCCGCCCTTCTCGGCAAGAAAGCCACGCTGGAACAAGGTCTCGATGTGCGTGTCCCTGGTCGCCGGTGTGCCGATTCCACCAGCCTCATCGGCCTTGTCAGCATCCTTGCTAATTAATAGCTCCCTGATTTTCGGATCGGTTACGTACTTGGCGACCTGCGCAAGATCCTTGAGCAGCGTCTTCATGGCGTACCGCGTTGGCGGTTTGGTGAACTCACGCTTGGCACCCGCATCGCTCACGGAGCCTTGCTCTCCGGCAGTCAGCCGCTCCAAATCCACCGGCTCGGCATCGGCCTGCTCCTCTCCGCCTCCCTGTCCTTGGCGGTACAGACTGCGCCAGCCAGCGGACACGTCAACCCGGCCATTGGACGCGAAGCGGTAGCTATCGGCCTGGAACAGAACGTACGTGCTGCGGTATTGCTCCGGAGGATAGAATTGAGCAAGGTAGGACCGGGCGATCAGGTCATAGAGATTCCGCTCCGGCTCCGAAAGTGCATTCAGTTCGGGAACGTTTGCGGTTGGGATAATCGCATGATGGGCACCTACCTTGGCTGAATTGAACGCCTTGCTCTTGCGCTGCGGATCGGCACCGGCGGCATCCTGGTCGAAGGCTCCGGCCAAAGACGATGGATGAAAATCATGGATTTGACGATGGTATGCTCAGTCCGTCGTCTTTGAATATGATATGCACAAAACTTCCATCCTCGGCATCTTCGCCGCCGGCGACATGCACCGCGGCCAATCCTTCATCGCTTGGACCGTCGCCTGGACCGTCCGCAAAGCCGCCAGCGTGTCCGTGTGAGGGCCTCTGAGGGCCTCTTTTGTGCGTACCAAATAACCGCGGGGGAGCCTCAAAAAGGCCACAGAGAGCCGCAGAGAGCCTCTAAAGCGGCCCCGGGTTATCCCACAACATAGCTGCTTGCCAGGCAGCGGTCCTTCCTCCAAGGGGAACCACAATGCGTAACTTGACGATCTTATTTTTAGGCGCCTTCCTAGCGGCCTGCGCGGTGCCTCAGACTCAGACTCCAAAGGTCACGCCAGTGGATACGGAAATAGAAGAGAAGAAGCAAAGGGAACTTGCCATGGGAGCATTGGTGGAAACAGAGAAACGACTTTACACCGTGGGTTATCCATTACTTACGCACGGTACACCTCTTTGCGGAGATAAGGTATCCCCGTCAATTGGTATGTTGGTTTGGAACAAGCATCGTTTCAAGGAGGAGTGGCAGGAAGCCATTGCATCCAAGTACGGAGTCACTGATCTTGTCCAGGTGGCACACGTATCGCCCGGCTCTCCAGCAGATCGAGCAGGCATTAAAGTGGGAGACCTACCTGTGTCCATCAATGGCTGGTTGGTTCCCACAGGAGAAGATTCCCTTGAGGAATTCTGGGAAAATCTCAATGAACGAAAATTGGAGTCCGATCCGATCGAGTTCATCATGCGGCGTGGTGATTCAGACATCACGGCGTCCGTGATCCCAGAGCCTGCATGTGACTTCGAGTTGGTGCTTGATGACAAGGATACAAAGAACGCATACGCTGATGGGAAACGAATTGTGGTCCACCGTGGTCTGATGGAATTCTTCAAGACGGATCAAGAGGTCGCATTGATAATAGCACATGAGCTAGCGCATAACGCCATGGGGCATGTTGAGGCAAAGCAGATAAATGCTATCGTCGGCGGTCTTATCGGTCTGATGGCGGATGTAGCTTCTGCTGCGGGGGGGGTAAACACTCAAGGCCAGTTTACCGACCTAGGGGCAAAAGCCGGAGCAGGCGCCTATTCTGTCGATTTCGAGAAAGAAGCGGATTACGTCGGGCTATATCTGATGGCATTAGCTGGTTATGAAATCGAGGGAGTGGCTGATTTCTGGCGACGTATGGCGGTCCAGGATCCTAAGGTCATCCGGTTGCGTGGCACGCATCCCACTACTCCTGAACGCTTCGTCGGGATTGAAAAAGCGGTCTCCGAGATACAGAGAAAGATAGCTGGGGGGCTGGCACTTCGCCCGGAAAATAAGCGAGTCGTTGTTGGTGAAAAGCGATGATAGAGATGTTCATGTAAGACGTGAACGGAAAAAAGCCGGCGGCGCAGGTGGCCGAGGTCTCAAGCTAATTGGTAGATGCACGATTTTGACTACAGGTGAAGTCTCCTCACCACACGACCACTATCGCACTCATCCCCGAATCAAGGATCTGAATAGATCCGGTCCGCCTCAACCCCTGCCGCCAACAAGGCGTCGTGTTGGAGATCGGGCGATTGACTGCCGTCGCTCTTGGAAACGCGCACATAACCGATTTTCACCAGTGGCCCCCGTAAGAAAAGATAAACCGAAGACAAGAACCTGATTAAGATTTTCTTATCGAGTTTTCTTGCATTCGTGAGCAGCGGAAGGGGGGCGGGAGGCCAAAAGCAAGGAAAACGATCGTTTTCCTTACAGGAAGACCGACCGAAGGAACCGAAAAAAGGGTTGGTGTTTTTGAGCCTGAGGCCTAAGAGGCCCAGAAACGCCCGATAACGGCTTTCCAGTACCGGACTCTTGGGCTTACTCTACCGCTAGAAACGCGCCACAGGCGTTTCACGCAAGTGTGAAGGGATGCACGAATGTTTGGAATCCTCCGCGCATCAGGTGACCGCAACTCTGCGTGTTCCACAGACCTGAACGAGATGCATCTTCGCCCTGAAGACCCAATCCCCGGAGCCGAACAAGCGGCTACGGAGGTTTGGTGTGTGGATCCATGCCTCTTTCCGCTTCAGGTTAAACCTAAAAAAATTGTGGTTGTTACTTCGTAGGAGCTTCTAGGCAACCGTGTGGTTTTAGGGCGGAGTGTGGGAAACCAGTGGGAAAGTGTGGGTGCTTGCTTGCAAGCATCCACACGCTCGCGTAGCGATTTCCACGGTTTTCCACACGAAGATCCTTGAACCGTTCCTGGCTGTCGCTTTCTGAAGCGGTCCAGTTATCCACAGGTGGGCTGGTTCTAAACTATCGGTACTTACTCGGTATACCTATCGGTTTGTCCCATAAAGTAGCCGTAGATAACTTGCACCAATTCAGGTGGTTATGCACAGGCTTCCTGCGCACAGGAAGCTGCGAGAGCGTACTGGTTGCCTTTCTGAACTAGGACCATGCGATTCTTCAGGGGCGGTGGGCTTATTGTACAAGACCATCTTCTTCGATTTTGGCGGCGGGATAGAAGGCAAGGACTTGGCCTAGGGCAACACGGAATTTGTGCTTGAAATGGTCCATCCGGACAAATTCAGATCCGAACTGGTCCTTGAGCGCGGCCCAGGCAACGAAATGGGGCTGACAGCGTGGTACCCGGTGGAGGCGTTGTGCGAGCCAGGCGTAGAGGTCCAGAGCCATGGACGAATGCGCGAGGCTAGCAAGCGCCCGTTCGTCGAGCGGTACGGCGTGTTTTTGCAGGCTGGTGAAGTATTCGTGGCCCAGGAGGAACGCTGTGGGCTGCGGGTTTCACTTACCGTGGGTGCCTTTGATGCCTCTAGGAGGCTCTGGGAGGCTCTCTGATGGCTTTCCGAGCCCAACCCTAGCGACAAATTCCTGCGGGCTTCCGAGGGCGTTTAGGGGGCTTCTA
>Ga0209259_1000012_pt1 | contig 42015 bp, 39 predicted proteins | sample WorMetGr2BELIZE1_FD_187417 | JGI IMG/M metagenome (GOLD analysis project Ga0209259, IMG submission 187417) | Marine gutless worms symbiont microbial communities from Max Planck institute for Marine Microbiology, Germany - Inanidrilus... ...
CGGCCAACCAGAACAACCGCAAGGTCGGCCGCAACGACCCCTGTCCCTGCGGATCGGGCAAGAAGTTCAAGAAGTGCTGCCTCAATTGATCGCGACCCATCAAGGTGGGGAAGGCCGGACGCTTACGTTGAGGGCGCCGAGAAACAGCCAAAGACGCATGCGGGTTCGCCCTCCGTCGAGGTTTCGGAACCTTCAAGACCATGGGCTGGAGGTTGTCAACCGGCCGACGGGTGATCGCCGGCGCGTGAATCGCCAATCAGCGGGGAACGAACAGGACGCAACCGAATTCGCGCCGGGTCTGGAAGTGCGCAAATTCGTCGTTGATGCGGGCAAGGGCGCGGATGGCGTTTTCCTTCATCGCTTCGACGCGATCGCAGATGCCGAAGCCATCCTGTTCGTCCTGGGTCTGAAAGGCGGTGTTGAACTCATAGCGCCATTGGGCGCAATCGACGCAGAATCCGGCCTCGGCCATCGCCTTGCTCCCTCCTTCGAGTGCCGCGATCAGCCGCTTTCCATGGCGCCGCAGCCGCACATTCCGCAGACCGGGACGCCGCAGGGTGCCGGGGGCCGGGCGTTGCCGCCGTTGATCCGCGGCGCGGACAGTCCCTTTGCGACGTGGGTTTCGCCGCACTCCGGGCAGGGCAGCGCGTGATCGGCGATCCTTGCTTCGTATTCGGAACTTGAGGCGAACCACTCCTCGAAGGTGTGTCCGTTCGCGCAGGTTAGGTCGAAGACGATCATTTCGCGCTATCCCGATCCCCATCCAAATGTTGAATGACTCTAGCGGGATTTCCAGCGGCGACAACACCTGCTGGAACGTCCTTGGTGACCACGCTGCCGGCGCCGATCGTTGTATCGTCGCCGATCGTGACCCCAGGGCCGATGATGGCGGCGGCGCCGATCCAGACGTTTCGGCCGATGATCACCGGGTAGGCCAGTTCGGCGCCCGTCGCCCGTGCCGCGGGATCGACGGGGTGGGTCGCGGCGCTGATCTGGACGGCGGGCCCCAGCATCGACCCATCGCCGATTCGGACGACGTTGCAGTCGAGGATGACGCAATTGAAGTTGAAGTAGATGTGCGAGCCAAGGTGGATATGGCTGCCATAGTCGCAGAAGAATGGTGGTTCGATCCAAACGTTCTCGCCATGCTCGGCCAGCAATGCCTCGAGCAGCGTTGTCCGGCCAACCGCATCCTCGGTATCGGTTGCGTTGTAGTCGCGGAGGAGACGACGCGCACGGACGCGAAGGGCGGTGAGCTCCGAGTCGGACGCCACATAGAGCTCACCGGCCAGCATCTTTTCAAGCTCGGTCACGACGGATATCGCACCGGACCAAGAGTGCCATCTGCCGGCCGCGTCATCGCGGCAGGTTAGAGCTTCCCATCAGGAAGCGGTCCACCGCGTGGGCACATTCGCGGCCCTCGCGGATGGCCCATACCACAAGCGATTGTCCACGGCGCATGTCGCCGGCGGCGAACACCTTCGGCGACGACGTCTGGTAGGCCAGTCGTCCGTCGGCGGTGTCATCCATCGAAGCTTCGACATTGTTGCGCCCGTCTACTGCCAGCTCCAACTCCGTCAGCATGCCTTCGTGGACCGGATTGACGAATCCCATGGCCAACAGGATCAGATCGGCGTCGATTGCGAACTCGCTGTTCGGGACGTCGCGCATCTGCATGCCGCCGGTGTCGCCCGGTACCCATTCGACCCGCTTGAGGTGCAGCTTCTCGACCCGGCCGTTGCCGGTCAGCCGGCTGGTGGAAACCGCCCAGTCGCGCTCGCAGCCTTCCTCGTGCGAGGTCGAGGTACGCATCTTCATCGGCCACTCGGGCCACGTCAGCGCCTTGTCCTCCTTCTCCGGCGGCTTCGGCATGATCTCGAGCTGGGTCACCGAGCGGGCATCCTGGCGGATCGAGGTGCCGACGCAGTCCGAACCGGTATCGCCGCCGCCGATCACCACCACGTCGCGGCCGGTGGCGAGAATGGCACCGTTGTCCGGGACGGAAATTCCCGCGACGCGGGCGTTCTGCTGGGTCAGGAAGTCCATGGCAAAGTAGACGCCATCGAGCTCGCGCCCGGGCACGGGCAGGTCTCGCGGTTGCTCCGCGCCACCGGCGAGCACGACAGCATCGAAGTTGTCCATCAGGTGCTGCGCAGCGATGTCGACACCGATGTGCGAATTGGGCCTGAACTCGACGCCTTCGGCTTGCATCTGGGCCATGCGCCGGTCGATGAGATGCTTCTCCATCTTGAAGTCGGGAATGCCGTACCGAAGGAGGCCGCCGATCCGGTCACGCTTCTCGTAGACGATGACCGCGTGGCCGGCACGGGCCAATTGCTGCGCGCAGGCGAGCCCGGCCGGCCCCGAGCCGACCACGGCGACCCGCTTGCCGGTCCGTCGGCGGGGCATGTCGGGAATGATCCAGCCTTCTTCCCACCCCTTGTCGACGATCGCGCACTCGATGGTCTTGATGGTCACCGGCTCGTCGGTGATGTTGAGCGTGCACGCCGCCTCGCACGGTGCCGGGCAGACCCGGCCGGTGAATTCGGGGAAGTTGTTGGTCGAGTGCAGGACGTCGAGCGCGGTGCGCCAATCCCGGTTGAATACCAGGTCGTTCCAGTCCGGGATGATGTTGTTCACCGGACATCCCTGGTGGCAGTAGGGGATGCCGCAGTCCATGCACCGAGCGCCCTGGCGCGCGAGATCGTCCTCGTCGAGCGGAATGACGAACTCCTGCCAGTGGCGGATCCGCTCGGCGACCGGCGCATAGGCCCGGTCGCGCCGTGCGATCTCCTTGAATCCGGTCGGCTTACCCATCGGCGGCGCTCTCCTACATGCCGACCGCGACGCTGACGCCGTTGCGCTCGGTGGCGCGCCATTGCGCCTGCATCTGCTGCAGCGCGCGGCGGTAGTCGACGGGCATGACCTTGACGAACTTCGGCAGGAACGTGTTCCAGTTGTCGAGGATTTCGCCGGCCCGGCGGCTGCCGGTGTAAAGGCGGTGCTTTTCGATGAGACCGTGCAGACGCTGAGCGTCAAAGCGGGTCATGTCGCGGTTGACATCGACCAGGCCGTGAGTTTCCAGATCGCCGTCCTGGTTGTAGAGGGCGAGCTGTTCATCCTCCTCGAAGATCGGTTCCAGGTCGACCATCGACATGTTGCAGCGCTGCTCGAAGGTGCCGTCGGCGTCGAGCACGTAGGCGACGCCGCCACTCATCCCGGCGGCGAAATTGCGTCCGGTCGAGCCGATGACGACGACAACGCCGCCGGTCATGTATTCACAGCCATGATCGCCGACGCCCTCGACGACGGCATGGACGCCCGAATTGCGCACCGCAAACCGCTCGCCGGCCATGCCGCGGAAGTAGCACTCGCCCGCGATCGCGCCGTAAAGCACAGTGTTGCCGATAATGATGTTGGCGTGCGGCTCGATCGGACTCTTCTGCGACGGATAGACGATGATGCGGCCGCCCGACAGTCCCTTGCCGACGTAATCGTTGGCGTCGCCTTCCAACTCGAGCGTGACCCCGTGGGCGAGCCAGCCGCCGAAGGTCTGCCCGGCATTGCCGACGCACTTGATGTGGATGGTGTCGTCGGGAAGGCCGGCGTAGCCGTAGCGGTCCGCAACCTTGCCTGACAGCATCGCTCCGACGGTGCGGTTGGTATTGCGGATGGGCGTCTCAATCCGCACCGCCCGCCCATGCTCGAGCGCGGCTGCCGACTGGGCGATCAGCGTGTGGTCGAGCGCCTTGTCGAGCCCGTGATCCTGGACCTCGCAATTGTACCGCGCGATCTCCGGGCCGACGTCGGGACGGTGGAAGATCTTGGTGAAATCGAGACCGCGGGCCTTCCAGTGGTCGATGGTCGCACGCATGTCGAGCCGGTCGGTGCGCCCGATCATCTCGTTGAAGGTGCGGAAACCAAGCTCGGCCATCATCTCCCGCACCTCCTCGGCGACGAAGGTCATGTAATTGACGACGTGTTCCGGCTCGCCGGTGAACCGCCGGCGCAGTTCCGGGTCCTGGGTCGCCACCCCCACCGGGCAGGTGTTGAGGTGGCACTTGCGCATCATGATGCAGCCCTCGGCGATCAGCGCGGCGGTCGAGAACCCGAACTCATCGGCACCGAGCAGTGCGCCGATGATGACGTCGCGTCCCGTCCGCAGGCCGCCATCCACCTGCACCGCGATGCGGCCGCGGAGATCGTTGAGCACCAGGGTCTGGTGGGTTTCGGCGAGGCCGATCTCCCACGGCGATCCGGCGTGATGGATCGAAGTAAGCGGGCTCGCGCCGGTGCCGCCCTCGAAACCGGAGATCGTAACGTGGTCCGCATGGGCCTTCGAAACGCCAGCCGCAATGGTGCCGACGCCAACCTCGGAGACCAGCTTGACGCTGATCCGCGCCTCCGGATTGACGTTCTTGAGGTCGTGGATGAGCTGCGCCAGGTCCTCGATCGAATAGATGTCGTGGTGTGGCGGCGGCGAGATCAGGCCAACGCCGGGGGTCGAGTGGCGGACGCGCGCAATCCACTCGTCGACCTTGTGCCCGGGGAGCTGGCCGCCCTCGCCGGGCTTGGCACCCTGGGCCATCTTGATCTGAATGTCGTCGGAGTTGACCAGGTATTCACCGGTCACGCCGAACCGTCCCGAGGCGACCTGCTTGATCGCCGAACGCATGGTATCGCCGTTGGGCAGGCTCTTGAACCGCTCGGCTTCCTCGCCGCCTTCACCGGTGTTGGATTTGCCGCCGATCCGGTTCATAGCGATGGCCAGCGTGGTATGGGCCTCCCACGAGATGGAACCGAACGACATCGCCCCGGTCCCAAACCGCTTGACGATCTCGGATACCGGCTCGACTTCGTCGAGCGGGATAGGCTCGGCCGGCGGCACAAGGGTGAACAGTCCGCGCAGGTTCTTCAGCTTGGTGTCCTGCGCATTGACCCGGGCGGTGTAGGCCTTGAACTTGCCGAAATCGGCTGACCGCACCGAGTGCTGCAACAGGCCGACGGTCTCCGGTGTCCACACGTGCTCCTCGCCGCGCAGCCGGAAGGCCACTTCGCCGCCGACATCCAGAGCGTTTCGCATCAGCGGCTCGTCGCCGAAGGCGGCGCGGTGCCGGCGCACCGTTTCCTCGGCGATCTCCGCGAGACCGATGCCGCCGACGGCCGTGTGTGTGCCGGTGAAGCACTCGTCGACAAACTCCTGATTGAGGCCGACCGCATCGAAGATCTGCGCGCCGCAGTACGACTGATAGGTCGAGATGCCCATCTTGGCGAACACCTTTAGCATCGCCTTGCACGCGGCCTTGACGTAACGTCCGTGGACTTCTTCTTCGCTCAGCTCTTCGGGCAATTCGTGGCGCAGGTGCGACAGCGTGTCGAAGGCGAGATAGGGATTGACCGCCTCGGCGCCGTAGCCCGCGAGCAGGCAAAGGTCGTGGACCAGACGGGCTTCGCCGGTTTCCACCACCAGTCCGACCTCGGTGCGCAAGCCCTCGCGGATCAGGTGGTGATGGACGCCGGCCGTCGCCAGCAGCGCCGGGATGGCGATCCGGTCCGTGGCGACGTTGCGGTCCGAGAGGATGAGGATGTTGTAACCCGCTTCGACCACCGCCTCCGCACGCTGGAACAATCCCTGGAGCGCGATTTCCATGCTTGCCGCACCGTCGCTGGCGGGGTAGGTCATGTCGAGGGTGAAGGTGCGGAACGCGTGATCGACGTGGTTCTCGATCCGCCGGATCCGTTCCAGATCGATGTTGGAAAGGATCGGCTGGCGGACCTCCAGCCGGCTGTAGCCGGCGGCGCCCTCCGGCTCGAGGAGATTGGGCCGGGGGCCGATCAGCGACACCAGGGACATCACCAGTTCTTCGCGGATCGAATCGATTGGCGGGTTGGTGACCTGCGCGAAGCACTGCTTGAAGTAGTCGTACAGCACCTTGGGCCTGTCCGATAACACGGCGATCGGCGTGTCGCGGCCCATCGATCCGACCGGTTCCTGGCCGGTCTGCGCCATCGGCGTGAGGAAGAACTTGATGTCCTCCTGGGTGTAGCCGAAGGCCTGCTGGCGGTCCAACAGCGTACGGCGGTCGGGCGGCATCGGCCCGATCTCGTGGGGCAGGTCCTCGACGCGGATCTGGGTCGCATCGAGCCATTCCTGATAGGGACGGGCTTCGGCGAGCTCGGCCTTCAACTCGGCGTCGTCGATGATGCGGCCCTGCTCCAGGTCGATGAGGAACATCTTGCCCGGCTGCAGGCGCCACTTCTTGACGATCTTTTCCTCGGGAATGTCGAGGACGCCGACCTCGGATGCCATGACCACGTGATCGTCGTCGGTGACCACGTAGCGCGCCGGCCTGAGGCCGTTGCGGTCGAGGGTCGCGCCGATCTGGCGGCCGTCGGTGAACGCCACCGCCGCCGGACCGTCCCACGGCTCCATCAGCGCCGCGTGGTACTCGTAGAACGCCCGCCTGCCCTCATCCATCAGCGGATTGTCGTCCCAGGCCTCCGGAATCATCATCATCATCGCGTGGCTGAGCGAGTAGCTGCCGGCAACCAGCAGTTCCAAGGCGTTGTCGAACGTCGCCGAGTCCGAGATGCCGTCGGCCAAAAGAGGCCAGAGCTTATCGAGATCGTCTCCCAGCAGCTCCGATTTCATGTTGTGGCGCCGCGCCTGCATCCAGTTGATGTTGCCCCGCAGCGTATTGATCTCGCCGTTGTGGCAAAGGTAGCGGAACGGCTGGGCCAGCCGCCAAGACGGGAACGTATTGGTGGAGAACCGCTGGTGGACCAGCGCGAGCGCCGATGCCGTGCGCTCGTCATGCAGGTCCGGGTAGTACGTCGCCAGATTTTCGGCCAGCACCATGCCCTTGTAGTTCAAAGTCCGGGTCGACATGGAGACGACGTAGAAGTGTTCGGCACCTTCGAGCCCGTCGTCCCAGATCACGTGGTGAGTGGCCTTGCGGATGACGAACAACTTGCGTTCGAGGGCGTCGGCATCCGCACACGAAGGCCCGCGGCCGATGAACACCTGGCGGATCACCGGCTCCAGAGGCTTGACGCTGAAACCGAGGACGGAGTTGTCGGTGGGCACGTCGCGCCATCCGAGGACGATCTGGCCCTCGTCGGCGACCACCCGTTCGATGACCTCGACACATCGGTCACGGGTCGCCTCATCCTGAGGCAGGAACACCATGCCGACTCCACAGTCGCCCGGCGCGGGCAGTTCGAAGCCACATGCCGCCGTCTCCTCGCGCAGCATGGCATCGGGAACCTGGATCAGTACGCCCGAGCCGTCACCGGCGAGGACATCGGCGCCGACAGCGCCGCGATGACGCAGGTTGACCAGGATTTCGAGCCCGCTGGTGATGATGGCGTGGCTTTTGCGGTTCTTGATATTGGCGACGAAGCCAATGCCACACGCATCGTGCTCATTTCCTGGGTCGTAGAGACCCTGCTTCGGCGGCAAGGCGCGCTGACTCATATCGCGTGTCCCGATCCCGACGTCTTCTTTTCGTGTGGCGCCGGTGGAGACGCGGCGGCCGTTTTCTTCGTCTTCGGCCGTCTGGTCACCCTACGCCGCCGCGACGACCCCCGACCCGTGTCGCTCTCGTGCGGCGCTTGCCCGGCGTTAACCATGATCCATGGCCCGCGTGGCCGAAGAATCAAGCGGAGCGGGGGAAATTACAAGGCCAAAAAGCGCTCACCGGCGGTTCTTTCGCCCGTTGGGCAATGCTGTCACAGATGATATAAGGTGGCGCGAAATATGGGGAATCGGGGGCTGTGCCCTTACTACATATTGCCATTCTCGCACTGGTCCAGGGGATCACGGAATTCCTGCCGATCAGTTCGTCGGGGCATCTGGTGCTGGTTCCAGTGTTGCTCGACTGGCCCGATCAGGGCTTGGTCATCGACGTGGCGGTGCATGTCGGCATCCTCGGCGCGGTGATGCTCTATTTCTGGCGCGACGTGGCGCTGATGATTGGCGGGCTCGGGCGCCTTGCCACGGGTCGCCTCGACGGCGGCGGCCGGCTCGCAGCCTACGTCATCGTCGGCACGATCCCGGTGATCATTGCCGGATTCGCCCTCAATCACTTCGTTCCCGGAGGGATCCGCTCGATCGAGGTCATCGCCTGGACGACGCTCGGGTTCGGCATCCTCCTCTACCTCGCCGATCGGATGGGCATGACGCTCCGGCGCATGGACCACATGGGGTTTGCCGACGCGGTGATCATCGGAGTTGCCCAGGTTCTCGCGCTGATCCCGGGCACGAGCCGGTCGGGCATCACGATGACGGCGGCCCGCGGATTGGGCTTCGAGCGTCCCGATGCGGCGCGGTTCTCGATGCTGCTGTCGATGCCGGCCATCCTTGGTGCCGGCGTGCTCAAGGGCGTCGAGCTCTACCAGTCCGGCGATGCGACGCTCACCGTTTCGGCTTTGATCGCCGTCGGGCTGGCGCTGATCTCGGCCTTGATTGCCATCTGGGCGATGATGGCGTGGCTGCGCCGGTCAACGTTCACGCCGTTCGTCGTCTATCGCGTCCTTCTCGGAGCCTTCCTTCTCGCCGTCGCATACGGAGTCGCCGGATAGGTCCGGTTTCCGATTCTCCTGCTCGTCCCCCTAGTAGCCCCTGGTCCTGTCGACAACGTGCCCAGGCGCATGACCGGACCGAATGCGTCGGGTGTTTGCCGCAATGCTTGCCGCCGCCGAGCGGGGATCGTTCAACGCCGCGACATGCAGTGTGATGGTCACGGCCGGGTGGTGCCAGAAGGGATGGTCACCGGGAAGCGGTTCGATGCGGAAGACATCGAGCGTGGCACCGGAAATATGGCCGGAGTCAAGGGCTTGCAGCAGATCGTCTTCGACGAGATGCCCGCCGCGCGCGGCGTTGATCACGACCGCTCCCTCGGGCAGGGCGGACAGCGCATGGGCGTCGATGATCCCTTCGGTATTGGCGGTCAACGGCAACAGGCAAACGAGAATCTCCGTTCGCGCCAGAAACGGATGAAGGGCAGAAGCGCCAACGAAGGACTCCACTCCTTCAATCTTCTTCGCGCTTCGGCTCCACCCGGCGACACGAAACCCAGCCCGGGCCAGTGCACGCGCTGCTGCGCCGCCGAGTTCGCCCAGTCCCAGGATCCCGACGGCACGGGTATCGCGATCGCGGGTCGGCCACTCCCGCCATTCTGCTTGGCGTTGCTGGCTGGCGAATCTGTGGAAATCCCGGTGATAGTGCATCACCCAGTGGGCGACGTAGTCGGTCATCCGCCGAGTCAGGACCGGGTCGACAAGTCGGACGAGCGGAACCTCCGATGGCAGGTCGGGATCACGGAGCACGTGATCGACACCTGCGCCGAGAGAGAAGATCGCCCGGAGGTTCTCATAACGGCGGAGATCGCCCCGCTTCGGAGCCCAGACCAGCGCGAAGTCGATCTCGGCCGGATCGCCGATCTCGTCGGGCCAAAGACGGAAACCGAGGTCAGGGATCTCGGCTGCGAACGCCGTTCGCCACGCCTCGTGGTCGGCCCACGAGCAGGAAAAGAGAACGGCCATTCGTCCCTCAGGTGGCGACGACGCCGCTTTCGTCCGCCTTCATCTCGAAGGCGGCGGCCATCAACGCACGGGTATAAGGGTCGCGGGGTCGGCTGAACACGTCCTCAGCGGGGCCTTGCTCGACGACCCGGCCGGCGCGCATGACAAGGACATCGTGGGCCAACGCCCGGACCACCTTGAGGTCATGGCTGATGAACAGGTAGGCGAGGTCGTGGGCCTTCTGCAGGTCGCGGAGCAGTTCGACGATCTGCGCCTGCACCGACATGTCCAAAGCGCTGGTCGGCTCGTCGAGGACGATGAATTTGGGTTTCAGCACCAGCGCCCGGGCGATGGAAATGCGCTGGCGCTGGCCACCTGAGAATTCGTGGGGGTAGCGGTCCTGGCTCGCCGGGTCGAGCCCGACCTCCTTGAGGACGCGGCTGATCATCTCCCGCCGCTCGGCGGACGAGCCGCCGATGCCGTGGATGGCGAGGCCCTCGCCGACGATCTGCCCCACCGACATGCGCGGGCTGAGGCTGCCGAAGGGGTCCTGGAAGACGATCTGCATCTGGCGCCGGAGCGGCCGCAGCGCCTTCCACTTCAAGCCCTGCAGCTCGCGGCCGTCGAAGGCGATGGACCCCTGGCTGGATTGCAGGCGAATGAGCGCCCGGCCGAGCGTGCTCTTCCCCGATCCGCTCTCGCCGACGACGCCGAGGGTGTGGCCACGGCGCACGGTGAGGCTGATGCCGTCGACGGCCTTCACGTGATCGATGGTCCGGCGAATTACGCCGCCCTTGATGGGAAACCACACCTTGGCGTCGCGGGCGGCAACGAGCTCGGCGGCGCGCGTAGGCCCGGGGTCGGGACGGCCCTTGGGCTCGGCGGCGAGGAGTCGTCGGGTGTAGGGATGACGAGGATCGGCGAAAACCTCGGCACACATGCCCTTCTCGACGATCTCGCCGGCGTTCATCACGCAGACCCGGTCGGCCATGCGGCGCACGATGCCGAGGTCGTGGGTGATCAGCAGCATCGCCATTTTCAACTCGGCCTGCAGGTCCTTGAGCAGCTTGAGGATCTGCGCCTGAATGGTGACGTCGAGCGCCGTTGTCGGTTCGTCGGCGATCAGCAGGTCGGGCTCGTTGGCCAGCGCCATGGCGATCATCACCCTTTGCTGTTGGCCGCCCGAGAATTCGTGGGGCAGTGCGTCGAGCCGGCCTTCGGCTTCGGGCAGCCCGACCATGTGCAACAGCTCGACGACCCTGTCGCGGGCACGGCGGCGGCTCATCGCCCGGTGAACGACAAGCACCTCGGCAATCTGCTTCTCGATCGAGTGCAGCGGATTGAGCGAGGTCAGCGGCTCCTGGAAGATCATCGCCACCCGATCGCCGCGAAGCTCGCGCATGCGGCTCTCCCGGGCGTTCATCAGTTCCTCCCCGGCGAGGTGGATGGACCCGCCGGCGTGCCACGCCTGCGGATAGGGCAAAAGGCGCATGACGCTGAGCGCGGTGACCGACTTGCCCGACCCACTTTCGCCCACCAGCGCCACCGTCTCGGCCGTATCGACGTCGAAGTTTGCGTTGCGAACGGCCTGGAGCTCACGTTCGCCGCGCCCGAACGAGGTCGAAAGATCGCTGATCTCCAGAAGGCTCATACGAAGGTCTTCCTCGGATCGAAAGCGTCGCGCATCGCCTCGCCGATGAACACCAACAGGCTGAGCATGACCGCAATGGAAAAGAACGCGGTGAAGCCAAGCCACGGCGCGTGCAGGTGGTTCTTGGACTGATTGAGCAGCTCGCCCAGCGACGGCGAGCCCGGCGGCAGGCCGAAACCGAGGAAATCGAGTCCCGTCAGGGCAACGACCGAACCGGAAAGGATAAACGGCAGGAACGTGATGGTGGCGACCATGGCGTTGGGTAGGATGTGCCGAAACATGATTGTCACGTTGCTTGCGCCCAGCGCGCGGGCGGCGCGGACGAAGTCCAGATTCCGAGCGCGCAGGAACTCGGCACGGACGACGCCGACCAGGCCCATCCACGAAAACAGCAACAAAAGCCCCAGCAGCCACCAGAAGCTCGGGGTGACCACGCTGGCGAGAATGATCAGCAGGTAGATCTGCGGTGTTCCGGCCCAGATCTCGATGAAACGCTGGAAGAACAGGTCGATCAAACCCCCGAAGTATCCCTGCACGGCGCCGGCCGCGATACCGATCACGGAACTGCAAACCGTCAACGTCAGACCGAACAGAACGGAAATACGGAACCCATAGATCAGTCGGGCGACAACGTCGCGGCCCTGGTCATCGGTGCCGAGCCAATTCAGCGCCGACGGCGGCGCCGGTGCCGGCACGTCGAGGCGATAGTTCACGGTGTCGTACGCGAACGGAACCAGCGGCCAGAGAATCCAGCCTCCCTCTTCGATCAATTCCTGGACCTCGGGGTCGGCGTATTCGGTCGCTGTCTCGAGGAAGCCGCCGAATGCGGTCTCCGGGTAGTCGACGAACAGCGGGTAATAGAAGGAGCCTTCGTAACGGATCAGCAACGGCCGGTCATTGGCGATGACCTCTGCGAACAGGCTGGCGAAAAACAGAGCGAGGAAGATCCATAGGGACCAATAGCCTCGCCGATTGGCCCGGAAGTTGGCCAGCCGGCGGCGGTTCATCGGTGAAATCGAAATGCCGAGGACCTGGTCGCCGATCACCGGTCAGGCCTCCCTGGCCTCGAAGTCGATGCGCGGATCGACAACGTGGTACATCAGATCGCCGATCAGATTCATGACCAGCCCGAGCAGGGTGAAGAAATAGAGCGTGCCGAACATCACCGGGTAGTCGCGTCGGATCACCGCGTCGAAACCGAGCAGACCGAGACCGTCGAGGGAGAAAATGATCTCGATGAACAGTGAACCGGAAAACAGGATGCTGACGAAGGCGCCCGGAAAACCGGCGATGACGATCAGCATGGCGTTGCGGAACACATGCCCGTAGAGCACGCGGCGCTCGGTCAGGCCTTTGGCGCGGGCGGTGATCACGTACTGCTGACGGATCTGGTCTAGAAACGAATTTTTGGTGAGCAGGGTCAGCGTCGCGAACCCGCCGATGATGAGGGCGAGGATCGGTAGCGTGATGTGCCAGAGGTAGTCCGTGATCTGACTCCATGTCGACAGATCGTCGAAGTTTTCCGAAACCAGCCCGCGCAGGGGAAACCAGTCCAGGTAGCGCCCGCCGGCGAACAGGATGATCAGCAGGATGGCGAACAGGAAGCTGGGAATGGCGTTGGCACAGATCACCAACCCTGATGTCCAGACGTCGAACCGCGAGCCATCGCGAACCGCCTTGGCGACACCGAGCGGGATACAGATCAGGTAGGTAAACAGGGTCGTCCACAGTCCGATGGTGATGGAGACCGGCATCTTGTCGAGAACCAGCTCGACGACGCCACGATCGCGGAAGTAGCTCTCGCCGAAATCGAGGACGACGTAGTTCCGCATCATCAGCAGGAAACGCTCCAGCGGCGGCTTGTCGAAGCCGAACTGCCTTTCGATCCGGGCGATGATCTCGGGGTCCAAACCCTGGGCGCCGCGGTAGCGGCTTTCGCTTCCCGACCTTGCGCCTCCGGGTGCAGGTGGTTGTGGTCCACCGACCTCGGTACCACCGCCACTGATCCGCGCCGTCGACGAAACGGCCTCGCCTTGGATCTCGGCGATGGCCTGCTCCACGGGGCCGCCAGGAGCGAATTGCACGACGACGAAATTGACCACCATGATTCCGAACAGGGTCGGGATGATCAGGAACAGCCGGCGGAGGATATAGGCGTACATGCGTTGCGAAGACCGCTCCGGCCCGCTGTTACCGGCCCTTGGCGGCCAGGGCCTTCTCCTTTTCGGGATCGACCCACCAAGTCGCGGGAAGAATGGCGCCGCGCAGTTCGGTCGGTGGCGGCATGCCGAATTTGTTCCAATACAGCAGTCGCTGCGACGAGATGTGCCAGTTGGGAATTACATAGAACCCCCACTGTAACACCCGGTCCAGCGCGCGCACCCGAACGGTCAGGTCTTCACGCGTTGGTGCAGCGATCAGATTCTCGATCAGCTCGTCGATCACCGGGTCCTTGATGCCGACGATGTTGCGCCCATCGCGGCGCTCGGCCGAGGCCGAGCCCCAGTAATCCCGCTGCTCGTTGCCAGGCGACAGCGACTGCCCGAACGACGAGACAACCATATCGAAATCGAAGGTCCGCAAGCGCTCGATGTACTGCGACGTCTCGACCAAACGCACCGAGACGTCGATGCCAAGCCGCGCGAGGTTTTTCTTGAATGGCAGGACGATCCGCTCGAACAGCGGGCTCACCAGCAGGATTTCGAAGGCCAGCGGCTGACCGGTTTCGGCGTTGACCCGCTCTTTGTCCCGGATCACCCACCCGGCCTCCTTGAGCAAGGCGTCGGCGATCTTGAGGTTGGCGCGGATGCGGCCGTCTCCTTTTGTCACCGGCGGATTGTACTCGGTGGTGAACACCTCCTCGGGGATCCGGCCGCGATAGGGTCCGAGGATCTTCAGCTCTTCGGGGCCGGGCAGGCCGGTGGCGGCGAGTTCCGAGTTGTCGAAATAGCTGCGAGAGTGGGTGTACTGGCCGTAAAACAGGTTGCGGTTGGACCATTCGAAGTCAAACGCGTAGGCCAGCGCCCGCCGCACGCCCCGATCCTTGAAGATTTCCCGGCGGATGTTGTAGGCGAACCCCTGCATCCCGCGGGTCTGCGCGTGGGGGATCAACACTTTCTTCAGGCGGCCGTCTCTCGCCGCGGGGATGTCGTATGCGGTTGCCCACGTTACCGACGAATTTTCTAACCGGAAGTCGAAAGCGCCGGCCTTGAACGCCTCCACGGCAACGGTGGTGTCGCGGTAGTATTCGACACGGTATTCGTCGATGTTGTTGATGCCGCGGTTGACCGGAAGGTTTCGGCCCCAATAGTCGGGGATACGCTTCAGGGTGAATGACCGCGGCGCCTCGACCTTGTCGATGCGGTACGGCCCCGAGCCAAGAGGGGGCTCTAAGGTCGTCGCAGCGAAGTCGCGGCCCTCCCAGTAGTGCTTGGGCAGCACCGCGAGTTCGGCGAGGATGAGCGGCAGTTCTCGGTTCTCGCCCGGCTTGAAGGTGAACCGCACCGTCCGCTCGTCCAGCTTTTGCACTCCGGCAACACTGGCGTAGTAGAATGCGTAAGCCGGCGCGCCCTTCTCGATCAGCGTGTCGAACGTCCAGATGACGTCGTCGGCGGTGACCGGTTTGCCGTCGTGCCAGCGGGCCTCGGCACGCAGACGGAATTCCACCCACGAGCGGTCTTCAGGCGTGCGCATCGCTTCGGCCAACAGGCCATAGCGGGTGAACGGCTCGTCGGCCGAAGCGACGGTAAGGCTATCGTAGATCTGGCCGATGCCGGCAGCTTGTCCCTTGCTGTTGAATCCATTGAGCGTATCGAAGCCGCCAATGGCGCCGATCGTCACCGTTCCACCCTTCGGTGCGTTCGGATTGACGTAGTCGAAATGCTCGAAGTCCGGGCCGTACCTGGGTGTCCCGTGCATGGCGATGGCGTGGATCCATTCGGGCTCGGCCGCATCCGCCAATCGAGGCGCGGCCAGGACAACGAGAGCAACAACGAAAAGGATCAGGCGCATGGATCGCATTATGTCGGACTGGCTGCCAAGCCGGTAGGGGTTAGCCGGCAAGGGCCGCGCGCGCAGCGGCATGTACGGTTGCATCGCCTGCCGCCAGCACCCGGCCGTCCGAATCGGGGCCGAGTGGTTGCCCCTGCCAATCGGTGATCACGCCACCGGCACCGCTGACCACAGGTACCAGGGCGCAGTAGTCGTAAGGCTGCATCGACGCCTCGCAGACCACGTCGACGGTGCCGTTGGCGAGCAGGCCATAGGCGTAACAGTCGCCGCCGTAGACCGCATCGCGACAGGTCCGGCGCAGGCGGTCGAATGCGTCGTGATCGGCCCCATCGAACATGTGCGGCGTCGTGGCGTAAAGCCATGCCGTGCCAATGTCCGCGCATGTCCGCGTCTGGACCGGCTCGCCGTTGTGGGTCGTCGGACGGCCGGCGGCGCCGACCCATCGCTCTTCCAAGGCCGGCGCGTCGATGACGCCGACGATGGGCCGCCCGTCCTCCAACAGCGCGATCAAAGTACCGAACAATGGCTTTCCTGTGACGAAAGCCTTCGTTCCGTCGATGGGGTCGAGCACCCAGATGTGGCGCGAATCCAGGCGGGTCTTGCCGTGCTCCTCGCCGAAGATGCCGTGATCGGGGCAGGCCTCTTCGATGATCGCCCGCATCGCCGCTTCGGCCTCACGGTCGGCGGCGGTTACCGGGCTCGCGTCGGGCTTGGCGTCGATCGCCAGTCCGCTCCGGAAATAGCGGCGCGCGATCGGCCGCGCCGCGTCGGCCAGCCGCTCGGCGAGTGCGACGAACGCGCCGATGTCGCTCACGGAAGCGGTTTCGGAGAATCGCTGAGTGAACGCAGATAGGCGATGACGGCGGCGCGGTCTCCGGCCTTCTTCATCCCGACGAAGGTCATCTTGGTTCCTGGCGCGAACTGCTTCGGCTTGGCGAGGAACGCATCAAGGTCTTCGTAGGTCCATTCGCCTCCCAAGTCGGTGAAGGCTCCGGAGTATTTGAAGCCGCCAACCCCAGCCTTGGCCTTGCCGACGATGTCCCAAAGATTGGGACCGACCTTGTTCTTGCCGCCCGCGCCGACGGTGTGACAGGCCTTGCACTTGGAAAAGGCTTTCTTGCCCGCGGCCGGATCGGCATCGGCCAGAAGGGTGGCGAGGTCCACCTCGGCGGCCGGCGCGGCGGCTTCTTCCTTGGCCGGCATGTCGTCGGTCGTCGTGGCCATGGCGGGGGTGACGTGCTCGACATGGATCAGCGCGTTGCCGGCCAAATGGCTGCCGTAGATCAACCAGGCGCAGATCAGAAGCGACGCGCCGAACTTCTCCAATATCGAAAACTGCATGGATCGAACCCTGTTTCGCCGTTTGCCCCGACGGCCCGGACTGTAGCCCCAAGCCCCCGCGTGTTCAACGGCGGGTTGGGAAAACACCGTGGCGAGGGGATTCTCGATGGCGTATGAAGGCGTTATGGAGGGGCTTCCGAATCCCATCGTGGTCATCCCGGCACGCATGGCATCGACAAGGCTGCCGGGCAAGCCGCTCGCCGATATCCACGGCCAGCCGATGATCGTGCATGTCTGGCGCCGCGCGGTGGAGGCCGATGTCGGGCCCGTTGTCGTCGCCTGCGCGGAGGACGAGATCGCCGATGCGGTCCGTACCGCCGGCGGCGAGGCAGTGTTGACCGATCCCGATCATGTTTCGGGGTCCGACCGCGTGCACGAAGCGCTGGAAGCAGTCGACGGCGACGGTCGCCACGACATCGTCGTCAACCTGCAAGGCGACTTGCCGACCATCGATACGCCGACAGTCCGCGCCGTCCTCGCGCCGCTCGCCGATCCCGCCGTCGATATCGCGACTCTGGTAACACCCATCACCGGCGCCGACGAACGGGACAATCCCAATGTGGTGAAAGCCGTGCTCTCGCTCCAGCCGGGCGCCACCGTTGGACGTGCCCTCTATTTCAGCCGTGCCTTGGTCCCGTCGGGCGAGGGGCCGCACCACCATCACATCGGCATCTACGCTTACCGCCGAAAGGCGCTCGGGCGGTTCGTCGGCTTGCCGGCGGGTGCGCTCGAAACACGGGAGCGCCTGGAACAACTGCGCGCGCTCGAACATGGCATGCGTATCGACGCCGCGCTCGTTGACACCGTTCCCCTCGGTGTCGATACTCCCGCCGACCTTGCCCGCGCCTGCGACCTGCTTGCCGAGCGGCAGGCCTGATCGACGGGAACGAAGACCTCCATGTCCGACCCCAACCGCACCATCGCCTTTCAAGGGGCGCCGGGCGCCTATTCCGATCTCGCCTGCCGGGTGACGCGGCCGGAAATGGCAACGCTGGCCTGCCGGTCGTTCGAGGACGCTTTCGCCGCCGTGCGAGACAAACGAGCCGAGCTGGCGATGATTCCGATCGAGAACTCGGTCGCCGGGCGGGTCGCCGACATCCACCACCTGCTTCCCGATGCCAACCTGCATATCATTGGCGAGCACTATCAGCGGGTGAACCACCACCTCTTGGGGCTGAAGGGCGCCAAGGCCGAGAACCTGACCCACGTCCACAGCCACATCCACGCGCTGAACCAGTGCCGCGAGCTGATCTCAGAACTGGGGTTGGAGCCAGTCGTTCATGTTGATACTGCCGGCGCCGCCGGAGAGATCGCGTCGTCCGGTGATGCCACACAGGCGGTCATTGCCTCGGAGCTGGCGGGCGAGGTGTACGGTCTGGTTTCGCTCCGCGCCAACATTGAGGACGCCGAACACAACACCACCCGGTTCCTGATCATGGCCCGCGAGGCGATCATCCCGCACCCCAAATCTGGGCCGGTGATGACCAGCTTTGTGTTCCGGGTGCGCAACGTCCCGGCGGCGCTTTACAAAGCGCTGGGCGGCTTCGCCACCAACAGCATCAACATGACCAAGCTGGAAAGCTACATGATCGGTGGCCACTTCTTCGCCACCCAGTTCTACGCCGAGGTCGAAGGCCATCCCGAGCACCGGGGCCTGCGGCTGGCCTTCGAGGAACTGGGGTTCTTTTCGCGCGAGGTGCGTATACTCGGCGTATATCCGCAGCATCCCTATCGCGCCAACGACGGCGAAGACGACGACGGATAGGTCGTTTCGGGCTATCGCCAAGGCAATTCGATCTGCGTCCAGACATAGCCGGTTTCGCGCAAGATGGTGCCCCACAGCCGTTCGTCGCGCTCGGCAAACCGTTGCCCGCCCATCGCTTCGTAGAAGTACCGCGACGGGTTGAGCGTCAGCACCCAGACGATGGCCGACGGCATGCCGGCATCGGCGAGTGTTTCCAACAGGACCTTCAGCAAGGCGCTTCCGATGCCGGCGCCTTGGTGGTCGGGATCGACGTAAAGGGTGTAGACCTCGCCTTCTCCCGGTGTGCCTTGGCTTCGTACGGGGCCGCAATTGCCGAAACCGACGAGCCCGTCCGACTCGTCCACGCCCACGAACACCGCGTCGCGGGGCCGTGGCCGGGCCAAGATCCGCGCCCACTGGACAGCCTGATTGCGTTGCGACATGCCCACCAGAACCTCGTCCGGAATCAATCCGGCGTAGGCGGATCGCCAAGCATCGACGTGGACCCTGCCGATCGCCGCAGAATCTTCGGGCTCGGCGGCGCGGATCGTCAGGCCGGCCGGAAACAAACGACCGCTCAACCCTCGGCGAGCCATTCCTCGACCAACCAGCGGGCGATGGAATCGGCGCGCGGGAGCTTCAGGTCGGACTCCGGAAACGCCGCAATGTCGGCGCGTGTGAACCATCGGGCGTCTTCGAGTTCATGGGCGTCAAAGCGGATCTCCGCATCCGCCGCCGCGTCGGCACGGAATCCCAGCATCAGCGATGACGGAAACGGCCACGGCTGCGACGCCCGATAGCGAGCCGCCTCGACCGCGACGCCGGCTTCTTCGGCGACTTCGCGGATGACGGCTTCTTCCAACGATTCGCCCGGTTCGAGGAATCCGGCGAGGGTTGAGACTATACCGGTCGGCCATTTCGACTGACGGGCCAACAGGCAGGCCCCGCCGTCCGGGCCCGAGCGCGTCACCAGCATGATCACCGCCGGGTCGGTGCGAGGGAAGTGCTGGGCGCCGCAGTCGGGATCCGTGCACACGCGGACGTGGCCACCTTCACGGCTCACCGTCGGACTGCCGCAAACGCCGCAGAAGCGGTGCCGGCCGTGCCAATGCATGATGCCTCGGGCGTAGGCCAACACCGAGCCGTCGGTACGGTCCATGACGGCGCCGAATCGGCGGAGATCGGCGAATTGCGCGCCACCGTGGAGGTCGCCGACGGTATCGCGTTCGAGTGCAGAGAGGTCGGCGGCAAACCAAGCGCGGGCGCCGCTGTCGACGCCCAGGAAGGCGACCTGAGCGGCGAGTGAGACGATGTCCTGTGCGCCGGATCCGGCAATCGCTGCCGCCGCAGGCGGGTCCCCGGGGATAATCAGATTGCGGTCACGCCAGACTGGTACGATCAGGCTTTGTGGGTCGCGCAGCCGCTCGGCGACCCAGGCCGGGTCCCGCCGCTGGTCGGCGGCGCGGTCGAGCGCACAACCCGTATAGAGCAAGTCGGGCGGCATGGCGCGAACGAACACCTCAAGTGATACAGGTCGGTTCGGCGGGTGCCGTCGGATAATGCGCCAACCGATGCCGATCGGCAACGCACCCCGGAACAATCGACAAGGGTGACGGAATCCCTGACTTTTTCGCTTGGTAGATTGCGTCCATGTTGATACTTTTCCTACGCCTCGCCGCCTGTAGGTGGCTGGGCCGACGGGCACAGAGGGGAGTAAGGAATGAACGTCGTAATGAAGGGAGCGGGCGCTGCTGTCCTCGCCCTTGCTGTTTCCGCCTGCAATTACCACGGCGAGTCGGTGCAGCATTTCACATTGGATGGCTGTCCCGCCGACGCCGCCGAGCGCGTCACGGCCGCCAACTGGGCGGGTGCGGAGATGGTCGACCTGCGCATTCGCGATGACGAGTTTTACCCGATGGTGATGGTTCTGCGGGCAAACAGCCCGTACGTTCTGCGTATCACCAACTCGGACGACGGCAAGCGCACGTTCCGTTCGAAGGATTTGTTCGGTTCGGTTGCCGTGGCCGAAGCATCGGTTGCCGGCGAGGTGGTCGCTCGGGATTGCTTCTTCGCCATTAATGTTCCGGCCGAAAGCACAACCGAGATCAAGTTCGTGACCGGCATCGATGGTCGCTACGAGTACCAGAACACGCGCATTCCGTGGATGGTGCCGCACCAGATGGCCGGCGTCATCGTCGTCGAATAGCTTCGGCGTTATCGGCGTACTGTCTTTCGCGGGCGGCTTCGGCCGCCCGTCGCGCGGCTAGCCCTTGCCTCACATCCCCCTGCGGCTGCTATAGTTGAGCCGGGAGGCTGGGGGCGGACGAGCCCCTCGCCAATCCGGTCAGATCCGGAAGGAAGCAGCCGCAACGAGTTCCGGCTCGGGTCGCTTGTCCAGTCTCCCACCGTTCCACCGCCCTGCAGGCGGAAGGTGCTCTTCGCCCCGGGGAGCTCGATGACCGAATCCGACACCGACCGCGCACCGCATTCGGCGCCGTATCGGGTGCTCGCCCGAAAATACCGGCCGAGCCGCCTGGACGGCCTTGTCGGCCAGGAAGCGCTGGTCCGGACGCTGACCAACGCCATCCACTCTGGACGTTTGGCCCACGCGTTCATCCTCACCGGCGTGCGCGGCATCGGCAAGACGACGACGGCGCGGATTATCGCCCGTGCGCTCAACTGCGTCGGACCCGACGGCACCGGCGGCCCCACTCCGGCACCGTGCGGCGTATGCGAGCATTGCGTCGCCATTGCCGAGGATCGCCATGTCGACGTTATCGAGATGGATGCCGCGAGCCGTACCGGAGTCGACGAGATTCGCGAGTTGATCGACGGTGTGCGCTACCGGCCGATCAATGCCCGCTACAAGGTCTACATCATCGACGAGGTTCACATGCTGTCCAGGAACGCGTTCAACGCGCTCCTGAAGACGCTGGAAGAACCGCCCGAGCACGTCCGCTTCGTTTTCGCCACCACCGAGATCCGCAAGGTGCCGGTGACGGTGCTGAGCCGCTGTCAGCGATTCGATCTCCGCCGCGTCGATGCCGCGATGCTGGCCGAACACCTCGCCGGGATTGCCGCCGAAGAAGGCGTAACCGCGGCGGCGCCGGCGCTGCAAATGATCGCGCGAGCCGCCGACGGCAGCGTCCGCGACGGTTTGTCATTGCTCGACCAGGCCATCGCATACGGCGGCGGCGAGGTCGGCGAAGATGCCGTACGCGACATGCTGGGTCTTGCCGACCGTACGGTGAGCTTCGATCTGCTCGATGCGCTGATGCGCGGCGACGTGCCCGCGGCACTCGATGTGTTTGCCAGCCAGCATCGGGCCGGCGCCGACCCGGCGATGGTGATCGAGGACCTGTTGGAACTCGTGCACTGGCTGACGCGGATTCGGGTCTCGCCCGGGACGGTCGATGCGCCCGGTGTCCCCGAAGCCGAGCGGGTTCGTGGCCGCGACCTCGCTTCGCGCCTGTCGATGGCCGATTTGGCGCGGGCATGGCAGATGCTGCTCAAGGGCTTGGGTGAAGTCCGGTCCGGGCCGCTGCCGGCCCAGGCCGCGGAGATGGTCCTGGTGCGCGTGGCCTATACGGCGGAATTGCCGACGCCGGCCGAGGCGGTGAAAGCGCTGACCGACGCCCCGCCGGCCAGCGGTCGGCTTGCAAACCAAACGGCGGACGTTTCGCAAGTCCCGACGGATTTGGGATCGTCGGTACCGAGCGGCCCGCCCGTCTCGGGTGGACGGGCGGCGGGTCCGGCGATCGACGATGGAGGCCCGGTGGCCCTTCGCGCCGACGCCGAGGTCGGGGCGGCCGTGGATGAGACGGCCGACCCCATGTGTTTCGAGGACGTCGTCGATTTGGCGGAGGCGCAGGGAGAGCTGGTTCTGCGCGCCCACTTGGTCTCCGACGTCCATCTCGTGCGGTTCGAGCCCGGCCGCATCGAGATTCGCCTCGGCGAGCATGCCGATCGCGACCTGCCCGGCCGCATTGCCCGGTTGCTGAACGACCACACCTCGCGGCGTTGGTTGGTGACGGTGTCGAACGAACCGGGCGCCGCGACGCTGAAGCAGAGCGCCGAGGCGGCGGAGGCGGAACACCGCGCCGCCGTTGCGCGCCACCCGCTGGTTCAAGCGGTCTTGGAGGCTTTCCCCGGTGCAGAGATCGGCGACATCCGAAGGCGTGCGCCTGACGAGCCATCTGAGGATTTGGACGACCCGATCATCGAAGACGACTAGGGCCGGCGAACCGGGCGTTCGACTTCGCCCGTTCGCCGGCCCTGTCGGCGCGGCACATCACTGGCGCCACCGGCATCAGCACCGGCGGCGAAACGCGTTTCCCGCTATTGCTGCATCACGTAGCTGCCCGGGGCATCGCCGAGGACGGGGAAGCCGTGGTCCGGGGCGCCCATCGGGGGCGGTGTCGCCATCTCCGTCGATCGCTCGGCCAGCCACACCTGCCATTCGGGCCACCACGAACCCTCTCGCACCGGCACCTGCGCCTGCCAGGTTTCGGGGTCGATGTAGCGGTCGCCCTCGATCTTCGTCGCCACCTGATAGCGGCGGCGCTTGTGCCCCGGCTGGCTGACGACCCCGGCGTTGTGACCGCCGTTGGTCAGCAGGAAGGTGACGTCGGTGTCGGAAAGCACGTTGATCTTGTAGCAGGACTGCCAAGGCGCAACGTGGTCCTTGGTCGTCGCCACGGCAAAGATCGGAGCGCGGATGTCGCTGATGACGACGGGCCGGCCCTCGACCCGATGGCGGCCCTCGGCGAGGTCGTTCTTGAGGAACAGGCCGCGCAGAACCTCGGAGTGCATCTTGTAGGGCGACCGGGTGACGTCGGCGTTCCAGGCCATCAGGTCCGACAGGCCCTGGCGCTCGCCGAGCAGGTACTCGCGGACGATCTTCGACCAGATCAGGTCGTTGGACCGCAGCAGCTGGAACGCCCCGGCGAACTGCTTGCCGTCGAGGTAGCCCTGGTCCCACATCAGGTCTTCGAGGTAGGCGACCTGGCTCTCGTCGATGAAAGCGGACAACTCGCCCGGTTCGGTGAAGTCGAGCTGGGTGGTGAACAGGGTGATGCTTGCGAGACGGTCCTCGCCGTCACGCGCCATGGCAGCAGCGACCGTGGTCAGCAGGATGCCGCCGATGCAGTAGCCGACCGCGTGGACCTTGCGATCGGGCACCGTCTCCTCGACGACGCGGAGCGCGGCGCGAATGCCCAGCCGGCGATAATCGGCCATGCTCAGGTCGCGGTCCTCGGCCGTCGGGTTCTTCCAAGAGATGATGAACACCGTGTGCCCCTGGTCGACGAGATACTTGACCATCGAGTTATGGGGCGAGAGGTCGAGGATGTAGTACTTCATGATGCACGCCGGCACGATCAGCACCGGCTCGGCGTAGACCTTCGAGGTGGTCGGGCTGTACTGGATCAGCTCGATCAGCCGGTTGCGGTAGACGACCTTGCCCGGCGTCAACCCGACGTCCCGGCCGACCTCATAGTTCTCCGTGCCGACCGGCTTGCGTCCGGCGACCGTCCGCTCCCAATCCTGCACGGCGTTGACGGCGCCTCGGAAGAAGTTGGTCCCGCCCGCGGCGGCTGTCGCCTTCAGCACTTCCGGATTGGTCATCACGAAGTTCGATGGCGAGACCACGTCGAGCATTTGGCGGGCGAGGAACTGAAGAGAGCTCTCGGTGCGGGGTGAAACGCCGCGGACGCCGCCGGTTGCGTTGTGCCACCACTGCTGATTCAGCAGGAACCACTGGTACATCAGGTTGAAGGGCGGCTTTTTCCAATCCTCGCCGCGAAAGCGGTTGTCTTGTGGCAGTGGCTCGATGCACGGCGGGGTTTCGGGGCTGTTGGCGCCGCGGATGGCGTAGACGCCGAACCGGGCGGCTTTGCGCATCGCCTTCTGCGCCAGTTCGAGCTGCTTGCCCGGGTTGAAGGCCAGGTGCGACAGCCACTCGAAATACGCCGACATGGTTCCGGCGGGTGACATGCCGCCGGTGGCCCGGCCGACCGCCGCGTGCATGAAACGGTCGATGGTCAGCCCGCTGGTCGGGAAGGTGATCGCCTCGGCGATCTCGCGCTCCGGTTCCTTCGGCGTCGCCGGGGGAACGAAGGCGCGGGGCTCGGCGCGCCGTTCTTCGATCACGGCGACCGTACGGCCCTTGGCGGGAGAACCTGTCTTGCGGTTTTGCGTGGGTTTTCGGGTCCGCGTCGTGGCTTTCGCCGCGCTGCGGCGGGGCTTCTTGGCCCCTGCGCTGCGTGTAGCCGACATCGTGATGCCTCCAGTGTGTCAGGCACAAAACATGAACACATTTTAACGCACTGCAACAATATTGTGCACCTGCGAAAAAACCGTGTCGAATGCTGATTCCGCAACCCTGCATTGATCATCGCACCGAGCCTTCCGCGCCACCGAAACCCGGTGCCAACGGGCGGGTTTGTTGCTATACACGGGCCTCGGAAGAATTCGGCCCGATTAGTGCGGAGACCCCGGTGCGATGAAAAACCTCGGCCAGATGATGAAGCAGGCGCAGCAGCTTCAGTCGAAAATGAGCGAGATGCAGGAGCAGCTCGCCACCGTCGAGGTGACAGGATCATCGGGGGGCGGCATGGTCCAGGTGACGCTGAACGGCCGCGCCGAGGCGCGTCGGATCCAGATCGACCCTTCGCTTGTCGATCCGGCCGATACCGAGGTCCTCGAGGATCTCATCGTCGCCGCCTTCAACGACGCCAAGGCCAAGGTCGAGGCGATGATCGCGGAACGGATGTCGGAGTTGACCGGCGGCCTGCAGTTGCCGCCGGGAATGCAGTTCCCCATGTGAGGTCAGGCCGCGGCCGGCCGCCGGCCGATTGCGCGCACCCGCCAGGAGCCGACCGCCGATGGCGACGGAAATCGACCGGCTGATTCAATACCTCGCCAAGCTTCCCGGTCTCGGTCCGCGCTCGGCGCGCCGCGCGGCCCTGCATCTGATTCAGCGGCGCGAGTCCCTGATGGCCCCTCTGGCCCGGGCGATGGCCGATGCGGCCCAGCACATCCGCGCGTGTTCCGTCTGCGGCAACCTGGATTCGACGGACCCCTGCGGCGTCTGCACCGATCCCCGACGTGATCCGGCGGTCATCTGCGTGGTCGAGGAGGTCGCCGACCTGTGGGCGCTCGATCGGACGGGCTCTTTCCGCGGACGCTACCACGTGCTCGGTGGCACCCTGTCTGCGCTCGATGGTGTCGGCCCGGAAGACCTCGGCATTCCGCGGCTCGTGACGCGCGCCCGCGAACCCCAGGTGACCGAAGTAATCCTGGCGACCAACGCCACCGTCGATGGTCAGACGACGGCGCACTACATTGCCGATCTCCTGGCGGATGCCGGCGTCGCCGTTACCGGCCTCGCCCACGGCGTCCCGGTCGGCGGCGAGCTGGATTATCTGGATGACGGGACACTGAACGCCGCGTTGAGGGCGAGGCGCGGGATCGGATCGGCGTGAACGCGCCGACATCGTCTCCGACGGCGGCGTTATCCTCGCCGTGGTCTATCTTCGTGGCCTTCCTGCGGATGGGGCTGATCTCGTTCGGCGGTCCCATCGCCCATCTCGGGTATTTCCGCGACGAATTCGTCGGCCGCCGGAAGTGGCTCGACGACGGCACCTATGCGGATCTCGTCGCCCTCGCGCAGTTCCTGCCCGGCCCGGCGTCGAGCCAGGTGGGCCTGTCGCTGGGCCTGCTACGGGGCGGTGCCGCCGGCATGTTCGCGGCTTGGCTCGGCTTTACCCTGCCGTCGGCGGTGATCATGGTGCTGTTCGCCTACGGCGTCCACGCGTGGGGCGACGTTGCCGGTGCTGGCTGGATGCACGGGCTTAAGGCGATGGCGGTCGCCGTGGTGACGCAAGCGGTGTGGAGCATGGGCCGAAGCCTCTGCCCCGACGCCCGTACGGCGACCATGGCGGCGGGTGCGGCCGCCATCGTCGTCGGCTGGCCATTGGTATTCGGCCCCGTCGCCGGCGGGCAAGTGGCGGCGATCGTCGCCGGCGGCGTCCTCGGCCGGCTGCTGCTCGAGGGCCGGGTGCCGGAGGGTGGCGAGGAGCACCAGTTCCGCATCGGCCGCGGAATTGCCGTCGGCGCTCTTGTCCTTTTCTTCGTCCTGCTCGCCGGCTTGCCGCTGCTGGCGCTGGCGACGGCATCACCCGGCATCGCCATCGTCGACGGGTTCTACCGCGCCGGATCTCTGGTCTTCGGCGGCGGTCATGTCCTGCTGCCTCTGCTACAGGCCGTGGTGGTGCCACCCGGATGGGTCGATACCGACTCCTTTCTCGCCGGATACGGCGCGGCGCAGGCGCTGCCTGGGCCGCTGTTCACCTTCGCCGCGTATCTCGGCACGACCATGACGGCGGGGGCCGGCGGTTGGTTGGGTGGCCTCGTCTGCTTGCTTGCCGTTTTTGCTCCGTCCTTCTTGCTGATCGCCGGCGCGCTGCCGTTCTGGAACGCGCTCCGCGCCCGCGTCGGCGTGCGCTCGGCACTGGCCGGCGTCAACGCCGCCGTCGTCGGCGTGCTGCTGGCGGCGCTCTACGATCCGGTGTGGACGGGAACGGTCCACGGTGCCGCGGACTTCGTCCTCGTCGTCGCGGCGCTGACCATGCTGATGATCTGGAAGTGGCCGCCGTGGCTCGTCGCCATCGCTGCGGCAATCCTGGGGGCGCTCGTCGGCGCCCTGTGACATCTGGTCCGGCAAGCCCGCTCAGGCGCCCCGCAAAGCCGCGTCGACGCGACGGATCTGAGCGTCAACGCTGATCTCGGCGATCGACGTGATTTCCAGGTCGCGATCCTCGTAGGCGTTCTCGTTGGTCTTCTTCGCCTGCCATTCGGCGACACGCACGTCCCTGGCCTTGAGCAGCACCTCGATCTCGGGGCGGAACAACCGCAGCATCGCGGTCACCCAGATATTGACTGCCAGTGACGGGTAGGCGAGGTCCATGTGGAACCGGTCGAGCATGCGGATGACGTCGTCGGCCGCGTACCAGACCTCACCGGTGACCCAGCGGTTCGTCGTGAACAGCCGGGTCGGCTTTCCGTACTTGTCCATTGAGATGGCGATCAGGTGGCTGAGCGCATCGTTGTCGCCGTCGGGTGGCGCATAGTCGGCAAGCGGCGCCGGCGCGACTCCTTCCGGCATGCCCTTGGGGAGCAGGAACGTGTGGAAATGCCCGTGCTCGCCGCCGCGGAGCTCGACCGGGTGGGCGTGGTAATAGTACTGGCAGTGGGTGTCGGAGTCGTAGACGTCGCCGGGCGGATAGTGGTCCCATTCGTAGAACTCGCCGTGGCCACGCAGTAGGTCGCCAACGACATTGCCGCCGCCCTTGTCTAGAAGCCGGTAACACTCGACGATCTCGGCGCCGGCCTCCGCCATCTCCTCAAGTCGATCCTTGCTCAGCCCCCGAAGGTCGGCCATGGGCCGGCTCCTGTTCCTTCGCGCCATTCCGGCGCCTCCTTGAGTCCTTACACGTTAGAGGGATATGTGTCGCCGACAAAAGGGGCGGCGACCCGAAGGCCGCCGCCCTTTCTTGCTTGCATGTGCCGCGCTGTGACGGCGCAATGCCGTTTGATCAGTTAAACGTCTCCCGAACGTCGTCGGGCAGGAAGAACAGGCTGTCCTGATCGTCGGCGACCGAGGCGTGGCATTCGATGCAGAACTTCACGTTCGCCGAGCCCTTGCCGCCCGTGACACCGACAACGGCCCCCGTCGGCATGATCAGAGAGTAGCGCCAGTCGTGGGACTCGGCGTTGAAGCCGCCGGTCATCTTCTCCATCACGAACAGTGGCCCGACCGAAACCGTGCCGTTCGCATTGACGACAAAACTGTCTTTGGCGATGGCCGCGCCCGCCGGCATGGTACCGACGTCCTCGTACTTGACGTATTTGTAAGCACCGCGAGCGTTGGCGTAGTTGTTGACGTAGCGGCTGCCGTGGGTCGCCGAGGGATACGGCTGCGTCGCGACATTGGTCCAGTTGGTATAGCCGGCAACCGCCGCAACGCCCGCCTTTTCGTAGGCCGACGCCATCTCCGTGCGCAGGCAATCGTAGACGGCTGCAGCTTCGCGTGGGCTGATCTCGACCGCCGCCGATGCACCGCATGGATTGCAGGGGTTGCACGGACTGCAGGGGCTGCAGGGGTTCCTCGCGGCGCACGGGTTGCAAGGATTGCAGGGGTTGCACGGACTGCACGGGTTGCAGGGATTGCACGCCTTCTTCGCCGCGCAGGGATTGCAGGGGTTGCAGGCAACCAGCCGCACGTTCGGGCGAGGCTTGGCGGCCGGCAGAGGCACCGGAGCCGGACGCGTCGCGGTCGCCTGGCTCGGGGCCGAAGAAATCAAGGCGGTGCCGACGATGACGCCGGCGCCGGCCACGAAGGGAATGACCGTTGTCGAAAGAAGCCTGGACTTGGAAAACATCATCGGACAAACGCCCCGGATCAGGTGTTGCTGCAAAAACGGATAAACAAAACGCCGCCCCGTTGGGGGGCGGCGCTGACTGGCGGTCGGCTAGTTTTTCTTAGCCGCGCAGGGATTGCACGGATTGCAGGGGTTCTTGGCCGCGCAGGGGTTGCACGCGCCCTTGGCGGCGCAGGGGTTGCACGGGTTGCAGGCCTTGGCCGCGCACGGGTTACAGGGATTGCAGGCCTTCTTCGCCGCGCACGGATTGCAGGCGGCGAGCTGGATATAGCCGTCGCGGGACTTGGCGGCCGGCAACTCGGCGCTGCGGGTCGAGTATCCGCAGCCGGCTTCGGACTTGCCGTAACCGGGGGCGGCGGACACCTCGGAACTGCCCACGGCGAGGCCGGCGACGGCGAGCGCCGGAACAACGGCGGTGGACAGCAATTTGATCTTGGATGTCTTCACGGTGTCGTCTCCCTTGAGAGGTTAAGAATTGCGAATGATTTGAACTAACAATTGCTGACCCAACATGGCAGAGTCGAGCGCCTTTTTGCGAATCAAACGCATTCACAAACATGTGAAATTCACAAACGCATGCATATGCCTGTTTCTCGTGATGCGCCAAGCGATTAGCGACGGCGACGACGGGAGGAGGAAGCCGAATTCAGGGCCCCGTCGCCGGCAGCGTCTCGTGGTGGCGCTGGCCCTGTTGGCGGTGTTGTATCCGACCGTTCCGCGGACCGCCGAGACGGTGCCGATTCCGGAGACCATCGACGTTCCCGGTGGCGCCTTCATTGCCGGCTCGGACCGCAGCGAACGGGAAGCGGCCTACCGGTTGGACGAAGCCGCATACGGACACAAGCGGACGCGCGAGGGGCGATGGTACGAGGGCGAGGGAGAACGCCGGTCCGTCGATTTGCCGGCGTTCACCATCACCCGCGCGCCGATTACCAACGCCCAGTACGCTGCCTTCGTCGCTGCGACCGGGCATGCGGTTCCGGACGTCGACACAAAGACGTGGGCAGGCTACGGGCTGATCCATCCCTATACACGGACCCGCCGGCACGCTTGGTCGTCGGGCCGACCGCCGGCCGGGCGCGGGGATCATCCCGTCGTGCTGGTCAGCCACGCCGACGCCCAGGCCTATGCCGAGTGGTTGGGCAGCGTCACCGGCGGGCGCTGGCGCCTGCCCACCGAAGCGGAATGGGAGAAAGCGGCGCGCGGCACCGACGGCCGGCGGTTTCCGTGGGGGAACACCTTCGAGCCGGGACGTCTGAACAGCCACGACGCGGGACCGTTCGATACCGTCGCTGTCGGCTCGTTCCCGGAAGGTGTTAGTCCGTTCGGCCTTCTCGATGCTGCCGGACAGGTGTTCGAATGGACGGCGACGCCGTCTCGCGGCAGCCAGTTCATCGTCAAGGGCGGCTCATGGGACGACAAGGGCTGCGGGGTGTGCCGGCCGGCGGCGCGTCACAGCCGGCCGGCACATCTCAAGCACATCCTCATCGGCTTTCGACTCGTGCGGGAGGACTAAACCAAGCGAACCGACCGATCTCGTCGGCGGTTCGCTGATCAAGCCCGCGCGGCGACTGAGCGAAAACGTCAGCGCACGAAATGACCGTAGGGTCGTTTCGTTGGCGCGGCGCCACAATCACCCCTCGGTGACGATCAGCTTGTAGTCAAGTGTCGGGTTGAGCGGGCACGAATAGACGTACGCGCCGGGTTTCAGTTCGACCTCGTAGTCCCTGGTCTTGCCGAGGCCGAGGCCGCCGCCCGATACCGAGATCTTCGACAGTTTGTGCAGCGGATTTCGCCAGTCGTAGCCTTCCTCGCGCAGCCAGAAGCCCAGGTCGTAGGGCACGTTCTTGTTGGTCACGCGGAACACGTAGCGGCCCGGCTTCAGCTCCAGCACCTTCGCGCTGGCCAGCCGCTCGGACGCGGTCTTGGCGTTGATGGCGTTGCAGTCGGCTTTCGATGCGGTCTCGTACATGTGGTCGACGCCGTTCTCGGACTCGACGAACTGACAGCCGGTCTGGGTCAGCTCGATGATCGTTTCGGCCCGAGCATAGCTGCTGGTCACTGCGGCGATGGCGACCGCCGTCAGGACCGGAAGGCCACGGCGCACGAGGGCAGAATTCTGTCGCATGGGAGGTCCACTCCATCATCGAACGGATCAACGGTTGCCGCCCATATGGAGCGCCAGCTTGTTCAACAGCAAGTCACGGTGACGTGCGCTGGATGTGAGATCACCGGTTATCTGATGCCGCCTGCGCAACGTGCCGGCGAATGGCGTCGGCCATCTTGTCGGCCGGTGTGCCGTGGGGAAACAGGGTGACGAAGTTGCCCTCGGGACCCATCAGAAAGGTCAACGACGAATGATTGACCAGATAGTCGTCGTTACCGTCCATCAGCACCTTGCTGCGGTGAACGCGATAAGCCTTGGCGGCCAAGCGCACCTGCGCCTCGGTGCCGGTCAGACCGATCAAACGGGGATGAAAGTGCCCGACATACGGGCCCAGGACATCGACCGTGTCCCGCTCGGGGTCAACGCTGACGAACAATGGCTGTATCCGTTCGGCGGCCGGGCCGGCGAGGTCGATGGCATCCGACATGGCTTGAAGGTTGGTCGGACAGATATCCGGGCAGTAAGTGTATCCGAAAGTGACCAGCACGTAGCGGCCGCGGAAATCACGATCGGTCCGCGTCGCGCCGATATGATCGACCAGCTCGAAGGGGCCGCCGAAGGCGCGGGACAGCGCGTCGCCAGCGGCAGCGGGTGGTCCGGCTGCATGACCTGGCGATGCCGCCAACAGCATGGCCAGCACCGCCGGTGCCAGACGCCGCACCGCCCGCATGGACCGCACCCTATTCCTCCGGCTTCAGGCCGAGGATACCGAACACGCCGTCGGTCTCGATGACCTCCTTGACCGTCGGGTCGTGCCGGAACCAGTTGTTGACCCGACCGCTTCCAGGCTCGCCGCCATGCACCTTCGCCCAGTCACGGCCGAACCAGTTAGCACGGCTCCACTTGCCGTCGGGCGCCGGACGTTTGAACTGCAGCGCCATCATCGGCATCTTCGGGTTGTCGATCATCAGGCCGTCGGCGGTGATCCGCTGGTTGCAGAATGGCAGCAGGTCGCGCACCGCGCCGGTGAAGGCCTCGAAGTTCTTGAGCACCAGCACCAGCTTGCCATCGTCCTTCAGCAGTCCGAGTTGGCGTTTTCCGTCGCCGCAGTTCGCCGGGCAGTCACCGGTGAGTTCGCACAGCACGTCGACGACCTTGGCGTCGAAGCGGGCCTTGCTCTCGTGCTCGATGCCCCATTCGTTGGCGGCGAAGGCGCCGGACGTGCCGAGTATCAGCAGTGTCGTCAGTACGATCTTGCGCATCTTCCCTTACTCCCCGAACGGCACGACGCCGTAGTCTTCGTGTGTCATGTTGACGATGCCGTGGTCGTCGGCGACTTGGGTGACGACCAGATAGCGAACGCCGTCGCGTTCGTAGAGGTCGCCATCGACGGTGACCTTGTGCGTCTGGATTTTAACGATCCGCGGATTGGCGACGCTGGAATCGTCGTCCTCGACCTTGAGCACGACATAGACGTTGCCATCCTCGCCGAGAATGCTGACCGGGATGCCGCCGACGGCACACCACACCGCGCACTGGTGATGGGCGGTGCCCTGGGCGAACATGATCTTGGTGACGTAGCACCAGGTGTCGACGATCTCTCCCGTCACCGTCACCCGCTTCGCTGCCGCTTGAGCGGACGATCCTGCCGCCACCGCGACCACGGCCGCAACGAGTGCGGCGATCAGTGCCTTTCGCATGTCCTGACCCTTCCTCTCTTCAAACGCGACGGTTCGGCCCATCACTTGGCCAATCGAAACAGGGGTCGCAGCCGCACGCCGACGACGGTGCCGAACGCGGCGGCGGCGATCCAAACCCAACCATGCAGGCTGCCCGAGGCAATACCGGAGAAGAACGCGCCGATGTTGCAGCCATAGGCCAGCCGGGCGCCGCATCCGAGCATCAGCCCGCCGACGATCGCCGCGATTAGCGAACCGGCCGGGATTCGTGCGGCGGGCGCCCACTTACCAGCCAGCGACGCGGCAGCGAGGGCGCCGAGTACGATGCCGATGTTCATCACCGAGACGGTGTCGGCGAGCACCGGGCGGGCGAGGGCAGCCTGCTGGAAACCGCCGGACCAGAACGGGCTGGTCGCCGGGTCCCATCCCAGAGTGGTGGCGATCTTTGCCGGCCACAGCGCGAACGCCCAGGTGATCGACCACGGATGACCGGCGGCGAGCAACGTGAGCCAATTGCCGAGCGCCAACAGGGCGGCACTGAGCAACAGCGGCCATGGACCACGGACCAGCGCCCGGACCGAAAAGCCGTCCTCCCATCCGAGCGTCCGACCGACGCGCCCGCCGGCGAGGCGAAGCGCCGCGTAGATCAGCACCAGTGCCGCGAGCTGGCCCGGCAGCGCGATCTCCCAACCGGCGGCCTCGGGCAGCGATACGGCGCCGATGCCGGGCAGCGCCGACCACCAGTGTAGGTCCAGGCTGGCCCAGAAGCCGCCGACGCAAAAGAACGCCAGCACGACGACCATGCGGGTGCTGCCTCCGCCGACGGTATAGAGGGTCCCGGACGCGCAGCCGCCGGCGAGCTGCATGCCGACGCCGAAGACGAAGGCGCCGAGCGCCATGGAGACGCTCACCGGCGCCACCGCGCCAGCAATGCCGCGGCCGAAGGCATCGCCCTGGGCGAGCACTGGCGCGAACAGCACGATGGCGATGGCGATCATCACAAGCTGGGCGGCGATCCCCGAGATGTCGCGCTCGACCAACGCGCGCCGATAGGCCGCGGAAAAGCCGAAGGCGGCGTGATAAAGGCTGACGCCGAGGCCGATGCCGATGGGCAGCAGCACGGCGTGGCGGAGGCCGTAGTCCATCAGATGGACAAAAAGCAAAACGGCCGCGACCACCGACAGAACCAAAATGGGCCGTTGGACACGCGGCAGAGCCATGGTGGCGGCGGTGGACACCGTCTGGTCCTAGCGGGTTGCGTCGCTAACGATCCTGGCGACGATGACGTCGAGTTCCTTGGCCATCTCGTCCGGAGCCGCGACTTCGTAGGCGCCGAACACGTGGCTCGGCAGCCGGTAGGTGAGCTTGGCGGTACCGTCCGGCTCTTCGGTGACGTAGAGCCTCAGCGGCGCTTCGATTCCGGCCGGCACGCTGGCTTCCAGCATGCGCACCGCGAACTGCGGCTTGTAGATCATGATCACGCGGTTGCCGGGGATGGTGACGCCGATCGACTTTGCGCCGCAGGTGGCGCAGGCTTCGGCGACGATGCCCATCTTGTTGGCGCCGATGGCCGCCTTGAGGTCGCTGACGAACTGCTTGAACGGCTTTGCCGTGGCGACCACCTGCGTGCCCGAAAAGGGGACCGGTTTCTCAGCTCGGGACGGCGCCACGAAAGCGATCAGGACCAAAACAGTGAGTGCCGCGATCCGCATACCGTAGACCCTCGGGGTGATTGCGGCGTCAGCTTACGGTGTGGTCCTGGCCTCGGCCACCCCGCGGCGCCTCCTTTCACGCGAATTTGACGGAACTTGACGAACCGTCAGGATGGCTCGGTCTCATTGGCCGCGATGCGATCGGCCGGCGCAGCCGGCAGGTCGCCTGCCGAGTCATCGCCAAACTCGATGTCATCGATGCGGTCGGCGCGCCGGGCAATCTTCTCGGTCGAGATGCGGATTTGGCGGACGTCTTCGGTGGCCTGGTCGAAGTGGCGCTGCAGCTTTCCGACCCGGTCGTCGAGCCGCCCGACATCCTCGGCCATCGACCGCACTTCGACCTGGATGACGCCCGCCTGCTCGCGCATGCGCGCATCCTTGAGCACCGCGCGCACGGTGTTGAGCGTCGCCCACAGGGTCGTCGGCGAGACGATCCAGACACGCCGGCGGTACGACTCCTCGATGACGTTCCGGAAGTTGGCGTGAAGCTCGGCGTATACGGCCTCCGACGGCAGGAACATCAGCGCCGACTCGGCGGTCTCACCGGGTATCACGTACTTCTCGGCGATGGACCTGACGTGGTTGAGCACGTCGGCCGAGAACGCGCGCGCCACCTGCACTCGCGCGGCGTCGTCGTCGGCGTCGCGCAACGCGGCGTAGCTTTCCAGCGGAAACTTGGCGTCGATGACGATCGCGCCAGGCGGGTTGGGCAGCTTCAACAGGCAGTCGGCGCGGTTGCGGTTGCCGAGTGTCGCCTGGAACATGTACGCCGACGGCGGCAGCACACTGGTGACAAGGTCCTGCAACTGCACTTCGCCGAAGGCGCCGCGTGCCTGCTTGTTGGAGAGAATGTCCTGAAGGCCGACCATCTGGGTCGACAGTTCGGTGATGTTCTTCTGCGCGGCATCGATCACCGCCAATCGTTCGTGGAGCACCCGCAGTGTTTCTCCGGTCTTCTCGGTCTGCTGCGCGAGGCCGTCGCCAAGACGCTTGGCGAGCGAATCGAGCCGTTCGTTGACGCCCGTCTGCGTCTGTTCGAGACGGCCGGTGAGTTCCGCTTGGCGCCCCGCGAGCTGCTCGGCGACGTCGCCGAAACGAGCCATCTGCGCCGCCGATTCGGCACGTCCGCGGGTACCCAGCACGACCGCGATGATCACCGCGACGACGGCGACCGCCACGGCCGCAACGGCTGCCACACTGACGCCCATTTCCATCGCTATCCCCTCCGCAAGCAACCTTGCACGAGGCCGGGCGCCAACGCAAACTCCCGCCCGCCGCGCAAAACCTGGAGAGGGTTTATTGCCATGCGTTTCCTGCCGCTGATGGTCGCCGGGTTTGTTTCCGCCGCCGCCGGTACGGCCGCCGCCGACGAAATTCGTCTCGCGCCCGATGATCGCGAAAATCTCGCCGTGACCGTCTACCAAAGCGGTATCGGGTTCGTGGAGGATTGGCGCTCGACGACGTTCGGCAGCGGGTCCAACCGAGTCGCGTTCGAAGGCGTTGCGCGGAGGATGATTGCCGACAGCGCGGCCATCGGCGTCGCCGGCGCGCGGGTGTCGGCCATCGACTACGATTTCGACGTCTTGTCTCCGGCGACATTGCTGCGCGCCTCGGTTGGCCGCGAGGTCGGCGTCGTCCGCACCCATCCGACCACAGGCGAGGAGACCGTCGAGCGGGCCACGGTGCTGGCCGCCGAGAACGGAGTCGTGCTCCGTTACCGCGACCGTATCGAAACGGGGGTCCCTGGACGGCTGGTGTTCGACGATCTGCCGCATGGGGCCCGGCCGTCACCGACCCTGGTGGCGACGATCTCGGCGGAAGCCGCTGGCCAACGTCCGCTTGGACTTCGCTACCTGACCGAGGGTCTTGCGTGGCGCGCGGACTACGTCGTGACCCTGGACAAAGGAATGAACTCGCTGGATCTCGATGGACGGGCGATGTTGACCAACACCTCGGGGGTCGATTTCGACGGCGCTCGGATGGCCTTGGTCGCCGGCGACATTCGATGCGTGATCTCGGCGCGTTCCGACGCGCCCAAGGTGGCGGCGATGCGGGCAATGGCCGAGGCGGCGCCGACATCCGTGCCCCGGCACGAAACCCTCGGCGATGTTCACCTCTATGCCGTCGACGGCGCCGTCACCCTCGCCGACCGGCAGACCAAGCAGATAGCCTTGATGACGGCCGGCGCCGTTCCCGTGGTCCGCGAATATGTCAGCGAATCCCCCGCTCCGGCGTTCGGACCTGCCCGTGGTGAGCCGGTGCCGACCCATCCGGAAGTCCGTTTGCGATTCGATAACGACCGAGCCGCCGGCCCCGGCGAGCCGCTGCCCGCAGGGGTCGCGCGCATGTTCGTCCGCGATGCCGGCGGGACGCTGCGGCTTCTCGGCGAGGATCGAATTCGTCATACGCCGGTCGGCGGCAGTGTCGAGCTGTCGCCGGGGCGCGCCTTCAACATCACGGTAACCCGCCGCCAGACCGAGTTCGTCCGTAGCGGACTTCCAAGAAACGTGTTCGAAAGTGCCCACGCCGTAGAGATTTCCAACGCGCGGGACGAGCCGGTTGTCGTGCGGATCGTCGATATCATCCCCGGAGATTGGCGGGTCCTTGAGGAGTCTGCCCGCCACGAATCACGTTTTGCCGATCGCGCCGAATGGCGGCTCACGGTACCTGCGTCCGGAAAGGAGAAATTCACCTACCGCGTACGCGTACAGCGATAACCTACGGTACTTAAAGCGAGAGTTTCCACCTTCTGTCACTCGCCTCCACCTTGCGGCTTGGCCGGCATCGGGAGTAGGGTTGGCGGCTTTTGCCCAGCGTCGGCGACAACAGGACACCGAACCGCGATGGCGAACGAACACGGTGCCCCGCCCGACTCGGCAGCGGACTACGCCGCCCTGATCGCCGGATTCGCAGGGGGCGCGTTGTTGATCGGTGGCAATGGCGCGGTCATCGCCATGAACGACCGAGCCGCGGCGATCGCCGACGCCATCAGGGCATCCGTTCCGGCACTGCAGACCGTTGTCGCCCAGGCCCGCGAGTCCGAATACCATTGCTTCGGGGACGGTCGCGGTTCAAGGCACCTCGGGAGACTCCATTCACGACGTCATCGCGGTTCCCGGCTTTGCCGATGGTACGGTCCTATTGCTGGCCCGCGACCAGACCGCCGAACGGAATCTTCGCACAGCTCTGATCGAGTCCCGTCAGCGCTACAAGGATCTGGTCGAATCCTCCAGCGACTTTGCCTGGGAAGTCGGTGCCGACGGGCGCTTCGCGTTCGTCTCTCCGCGCGGCGCCCTCGGGTACCGCGCCGAAGATCTCGTCGGGGAGCGGCCCGAGGTGTTTGTCGAAGCGCCCGATGATTACGCGCCGCTTCCGTTCCTCGCCGATCATCCCATGGAAACGGTCGAAATGTGGATGCGAAGGGCTGACGGTACGAGCGCTTGCGTGGTCACCAACTGTCTCCCGCTGGTCGCCGCCGACGGCGCATGGCGGGGGGCTCGAGGAGTGTGCCGGGACATCACCGGGGAACGGGACCGCGAGGCGCTGCTGGCGCGCGCCCGCCACCGCGAGCAGCTTCTGAACTATATCGTCGGCACGATCCGCGACGAGGTCGAGCCGGCGGACATGCTGACCGCCGCCGCCGAGGCGACATCGCGCTCGCTCGGCGCCCGCGGGTCCGGCGTTTTCCGCCGTGTCGGCAAAGCGGCATTCACGGTCGCCGCGACCTACGGCGTCGCCATCGACGATGAAGCTATGGACGATCGCATCGGCCGGCTTGACGGCGACGCCGGTGCGGTGGAGCTCGACGTCGGCGGCCGGCCCGTGCTCGCTGCTGCCACGCACTACCGCCAACAGGTCAACGGCGCCGTGTTTCTGTGGCGCGATGCGGGCGGATCGGCGTGGAGCGATGACGACCGCGCTCTGCTGGCCGATGTCGCCGGTCAGCTTGGCATCGCCAACGAGCAGATCAACAATCACGAGCGTATCCTCAAACTCTCGCGCACCGACGGGCTGACCGGCCTGTTGAACAGGCGCGCATTCTTCGAGGACGAAGTACCGCGGCGGATCAGCCGGCTCAATCACGACGGCGGGCACGCCGCCCTCCTCTACCTCGACCTTGACAATCTCAAGCGCGTCAACGACGTCCATGGTCACCAGCGAGGCGACGAAGCGATAGTGTTTTTCCGTGACATGCTTCTCGAACACACGCGGCCTCGCGACGCTGCGGCGCGGTTTGGCGGAGATGAATTCGCGCTCTTGCTCGATCGCATTCCGGCTGCTGCTGCCGAAGAGCGGGTCCGCGACCTGATGGCGCGTAGTGTCGAGTTACAGCAATTCTCTGGCGACGACGACCGGCCCATGGGCCTGTCGGTCGGCGTCGCGTTTTATGATCCCGCGACCGGTGAATCCATAGATGAACTTGTTGCCCGTGCCGACGCCGCAATGTATGCCGTCAAGCGAGCGGGCAAAGGAGGCTATCGCATCGCCGAACCGGCAGAGGGAAACGCCGGCGGCGAACAAGCGTGACGGTATCTTCGGCGGTACCCTGGAGCCGAAGCGGGCACTGTCGCGCCTAGGGAGGTAGGGGTGAGTACGTCCGATGAGCTGGGCGGGGGCGTAGGACTGCCCCCTTCGATCAGCTATGGCGAGGCCAGAGAGCTGGCGGCGCACGACGACGCCTCTGTGCGGGCCGCGCTTGCACGCCGCAGCGATATTCGTCCCGAGATTCTGTACTACCTCGCCGACGACCCGTCTGAAGACGTCCGCCGCGCCATAGCCGAAAACGAAACGACCCCCGCGCACGCCCATCCGATCCTTGCCCGTGATTCAAGCGACGATGTTCGGGTCGGCCTCGCGCGGAGTCTCGGCGACTCCGTTCCGGACCCCTCCGGAGACATCGCCGAGAAAGCACGACAATCGACGGCCGAAGCCTTGGACACGCTGGCTCGCGACCAGATTACGCGGGTCCGGCAGGTTCTCGCCGACACGCTAAAGGATGTCGCCCATGCGCCGGCCGACGTCATCAACCTGCTGGCGCGGGACTCGGACATTGGCGTCGCCGGGCCGGTCCTCGAGCACTCGCCGGTCCTGACCGATGACGACCTGCTGCGTATCATTACCGACGTCCCGGCCGACGGCGGGCTCGATGCCATCTCACGCCGCCAGGGCGTCGGCGGCGACGTCGCCGACGCTATCGTCGCAACCGAGCAGGTCAGCGCCATCGCTGAGCTTCTCTCCAACGATAGCGCGCAGATCCGCGAACAAACGCTCGACACCATCATCGACCGTGCGCCGGAGCACGAGTCATGGCACGAGCCCCCGGTCAAACGGCCGCAACTGCCGCCGCGAGGGGTTACCCGACCGGCACGGTTCGTCGCCGACAGTTTGCTCGACGTCCTACATCGCCGGCAGGATTTCGACGACGATACGCTGAGCGCGGTAAAGGAGGAGGTGCACCGGCGTCTCGAAGGGGGCGTGGACGACCCAGCGATCGGGGCAGGCGCCGAGTTCCTGGACAAGGATGCGCCAGTCGAACTGGCGGGTCGGCTAAAGCAAGCTGGACGGCTGGACACCGAAATTATCGTTAAAGCGTTACAGGCGTCCGATTTCTCGTTTGTCATTGCCGCTCTTGCCGTGCGTTCCGGCCTTGGTGAGCGCGTGGTCAAGCGGGTGTGTGCTTCGCGCAATGCCAAGGGTGTCGTCTCCCTGGCCTGGAAGGCGGGGCTTCCGATGTCGGTGGCGGTGCAGCTTCAGCAACGGCTGGCGCGGATCGCGCCAGGCGATGTGTTGACGTCGGGCGATCAACCGGGTTATCCGCTGAGCGACGACGAAATGTCGTGGCAAATCGAATTCTTTACTCGGACGGCAGGCGGCAACCGGAGCTGACGTGGTACTCGACGACCTCCGCCGTCGCCTGCGTAGCACGACAGGCGTCACCTACGAGGAATCTCGGGAACTCGCTCGCCACGGCGATTCCGAAGTCCGGCGACAACTTGCCAGCCGCACGGACATTCGGCCCGAGGTTTTGTACTTCCTGGCAGACGATACCTCGGCCGATGTGCGTCGCGAGATCGCGACCAATACATCGTCGCCGCGCAAGGCGGACCTCAAGCTCGCCTCCGATGCTGACCCTGAGGTGCGGAGCGAACTCGCGGTGAAGATTGCCCGGCTGGTTCCCGGGCTGACCGCTAACGAGCGCGACTCGGTCGGACGAATGACCTACGAGGTCCTGGAACTGCTCGCCCGGGACGAGATCACGCGCGTGCGACAGGTGTTGGCCGAAGCACTCAAGGACGTTGCTGACGCGCCTCCCGAGGTGATCCGTCGGCTTGCCCGCGACATCGAACTGGTCGTCTCGATGCCGGTCCTGGAATTCTCACCGGTGCTGACCGATGACGACCTGATCGAGATCATCGCCTCCCATCCCGCGTCCGGGGCGCTCAGTGCGATTTCGCGGCGCGATCCCGTCAACGAGCCGGTCTCGGAGGCTATCGTCGATACGCACGATGTGGACGCCGTTGCCCAGTTGTTGGGCAACCCGAGCGCCCAGATTCGCGAACGTACGCTCGACCTGTTGATCGAGGAATCGGTCGAACGGCCCAGCTGGCAGGAGCCCCTGGTCCGCCGTCCGCGGTTGCCGGAGAAGGCAGCCCGGCGCCTCGCGCAGATGGTCGCGGAAAGCCTGCTCGACGTGTTGAGCCAGCGCGACGACCTGCCGGCGAGCACTGTCGAGGCGGTCAGGACCGAAGTCCATCGGCGCCTCGACAAGAAAGGAGCGATCGAGGAAGAGGGGCCTGAGCAACTGGCCCGGCGGCTCCACCGCGAACGCAAGCTCAACGAGAAGGTCATCGCCGAATCACTGCGCAAGGGCAGTCATGATTTCGTCGCTGCTGCTATTTCGGTGAGGGCCGGATTGCCGGCGCAAACGGTAGCGAAAGCGGTCGAGAGCAAGAGCGCGAAGGGCATCGTCGCCCTCATGTGGAAGGCCGGGCTGTCGATGTCCCTAGCGGTTGACGTTCAGAAGCGGGTCGCGAAGGTTCCGCTGACTCTGGTGCTCAAGCCGACCGACAGCGGCGGTTTCCCACTGCGGGACGACGAAATGGAGTGGCAGCTCGAGTTCCTGTCAGATCTCACGGGGTGACTTTGGCTGCTATTCGTCGGCGCGGACCAGCGTGCCCGCACCGTGTTCGGTGAACAGCTCCAGAAGGACCGCGTGGGGCACCCGCCCGTCGATGATCACCGCTCCGTCGACACCCGCGTCGACGGCGGCAAGGCAAGTCTCGATCTTTGGGATCATGCCGCCGACGATGGTCCCGTCGGCGATGGCGGATCGGGCGGTGGACGCCGTCATGTCCGGGATCAGGCGGTCATCCTTGTCGAGCACGCCCTCGACGTCCGTAAGCATCAGCAGCCGGCGCGCGCCGATCGCTCCGGCAATGGCGCCGGCGACGGTGTCGGCATTGATGTTGAGAGTTTCGCCGGCGGGGCCGATGCCGATCGGCGCGATGACCGGAGTGATATCGGACTCCTCGTAGAAATCCAGAATGTGCGGCGTGATCCGAGACGGTTCACCGACGAGACCAAGGTCGAGGATGCGTTCGATATTGGATTCGGGGTCCCGCTTGGTGCGGCGTACCTTCTGGGCCCGGATGAGGTTGCCGTCCTTTCCCGAGAGGCCGACGGCAAAGCCTCCGGCCTCGTTGATGGCACTGACGATCTGTTTGTTGATCGAGCCGGCGAGAACCATCTCGACGACATCGACGGTGGCCTGGTCTGTGACGCGGAGACCGTCGACGAACTCGC
>Ga0209259_1000013_pt1 | contig 41617 bp, 35 predicted proteins | sample WorMetGr2BELIZE1_FD_187417 | JGI IMG/M metagenome (GOLD analysis project Ga0209259, IMG submission 187417) | Marine gutless worms symbiont microbial communities from Max Planck institute for Marine Microbiology, Germany - Inanidrilus... ...
GGACTGGCACGCGCCATCCGCGCGATCCGCCGCCGAACCCGCGGCGTCTTCTACGGCAGGCGTGTTTCAAGTCGACGTCGCGTCCGGCCGTTTTGGGTTTCAGTTGTTTCCGTCCACCGCCCCGCCCACGGATTCCTCCCGGAAGAAGCCGTGGTCTAGCCCCGCCGCGACCTCGGCACCGCCGGAAATAGTCCGTGGCCGACAGTTCAAGAACGGCGACCGGTCGATGGAAGCAACCTTCAGTCCGGTCATCAGCCCTGTTGGCGAGCCCGTCGCGACCGTCGTGGTTACCCGGGACGTTACGGAACGCCGCAAAGCGGAGGCCGCGCTCAAGGAGAGTGAAGAGCGGTTTCGAGCCATTGCCGAGAACGTCGGCACGGGGCTGGTCATCACCGCGCCCGACGACGGTACAATTCTGTATGCCAATCCGACGGCCGCGGCGCTGTTGGCTGTTCCGATCGACAACGTGGTGGGCCGGAAGCTGGTCGATTTCTGCGCCAATCCGAAACCGCAGGCGCCGATGTCAGCCGCGGCCCGGCATCCCGGGCAGTTGGCGAACAGGGACGTGCAGTTCGTGCGGCCGGACGGCGAGCGAAGAGTCGTCGTCATCTCCGTGCGGGCGATCCGCTACTTGGACCGGAATGCCCTGATATCCAGTCTGGTCGATGTCACCGAGCTTCGATCTGCCCAGGAGCAGGTGGTTCAGGCGGCCAAGCTGGCGACGCTGGGCGAGATGGCGACGAGCATCGCCCATGAGATCAACCAGCCCCTCAACATCATTCGCATGTCGGCCGAGGCCGCCACCGAGCTCGCGCGGGACGGGGCGCCGCTTCCCGATCAGGTGACGACGCTCCTCGATCGGATCACCTCGCAGATCGACCGCGCCGCCGCGATTACCGAGCACATGACGAGGTTCGGGCGCCGGGCCACGGAGACAACCCAAACCTTCTCCGTCGGCGAGATCGTCATCAATGCGACGGGACTGTTCCGCGAGCAGTTGCGGCTTCGCGGGATCGGCCTCGATGTCGACCTGCACGAATCCGGTCAACGCGTCGAGGGAAATGCCATTCAGCTGGAGCAGGTCATCTTGAATCTGCTGGCCAACGCCCGCGACGCCATCACCGACAAGCCGCCGGCGGACTGCGCGCAACTGGCCGAGGAGCGGATCACGGTGAGGGTCGAGGGATGCACGGCCGGCACGGGGATCAGCATCATCGTCCAGGACACCGGCGGCGGCATCTGTGACGGCATCCGGGGCAGGATCTTCGAACCGTTTTTCACCACCAAGGATATCGGCAAGGGGACCGGACTCGGCCTCGCGGTTTCTGACACGATCGTCAATGAGATGGGCGGAACATTGACCGGCCAGAACGTCGACGGTGGTGCCAGATTCACCGTGACCCTGCCGGCCACCGACGCCGGACGAGACCGAGCCTGACAACGGCCCCCGGTGTCCCATCCGCAGGTGTGCCTGGGGTCGGCGTTCGAACCGCTCCCCCCTTCGGTGGCACGAAGTCGCGCTTTTGGCGGGGCGAGATCGCGGGTCCGCGTTGCCTCCCGGTCTGCCCGTTCCCCCTCTCCCCATTGACTCGCGTCGGCAGATGCCGTGACGTGGCCGGGCGCCGCGCCGGTACCGCAGGGAGGAGTCAGCGGCCGAGAAGCGCGTTCTGTGCTCGTCGTGCGACATCTACTGCCAGGTGCTGGTCGAAACCGAAGGCAACCGGGTCACGCGGGTCAAGGCCACCGATCCGCGGCCCGGGTTCGCGAACATCTGCATGAAGGGGGTGCACGCGCCGGAGGGCTTCCGCCACCCGGACCGGGTGCTGCATCCGCTGCGCAGGGTGGGCGAGCGCGGCGCGGGCCAGTGGGAACGGGTGAGCTGGGACGCTGCTCTCGACGACATCGCCGAACGCCTCGCCGCCGTCATCGGCCGCCACGGCGCGGAAGCCTTCGCCGTCGCCACCTCGAACTGGAACACCCAGACCGATGCCGGGATCTGCCGGCGGTTCATGAATCTCTTGGGCTCGCCCAACTGGATCTCCGGCGTCGCCATCTGCGCCGGCAACACCGCGGCCATCAACCGCCTGGTCTACGGCTGGTTCCCCTACCCGGACTTCACCCGCACCCAATGCGTGGTGCTGTTCGGCCACAACCCCAAGGCCCATTCGTGGACGCCCGTCTACAACGCCATCCGCCGCGCCCAGGACCGGGGTGCGAAGCTCATCGTCCTCGATCCGCGCCGCTCGGAAAGCGCCGAGCGGGCCGACGTGTGGCTGCCGCTGAAGGCCGGCACCGACGCCGCCATGTGCCTCGGCTGGCTTCGGGTGATCGTCGACGAGGGGCTCTACGACGCCGAATTCGTCGAGCGCTGGACCGTCGGCTTCGAGGCGCTGCGCGGGCGCCTTGCCGAATTCCCCCTGGACCGGGTGGCGGCGATCACCGGCGTCGAACCCGATAAGATCGCCGAGGCGGCCCGGCTCTACGCCACGTCGTCGCCGGCAGTGATCCCGTGGACGCCGATCACCGACCAGCAGCGCAATTCCACCTCGGCGATCCGCCTGCACGGCATCCTCCGCGCCGTCTGCGGCAATCTGGACGTCCCCGGCGGCGAGGTGCTGCACGGGTTCCATTCCCGCATCGTCTCCGAGTCCGAACTGGAACTGCACGAGGCACTGTCCGAGACGCAGAAAACCAGGCAACTCGGCGCCGACGCCCACCCGGCCTTCACCTACCGCGGCACCGCGGCGCTCACCGAGCCGGCCCGGCGGGTCTGGGGGCACGCCTACGCCAACCTCATCTCGGGGAGCTACATGGCCAACCCGACCGCCGTATTCCGCGCCATGGCCGACGGTGAACCCTACCCGGTGAAAGCGTTCTTCACGCTCGGCAACAACACGCTGATGGGGTTCGCCAACATGGCGCTGATCCACCGGGCGATCATCAACCAGGACCTGGTCGTGGCCCACGAGCACATGAAGACGCCGACGGCGCAGCTCGCCGACTACATCCTGCCGGGCGACGCCTGGACCGAGCGGGCGGCGCTGTCGGACGGTTTCGGCTGGACCGCCATCTACCGCCCCTCGCAAAAGGCCGTCGAGCCGCCCGGCGAGACCCGCGGCGTCTACGACCTCTGGCGCGGCCTCGCAATGCGCCTGGGCCTCGCCGAGCACTTCCCCTGGGAGACCAACGAGGACCTCTTGGATTTCCGCGTCGCGCCGCTGGGCCTGACTTTCGCCGAGTTCGCCGAGCAGCACCCCTACCACATGGGCAAGCTGGGCTTCCGCAAGTAGGAGACGACAGGCTTCGCCACGCCGTCGGGCAAGGTCGAGCTGGCGTCGTCGATCCTCGGGGACCTCGGCTTCGATCCGCTGCCGTCGTGGCGCGATGCCCCGCCCGCAGACCCGGACTGGCCTTTGGAGCTGTTCACCGGGGTGCGCGAGGACCCCTATTTCCAGACCGGCCACCGGTTCGTGTCGGCGTTGCGCGCCCGCGCGCCCGAGGCGCAGATGTTCCTCCACGCCGACGACGCCGCGGCCGCGGGTTTACGTGACGGCTACCCGGCCATCGCCGAGACAGCGCAAGGCTCGGTGACCATGACCGTCGCGGTGCGGGGCGACATGCCGCGCGGGCTCGTCCGCATCCCCCACGGCTGGTGGACGCCCGAGGCGGCCGAGGGCGACGGCGGGCTCTCCGGCGCTTGGACGCTCGCCGACGCCCAACTCTGCCGCGACGACCCCGACTTCCTCGACGCCGAACAGGGCATCCCCCACCTCAAGGGCATCCCCTGCCGCGTCCGCGCGGCGGGGTGAGGCGGAGGAGCGCGCTGTAGCGGGCTACCGGACGGACAGCGAGACCCGCGTGTTCTCACGCTTGTTGACGTTGTAGATCAGGACCTCGAGGGCCTCATACGCGACACCCGGCTTCATGAACAGGAAGCCGTGCTCGATCCGGCCGCCATAGACGACACGGTTTCCCCAATCGACTTTGCGCAGTTCTCTTTTGATCGCGTACGTGGTCGCGTCCGCGGATGCGCTGGCGCCGCTAAGTCCGCCCGCCGTCCCTACTGTCGCGGCGCCCCGGGCCATCGCCTCCCCCAGTTCGGATTGGCGGATTCGTTCGATCGACTGGTCGAGCCGATAGGCGGGATAGAGGTCGCCGTTGGCTGTCTTGCCGAAGATCTGTTCGGCCTGGATGTAGTATTCGCTCGTATCGTCGTTGCGAACGACGATCCGCACCGGAACGACGTCGGCCTCGGTCAGGTCGACGCCGAAATGCTCGATCTATTCCTCGGCCGAGAGGAAGTGAAACCCCAACTGCAGCCCGTCTTGCCGATGCGACGTCTGGTAGCTCTCCGGCGCTTTGATCGGCGTGATGTTGGACCGGAACGTGGGCGCACAGGCCGAAATGGCGGCCGCCGCAAGGATGACCGTCCACCGTGCACGGCGTCGGCTGCGCCGGCTCATGCGCCCCGACGGCTCACGAACTCGCGCAACGATGACGAGATCGCCATCTGATTGACGAGCCTGGCGACCGTCGTCTCGATGGCCCGGTTCATCGCCACGCCGGCGTCCTGGGCGCCGGCAACCATGATCGATTCCTGAGACGCCTCCGCCTCCGCCCGGCTGGTGCCGACCCACACGATCTGGCCGCCGGAATCCTTGAGGATGGCCTCGACCTCGATCCACCCCGAGCTCTCGGTGGCAACGGTGTTCCACTTCGGGGAGATGTTGACGGTCGCGTCGAGGTCCTTGAGCGTGACGACCATCAGGGTGTCCAGCGAACCATCGGCGGGAAGCGTTGGCTGTTCGAGCAGTTGCACCCGGTCGAACTGAAGCACAAGCGCGTACATCAGGCGGCTGACGAGGGCCTCGCCGACGGCCATCCGGAAGTTGATGTTGTGCGTCTTCACGTCGACGGCGGCGGCGCGCACCTCCTCGTCGACGACCAAGCCGACGCCGATCGGCTTGCGTTCGATGAGCCCGAGGTTCTGATAGGTCGCGAGACCGATGCTGTTGTCGAGACGGGTCTGGACCTGCCCCTCACACGCACCGAGGATCGCGGCCGCGGCCGTCACCAGGAGCACCGCTCTAAACTTGCGCATTGAAGATCCCCCCGGAGAAGACCCCCCGAACTTCCCCGTAGAATTCTACCTGGGATATGAATAACGGTAAAGAAATTCTCGCCTCTACGGCGCGGTCCCGACGGGGGCGATCCGCTTTCAATGCTTCTCGAAATCTTCGAGGAACGCCGTCAGCCGCTTGGTGAGGTCGGCCAGCTTGCCGGCTGAGAGGCCCGAAACCAGTTCCTTCTGCGTCTGCACGTGGTCGGTCACCGCCGTGTCGATGACCGCGAAACCCTTTTCGGTCAGCGCGATCAGGAACCCGCGGCCGTCGGCGGGATTGGGCAGACGTTCCACGAGACCGATCTTCTCGAGCTGGTCGATGCGGTTGGTCATCGTCCCCGAGGTGACCAGCGTCATCGCCATCAGCTCGCCGGGCGACAGGCGGTAGGGCGGACCGGAGCGGCGCAGCGTCGCCAGCACATCGAAGCTGGCGAAGGTGAGGCCGTGCGCCGCCCAGGTCTTCCCCATCTCCTGCGTGAGGATCTGGGACAGCCGCATGACCCGCGCGACCAAGTCCATCGGCGCGACGTCGATGTCGGGCCGCTCCTGCCGCCATTGCTCCAGAATCCGCTCGACATGGTCCATGAAAGGATCATCGCCGAAAAATATCTTGACGTCAAGATTTCGGTAACTATCTTGATATCAAGCTATCCATGCAGGAGAGACCTATGCCCCGCAGCACCGACATCCTTCTGACCGCGCTGGCGCCCGCCATCTGGGGCAGCACCTATCTCGTCACCACCGAGTTTCTGCCGGCCGGCTACCCGGTGACGGTCGCCATGCTGCGGGCATTGCCGGCGGGTCTGCTCCTGCTGCTGCTCGTCCGCCAGCTGCCGGCGGGTGGCTGGTGGGGCAAGGTCTTCGTGCTCGGGGCGCTGAATTTCTCGGTCTTCTGGACGCTCCTGTTCGTCGCCGCCTATCGGCTTCCTGGTGGCGTCGCGGCAACCGTCGGCGCTATCCAGCCGCTGGTCGTGATCTTCCTCGCCCGCGCCGTCCTCGGTTCCACCATCCACGCGCTCTCCGTCCTGGCGGCCCTCGCCGGTGTCGCCGGCGTCGCGCTCCTCGTGCTGACTCCCGCAGCCGCCCTCGATCCCGTCGGCATCACGGCCGGCATCACCGGTGCCGTGTCGATGGCCGCGAGCACCGTGTTGAGCCGCAAATGGCAGCCATCGGTGCCGCTGCTCACCTTCACCGCCTGGCAGCTCACCGGCGGCGGGCTGCTGCTGCCCCTCGCCCTTTGGATCGAGCCGCCCCTGTCGGCGCTGACCACGGAGAACGTTCTCGGGCTGGCCTACCTCGGCCTGTTCGGCACCGCCGTCACCTATGTCCTGTGGTTCCGCGGCCTCAGTCGCATCGAACCCTCGGCCGTCTCCACCCTCGGCCTCTTGAGCCCGTTCACCGCGGTGATCCTCGGCTGGATTGTCCTCGATCAAAGCCTCACCGAGGCGCAGTTGATCGGTGCGCTGACCGTCCTCGCCAGCGTCTGGCTCAGCCAGCTGGCCGGCCGGTTCCGATTCCGGTTCCCGCCGCTCCTCCGCAAGGTTCCGCAGACCTGACCACGAGCAGCGGCATGGCTTTCCGACGGCGCCACAGACCGATCCGGGATCGGACAATTTCTCTCGGCCTCGTCCAGCCGATCGCACTACACTCGACCGGCAACCGTCCCCTGCACCGGACCGGGCCATGGACGAGCGGGACTTCCGTCACCGATTGGTCGCCGTACTCGCCGCCGACGTCGCCGGTTACACCCGGCTGATGGAGGAGGACAGCGACCGCGTGGTCACGGCCTGGCAGGCGGCCCGCGCCGAGGTCATCGATCCCGGCATCGCCCGCCACGCCGGCCGTGTCGTCAAGCGCACCGGCGACGGCTTCCTCGCCGAGTACCCGTCGGTGCGCGAGGCGGTCGACTGCGCCATCGCGCTGCAAGAGGGTCTCGCCGACAGCTTCCTCGACTTCCGCATCGGCGTTCATCTCGGCGACGTCATCGACGACGGCGACGATATTCACGGCGAGGGCGTCAACCTGGCGGCGCGGTTGGAGGCCCTTGCCGAACCGGGCTCGGTGTGCATCTCGGCGGACGTCTTCCGCGCGGTCAAGCACAGGATCTCGGCCGAGATCGAAGACCTCGGACACCAGGAACTCAAACACATCGCCGAGCCGGTTCGCGCCTATCTGCTGTGGCCGGGCGGTAAGCCGGCTGGCCGCCGGGACCCCGCGTCGGCACCGGCCACGCCCGAACCGGCCCCATCGAAACCGGCAAGCCCCGAACCGCTGAAGCGTCCGGCGGTCGCCGTGCTGCCGTTCGTCAACATGAGCGGCGACCCGGACCAGGAGTATTTCTCCGACGGGCTCACGGAAGACCTGATCGGCGCGCTGTCCCACTGGCGTTCCATTCCGGTGATCGCGCGAAACTCCACGTTCACCTACAAGGGCCAGTCGGTCCGCGTCCAGCGCGTCGCCGAGGAACTGGGCGTCCGCTACGTCGTCGAGGGCAGCATCCGCAAGGCGGGAAACCGGCTGCGGATCACCACCCAGTTCGTCGACGCGGAGAGCGGCCACCAGGTCTGGGCGGAGAAGTTCGATCGCCAGCTGGAGGACATCTTCGACGTCCAGGACGAAATCAGCGCCCGCATCGCCGCGACGCTGATCCCCGAGCTCGAGCGGTTCGAGTACAAGCGGGGCGCCAGCAAGCGGACCGAGGACCTGGACGCCTGGGATTTCTACCTGCGCGGCATGGAGCGGTTCTACGACCAGACCTGCGACGCCAATGCGGTCTGCATAGAGCTGTTCCAGAGCGCCGTCGATCTGGACCCCAACTACGGCGATGCCTGGGCGCGCCTCGCCTGGTGCTACGCCGACGAGATCCTGTACGACTGCACCGACGATCCCGAGACGTGCCTGAAGCGGGGGTTCGAGGCGGCCCGCCGGGCTGTCGCCCTCGACGATGCGTCGTCCCTGGCCCACATGGCGCTCGGGACCGTGCACATCTTCGCCGAGGAGACCGACCTCGGCCTCGCAGAGGCGCTGCGCGCCCTGGAGCTCAACCCCAACTACGCCCACGCGGCGATGGCCGTGGGCAACCGGCTCGATCTCGTCGGCCGCACCGAGGAGGGAATCGCCGGCTTGGAGCACGCGCTGACCTTGAACCCGCGCGATCCCTACCGCTGGCGCTACATGGCCTACCTGTCGCGAGCCTACATTTCGCAGGAGGACTACGAGCGCGCCGCGGAATGGAGCGAAAAGGCGGTGATGCTGCGCCCCGACCTGGCGGAGGCGCTGTTCCGCCATGCCGTCTGCCTGGCCCATCTCGACCGCGTCGAGGAGGCGCGCTCGCTGCTCGACCGCTGCACGGCCATCGACCCGACCTATGTCGCCAAGAAGGCCGACTGGCGGCCCTACGCCGACGAGAAGCGCAGCGCCCACATCATGGCCGGCCTGCGCCGCCACAACCTGGTCGGCTGATGGCGCTTCTGGGGCGCCCCTACCCCTTCACGCAGACCACCTGCTTCGAGGTGTGGACCACATCGACGAGGTCGGCTTGTGCCGCCCGATGCGTTTACCTGCCCTACGCCGAAGGTTCGTCCTGACCCGAGACCGGTCGATCGCAGGGACCGACGCGGCTTTCGATGATCTCCGAGCGCAGCTTGTGCAGGTCCTCGCCAGTCCAGAAACTGACCTTGCCGGTGAGCAGGGCTTCGTAGCAGGCGCGGCGGAACGGCTCCGGCCAGCACTCGAATTCGGGCGGCAGCTCGTAGAAGCAGTCGTTCGTCAGCGGCTCGAAGTACGCCTTGATCGGCGGATCGGCCTCCTCGACGAGCGCCATCAGACGGTGCGCCTCAGGGAACGCGTCGTCGCGATACAGGTAGACGCCTTGCCAGCATTCGCAGGGATCGACCTCGCCGATCACCTTCATGAACTCCGCCGGAGGCAGCGCCAGTACCCTTTCGATCTCGTAGGCCGGGTTCTCCGGCGCTAGTTCGGCCAGCCGCTCGGCGACGGACTTGTAAGCCCACTCCTTCGGGTCGTAGTCGGGAGACGCGGCGAAAGTTCGAAGGCTTCCGTAGATCTCACGGACAAGCTGCTCCGGATCGATCAAGGCGTCGATTGTCAGTTCGTCATACTTTGAGTGTTTGTTGGGGAAGACCTGCTTCGGCGGAATCCCGTAGTCTGGGAAACGGTACGAGATGAACCGTCCGCGCCCGTCCCCTCGCCGGTAGCACACGTGAACCGAGATCGTCCCTTCTTCCTCGACCCACCATCGGCAGAGTGTCTCACCCTGAACGATGTCTTCGAGCCAAGCGAGCATATCCGGATAGGGATCGAGCCAATCCGATCCGCCGATCGTCGTCTGCTCGTCCCCGCAGGTCAGCGTCAAATCGAGACAGCCGGCGCCGAGGTTGTGAAACCGCGCCGACACCGGCAGAACATCGTCATGGGACATTGTTTCTGGCCTCCCGATACCGAACATCGCCCGGCAGCGTGCCGTCCGGCGCCCACCGGCGTGCACGGAAGAGTTCCCGGACCCGGCGGGCGTTTTCGGTCCGTTCCTCGTCCGTGCCCAGGCTGGCGAAGTCCATGGCACGGATGCGGGCGAACTCGCGATCGGTGAACGCCAAGGACCACGCCGATGGCGACGTTCCCGCCGTGTCTTCCAGGTCGCCGGCGAGGGAATCGTCGGCGCCCTTGTCCAGCAGGTACTCGACCATGTCGGCGTCATAGATATGTGCCGCGCGTTCCAGCAGTGTCGGCCCGAACGGATCGGCGTAGTCGATATGCGCTCCGCCGGCGAACAGCGCCTCTAGACACGCGATCCGCCTGTCCAGGGACGACAGCGAAGGACGCGTTTCGCGGTCGAGCGGGTCCCGGCCCTGGCGGGGCTCCGGGCCCGTCCAGGGCTCATAGGTGACGACGTTCAGGGCAGGCGTCTCGGCGAACTCGGTCGTGGCATTGGCGTCCGCCCCTTGCGCGAGAACAGCCGCGACCTCGTCCGGATCGCACCGCCTCGCCGCACGGAGCAGCGCGCGGTCGACCGGCCGCAGCGGCTTCCTCGCCATATCCCAGTTGATCAACACGAGTTCGGGAAACGAAAGCTCGGTGATCATCCGCTGAATGACGCCGACGTCGCACGTCCGCGGCTCCGTATCGACCGGGAACGGGTCGCCGCCGGCCACAACGCCGCAAACCTCCTGCCACGTCGCCTCGTCGATCGCCGGACGGTCCAGGAGGACATCGACAAGATAGTTGGATCCCGTTTCGTCCGGCCACGACGGCTCCCAAGACCGGATGCTGAACCGTTCGGCCAGCTGAATCTCGCCGGACTCGACGATCTCGGAGATCCGGTTCCACATGAACACCGCCGCCATGTCCTGGCGGTTGTGGGGAAACACGATCCGCCGTTCGCCGACGTCCGGCCCGTCGGCGAATGTGCAGTCCGTGAACCCGGGGAACCGCTTCTCGGCCTCGGCCAGTGCCTTGGTGTACGCCCGCAAAACCAGTTCGACCGAGAGCTGGCCGATGTGGATCTCGAAGTCTGCCGGCCCGCCGGCCCAGACACCGTCGACGTAACGGTGTTCCTGAGCGTGCGCGGCCGCGTCGATGATCTGGCACCGCGCGTACCGGCTGCGCTGGAGGGCGATCTCCGCCAACCTCATTCTCCCCCTGGAGACGCGGCGGAGTCGCCGGTACTGGTGCCGCGAGAACTGCCGCGACCAGAGATAGGTCTGCCGCTGTGTCGTCGTCTGTTCGCTCATAGGTCGTGCTTATTGTACCAGACGCGCGCCATCCGGCGCGCGCCCTACCCCTTCACGCACACCACCTGTCTGAGCATGTGGACCACGTCGACGAGGTCGGCCTGGGCCGCCATCACTGCGTCGATGTCCTTGTAGGCGCCGGGGGTCTCGTCGATGACGCCGGCGTCCTTGCGGCATTCGACCGCCGCCGTGGCCTGGGCGTGGTCTTCGACGGTGAACGTCCGCTTCGCCTCGTGGCGCGACATCAGCCGCCCGGCGCCGTGGGCGCATGAGCAGAGCGACTCCCGGTTCCCCTTGCCGCGGACGATGTAGGACCGCGCGCCCATGCTGCCGGGGATGATGCCCAACTCGCCCCTGCCGGCCCGCACCGCGCCCTTCCGCGTCACCCACACGCGGGCGCCGAAGTGGCGCTCCTCGGCGACGTAGTTGTGGTGGCAGTTGACCGCCGTCTCGGCCAGGTCGAAGCCGGTGAACATCCGCGCCATCACGTCCAGCACCGCCGCCATCATCAGCTCGCGGTTGGTCCGCGCGAAGGCCTGCGCCCACGAGACGGCGGCCACGTAGTCGTCGAACAGGTCCGATCCCTCGTCCAGATAGGCCAGGTCCTTGTCCGGCAGCTTGATCGATTGCCGTGTCATCTCGTCCTTGGCGCGCGAGATGAAATACCGGCCGATGAGGTTGCCGATGCCACGCGAGCCCGAATGCAGCATGGCCCACACATGGTCGGCCTCGTCGAGGCAGACCTCGATGAAATGGTTGCCGGTGCCAAGGGTGCCGAGATGCACCAGGCTCCGGCCCTTGGCCACCTTCGGGTGCTTGTCGACGATCGCCGCGAGCCCCTCGGCCAGGGACGGCTCGCCGGGCGCCGCTGCCGTCCACGCGGCGACAGCCCGCTCCGGCGGTTCGTGCCAGGCGCCCCGGTCGTTGCGCCCGCCCTTGTGCGTTCGGCCGTGGGGGACCGCCGCCTCGATGGCCGAGCGTAGCCCGGAGAGGTCGTCGGGGAGCTGATGCGAGGTCAGCGTCGTCCGCACCGCCATCATCCCGCAGCCGATGTCGACCCCGACGGCGGCCGGGATGATCGCGCCACGGCACGGGATGACGCTGCCCACGGTCGCGCCCAGGCCCCAGTGCACGTCGGGCATGGCGGCGACGTGGCTGTGGATGAACGGCATCCCGGCGACGTTGCGCAGCTGCGCCTCGGTCTTGGGGTCCACCGGCACGCCATGGGTTCACGCCTTGATCGGCGCCCCGTCGGTCTCGATGACGTCGTACCCGGTCATCGTTACGGCGCGGGACCTTCGGGCGACGGTCGCCGCCGCAGGACGACCGCAACGATGAATCCCGCCGCCAGCACCAGCAGCGCAACTGCGGCCATTCCATACGCGCCGGCGATGCTGAAACGATCGACGAGCGGCTGGGCAACCAGCGGCGACAGGAACTGACCGAGGAAGAAAGCGGTTATGACGCCGCCGATCACGCGGCCGCGGACGGCCAGCGGCGCGCGGCCGACCACCCAGACGGAATAGTTCGGGAGCGCTGCCCCCATGCCGACCCCGACGACGGCCATCGCCGCGATCACGAATCCGTAGCTGGTCGCGGCCGCGACGAGTGCGAACCCCAGACCCATAACCGTGAACCCCAATGCGAACACCGCCGGGTGGCTCAGACGCGCCTTGAGACGCGCGTACTGGCTTGAAACGACGGCGCCGACGAGTGTGGCAACGGCGAGGGCAAGACCGGCCAGGCTCGCCGTCTCAGTGCCGAGCTCACGCAGCAAAAACGGCAACTGAACGGGAACCATGTAGTAGGCGATCATGTTTTTCATCGCGAGAAGGACGATGAACGCGACGAAACCGCGCAATGGGGCACCTGGCGTTTCCGCCCCCCCCGCCTTCGGCACCCGGCGTTTCTCCCGTCGGTTCGGGCACCGCGGACACCATCAGCGGCAACAGCGCCAAGGGTGCGAAATAGATCGCGAACGGTGCACGCCACCCGAAATCGGCAAACAGCCCGCCAACCGCCAGATAGACGACGCCGCCGAGCGCCATGGACGCGGCTTGCAGCCCCATCATTCGTTCGCGTGCCTCGCCCGAGAAATAGTCACCGATCAGCGTGATCGCCGTGGTCATGATCGCGCCGGCCGCCATCCCCAAGAGCGCCCGCCCAGCAAGGATCGCGGTCAAGGACTCGAAGAAGAGGCCGGAAATGCCAGCGACGACGTAGACAACCGTCGCTGCGATGAGGATTGGACGACGGCCAAGGCGATCGACGACGACGCCCGCCAGCGGTGCGGCAATCGCGATAAACAGCGACGGCACGGTCAGCACCAACCGCGTCAGCAGATCGGCGCCTGCCACCTCCCGGAACTGATCGTGCATCAGCGGCAACGCCGGTGCCACGGTAATGCCGGCCATCACGGTGAGGGTGCTGGCTGCCAGCAACGTGATCTTAAGCGCCGCCGGCCGTGCGTCGTTCAACGCCTGTTCCGTCATGGCGACTCTCCCGTCCCACGCGGGAACATCAATTAGATACCGTTTGGCGACGGAAGTCCTTGCGGAAATCGTTCGAGGTGGTCGGACGATTGGTGCGTGTCCGCCTGCCAGGCGCCGGGACCGGCCCGCCACCGGATAGGCGATGACGGAGGGAAGGCCTTAACGCTACACTGATTGCCGGCAGGGCGTCCCGGGAATCAGCGCCGTCGGTGGGGAGGCCGCCGGACAACCGTGCAGGAGGAAGAGACGCCGATGAGCCGCCACACGGCCGCAGGACGCCGCCCGCGCGCCCGCGCCGCCCAGCTGTTCGGACTGGCAATCGCCTGCGTGCTCGTATTCGGCATCGGCGGCGCGACGGCGGCGCGCGCTGCCGGATGGATCGGCATCTTCGTTACCGACGTCAGCTGGGCCGCGGCGTCCATGCTCCGCGTGCCCTCGGGCAACGGCGCGGTCGTGCTGGGCCGCTACCGCGACGGGCCCGCCGTCATCGACGGGCTGTTCATCGGCGATGTCATCGTCGCCGTCGACGGCGCCGCCGTCGCCGACACCCAGGCCCTGGTGCGGGCGCTGGGACCGATGGGCGGCGGCGACGCCGTGTCGCTGAAGGTCTACCGGTTCGGACGGTCCCGGTTCGTGTCGTTGACATTGCAGGACCTGGCCGAAGGACAGACCCGCGATACGTCGCACAAGCAGGAGGCGGGCGAGCACTTCCGCGCCGGTCTGACGGCCCTCGAGTCCGGCGACATGGCGGGGGCCGCCGAACGCCTGACGACGGCGGCGGACATGGGTCACGCCGAGGCCCAGTACCGGCTGGCCAAGCTCTACGAACGCGGCCAGGGCGTCGATCGCGACCTCGGCATCATGCGCACCTTTCAGCTGCTCGCTGCCCTGGGCCGTCATGGACCGGCGGCGCGGGCGCTGTCGGAAAACTACGAGCTGGGCCCGACCGTCGCCAAGGACGACGTCCTGGCGTACCGCTGGCTCACCGAGGCCGCCGGCCTGGGCGACGATGTCGCGGGCCAGCGCCTCGACGCCATGAACCGGCAGGTCGATCCGGCGGTGCCCCGCCGCGCCGAGATGTTCGCGAGAATTGGTCAGCCGGGTCGGGACCCGGGCTTCGCGTTGCCGCCGACGTCGCGCCCGGGGCCGCGAAGCTGGGTCGGCGTGGTGATCAGCACGCCGCCGGCGGAGTTGCTCGACGAGGTCGGCCTGGCCCAAGGCGCCGGCGCTTACGTCGTCGGCGTGGTCCCGGGCAGCCCCGCGTGGCAGGCCGGCCTGGAGCCCGGCTAGGTGATCACCCGCGTCAATGTGACACCCATCTCGCACTGGCTCGACTTCATTGCCGCGGTGTCCTCGGAACGCCCCGGCACCTTCCTGAACCTCACCGTCGCCACGCCAGACCGTCCCCGGACACTCGGCGTGACGCTCGCCGAACCGCCCGCCACCGTGGACTACCAAACCCGGTGGGATCAGGCCCACGCCGCCGCCGTCGATGGCCTCAAGGGAGGGAACAAGGGCGCCGCCGTCCAAGAGATCGCGCGGCGGGCAAGGGAGGGTCATGGTCCGTCCCAATCCCGGCTCGGCACACTCTACGAACGCAGCGACGGCGTCGGTCGGGACAACGGCCAGGCGTTGAACTGGTACCGGGTCGCCGCATCGCAGGGGCGCGCGCGCCGCCGGCCGCCTGGCGGGTTTCTTTGAACGCGGCGCCGCCGGCCGGCCCGACGCGCTTCGGGCGTATCACTACTTCAACGTCGCCGCGTCGCGAGGCGACATCCGCGCCGCCAACGAACGCGTCCGGCTGGCCGCGGCCCTGGGGCCCCAAGGCGTGCTCCAGGCCCAGGCGCTGGCCCGCTTCGCGCCCTTCGCGGTGGACGCGGCGGCGGCGCCGAAACGGGTGGCAACCACCAGCGCCACCAATCCCACGCCGCCCCGCGCCGGACCTTCCATCCACCCCGCGACGGTTGCCGAGATCCAGCGCTCGCTCTCCGTCCTCGGCCACGACCCCGGTCCGGCCGACGGCCAGATGGGACCGCGCACCCGCGCCGCCATTGCCGCCTATCGGCGCAGCGCCGGACTGATGGCCGACGGTTGGCCGACAGACGAGCTCGCCGAACACCTGCGGGCAGCGTTGGCGTCGAGGAGCGACGCCAAGCCGGCGGCCTCTGCCAGTTCCACGGCAAGCGGTCGGCAACCGCCGCCTCCGCCACCGCCGTCATCGTCGTCTCCGCCACCACCGCCGCCGCCGAAGGAGACGGACTCGCTTCTGTTGCCGGACCTGCCGGCGCTGGATGAGTAGGCGATGTCTTACAAGCGCGCCCTCCGTCATCTGGCGATTCTACTGGCGTTCGGGCTCGGTCTGGTCGGGGGACCGGATGGCGGTGCGGCAATGGCGGCGGCGGTTGATCCCCATGCCGAAGCCGGTCCGGCGTCGCCGAAGACGGACCTTTTCGACCCCTAGGAGGACTACGTCGACGCGCGGACCCGCTGCGAGCTGCAGCGCGACGCCTACCTGCAGGCCTACCTGCCGATCAAGGCCCGCTACGACAAGGCCAAGCTGGAGCGTGACCGCAAGTTCCAGGGGTGGGAACCCGAAGACCATCAGGCCTACCGGGAGTGGCTGAGTACGGAGTCTCCGTCGGGCATGCACACCATCGCCCCGCAGCGCCGCGAGATCGCCCGTGTCGCCTATAACGACTGGCTGGCCATGCCGACGGCGCCCGATCCGCCGACCAGCGAGGCGGAGACCTTCCTGACCTACAACCGCTGGCAGGCGGAGCTGCGCTACCTCCGGCTCCGCAACTGGTCGCTCCGCGCCGAGGCCTTCGCCCTGGAGGAGTACGTCTCCCAATACGGCATCTACATCGGCTACGAGCTCGCCGACGTCTACGACCTGTGGACCGAAGACCTCTACCGGGTCGGCATGGAGACGTGGGCCGACCTGGTCCCCACCTTCGAGAAGAAGTGCGTCAAGGAGCTGCTGTTCCGGCTGGGCTTCGAGGTCAGCCAGAAGGCCTTCGTGTCGGTGGGCACCGCGGCCCGCGACAAGCTGCTGCGCCGGCCGCCGACGCCCGCCGCGCCGGCGGCGAGCGGCGGGGTGGGCAAGACCGCCGGGAAATACATCAAGGACTGCCTCAAGGGCGTGGTCATCGACTCCATGGTCAACGCCATCGTCTCGGGGGCCAAGCAGAACTGGATCCGGTTCCGCGAGAACGAAGGGATCTACCGCGAGGTCGGCGAGTACTGGTGGGACCACTTCATCATGACCACGGTCTCGCGCACCGTGCCAGAAGAGACCTTCCGCCAGTTCGGCAACCACGTGAAACGCCAGCTCAAGGAAAAGACCAAGGACGCGGTCACCGAATATCGGGTCCAGGCGCACGTGCGCGAGATGGCGCAGAACTTCATCAGCGGTCTGCCCGACGACATCGCCGGACACCCGGAAATCCAGCGCGCCGCCCGCGAGCGCGCCCAGGCCGAACTGTCCGGCGAGGCGCTCAAGGAGTTTCGCAAGCAGGCGCGGGACTCGCTCGGTACGACCCATAGCTGGATGGTGAAGTCCGAGCTCGAGTTCCTGCTGCAGGAGCTCGACGTCATCGACTTCGCCCGCAAGGTGATCGGCGAGAAGCTCTCCGTCTATTGGGTCAACAGTTCCGAGTGGACCCGCTACGGGCCTGAGCAGATCAAGCGCTACAAAGACATCATCGACTGCCTGAAGAAGAAGGAAGAGAAGGTCGGCCCCGGGCCGGTCCTCGTCCACCTGCGTCTCGCCGAAGACTCGTACCGGGACTTCATCCGCGAGTGCCGGACGACCAAGGACGGCAAGGAGACGGCCGCCGAAGTCCGCGCGCGGGAGCTTGAAGAGGCGCGCAAGCTGCTGGAAGAGGTCGACGCCCTGCAGGCCACCCTGCCGAGCCACCTCGGCATCGCCCTCACCGAGTTCGAAGCCGACGTGGCGGACGTCGACCGGGCCGTCGACCAGAAGGAAGCCGACTTTATCCCCTTCCTCGAGGATCCCGCCGTCCGCTGCGATCCGCCATCGGACGCCGCGGCCGCGTTCCGCGCCAAGGCCGATGGCACAAAGTCGGAAGTGCAAGGCTTCGCGGCATTGCGCGACCAGGCCGGCGGGTATCGCGATCAGGCGTGCGAGAGCCTGGAGCGGGCGGTGGTCGAGGACGCAACGCGGCTCGCCCGCCACACCGCCGATCAGGCGGGACAGACCGCGACGACGGTTTCGGCCGCCATCGCGGCGCTGATCCAGGAGGGCGAGCAGGCCGATCCCGGCGCCAGGCTTCGCGCTTTCTCGGTGGACGACATCCGAGAGACCTTCGATCGCGTGACCGGGGAGTTGAAAGCCCGCGAATCCGACTTCGAGGCGGTCAGCGCCATCGAAAACGAGGCGACCACCAAGATCCAGCGCGGCCAGTGGCTGACCGGCCGATGGTACGACAGCGAATCCAAGTCGCTGGAGCGGACGTTCAACGACCGCGAAAACGTGATGATCAAGTACATCAACACCCGCGACGAGTACCGGGCGCTGTTCGAAACCATGGATGCGTCTGCGCGGCAGATCGAGCGCACCGAGGCCGACAAGGAGGCGGCGCTGGCCTGCGTCGCCACCCTCTATCCCCTCGACGACCTGCGCCAGCGCTCGGCTTCGGTGCCCCTCTTCGCCGAGGCGGCGGACGCGGCGGCAACGGAGGCGGAGGCCTGCCTCGACGGCTTCGACAATCACAAGGTCATGGCCCTGCTGCGCCAGTGCAAGCTGGCCGAGGCCGAGAAGGCGCTCGGCGAGATGGACCGGAACAATCCCACCTACGGACTGGCCTCGGCCCACGTCGGGCGCGAGAAATCTGCCCGCGAGCAGCTCGCCTCGGCCCAGAAGCTGTGGATGGACCGGGACATCGGCGGCGACTACCGCAAGTACGGCGCCGCCTACGACATCCTCAAAGGCGCCCAGGAACCGCCTGCCCCGTGTCCCGATACCCAGGCCGCGTTGGCCAGCGCGCTCAAGGAAATAGAACGCCTGTTGGCCGGCGCCGACGCGTCCTCCGAACCGGCGCGAGCGGAGAAGGCCCGCGGCCACCTGGTCCAGTGCAGGATCGCCGAGGCCCGCGAGACGCTCGGTCCGGACTTCCCGCGCCATCATTCGGTCTGGACCGAGATCAGCGCCCGCGAGCAGAACGAGGGACAGGCCCGGGCCCTCTACGCGGACGCCAAGGCCGTCCTTGCCGGCGGCGACGGCGACCGATTGGCCCAGTTGGCCCAGGCGCAGGCGACCCTGGCGACGGCGAGCCGCCTCGACATCTGCGACAAAACCCGTGATGCGCTGGAGCGCGCCATCGCCAAGCTCCGGGCGCGCGAAGTCCAGGTCCGCGCCGCCAGCGCCCGCGAACAGCTTGCCGCCTGCAACTTCGAAGAAGCGCGAGCGCTGATTGCGCCCATCGGCGCCGATCACCCCGAGCACCAGGCGATCCTGGCGTCGATCGAGGACGAAAAGGCGGTACGCGCCGGCTATGCGGAGGTGCGCGAGCAACTGGCCGCGCCCGGCGTCGCCAAGGACGCGGAGGCGCTGAGAGCCATCCGCGGAAAACTCGCCGGCCTTCAGGACCGTATCGCCTGTGACAAGACCCGCGAGACATTGGGCCGGGCCGTCGCCGCCGTCGATGGCGCCCTCGACAAGGCCACGGCGACCGCCTCCGCAGATCAACAAGGCGAAGAGGAAACGGGTACCGGCGGCAATGCGGCAACGGCGTCGCGCGACGCGGTCGCTGCCCTTCGCGCCTGCCAGTGGCAGCGGGCGGCCGCCCTCATCGGCCAGCTTGGCGACACGCCGGAGCGTCAGGCGAAATTGCAGACGCGGCTCGATGCCGAACAGCGCTGGGAGGCCTATCTCGGCGAGCCCAGCTACCAAAGCGGGGTCTCGGAACGCTCGGCCCGGCTGGGCGAGATCGCCGGCAAGTCGCTCTGCGAGCGCAACCGCCAGGCTGCCGCCAGCGCGCGTGAGTCCATGCTGACCACCTACGGCGAGGACGCCGTCAAGGATTGCGATCCACGAACCGCGCAGTGGGCCGCGTCGCAGCTCGGCTCGGGACCGGGCTTCCAGCGGATCAACACCCTCCTCGACAAGGAACGCCAAGCCAAGGCGAGCCTCGCTGCCTACGACCAGGCCCGCGCCGCCGGCAAACTGGCCACCATGCGTGAGGCGGCGATCGGCGGGCGCGACAATGCCGTCTGCCGCGGCACCCAGTCGGCCGCCAGCGCCAACGTCGAGGACTACAACCGGCGGGCCCGCCAGGCCGCAGCGGCGCCGCAACGGCCCCCCTGCGCCGGGCGGCGGCAGCACACCCTACGGGTCCGCACCGCAGGGATCCGGTACCGGCGCCACCGCCGACCCGCGGTGCGCCGCGCTGGAGCGCGACATGCACGTCCTCGGCGACGAAGCCAAGCGACTCAGCATGCAGATACGGTCGGTGTCGCAGAGCGGCCAGGGATCGGCGGACCAGATCCGCGACCTGCAGGGCCGCCTCATGGCGACCTACCCGCGCCTCCAGGACATGCAGGCCGAATACCGCCAGCGCCGCTGCGACCAAGCGGCCTACGGCGGCACCGATCAGTGCCAGCAGCTACTGAACGCCTACTACGCCAAGGAGCGGGAATTCAAAGGCTACCAGGCCTCGCTGATGCGCTGCGGCAACAACCCGTCCTGCGTCACCAGCTATCAGCAGGCGCTCCGCAGCGCCGCCAACGAAACCCAGGCCCTCGCGTCGCGCCTCAACAGCCAGTGCAAGGGGGCGGGTGGGTAGCGCGGCGCAACGGCATCGGCCGCCGGACACGTCATGACCGAACCTCAGCGACTCAAGCGCGGCAAGGAGTTCCAGAAACGGGTCCAGGAGGACGTTCGCCTGAACTCCCGGGACGGAGAGCCAGAGGACCGCCGCCGTCCGATCACTGTCCCGCGTAGATGCGGACCGCTGCGTCCAGCGTCCGCTCCTTGGCCGCGTCGCTGGGGCCCAACGGATCACGATCCTCGCCGCGGGCTTTCGCCCGGCGGATATCGCGCCACAGCCACAGGCCGAGCGCCCAGACGGCTGGAATATCGGTCAACAGGGTGTCCCAGGCAAAGGCGTCATTGACGTCGAGCTCCTCGTATTGGACGCCCGGCTCGTGCTGGGCAATGGTCTGGAGCACGCGGTTCGCCATCAGCGCGTAGCCGGGAACCGTCGGATGCATTCCGTCCAGCCCCATCAGCCCGCCCATGCGGAACCGTCCGGCGATCCACGCGACGGGTCCGGCGTCGGCCTCGAGCATGACGTTGCGGAGCAGCTTGCCGTTGTCGAGGCGGATGCCGGCGCGGTCCCCGATGTGCTTCGCGTTGTGCTCTTTGAGCAGCCCGAAGGTGTCGACGAAGTGGAGGCGGTTCGGATTGTCGAAGGCGGCGGTCAGGATCTGCCGGGCCATACCGTTTTCGGCCTCGATATGAGCGTCGAGGGCGCGCATCTCGTCGCCCGAGATGGTGCCGTAGCCGAACCCGAAGCGGTTCTCGTATTCCTGGTAGTAGCCGCCGGGGGGCGGTTTCGGCAGTTCGTCGATGAGATCGTTGTCCGTCGGCATCAGGTTGGGCACGCTGCTCGCCGGCCCCAGCGTGTTGAAATAGATGTGCTCGACATCGGACGGCAGGGCGCTCAGCCGCCGCCCCAACTCGCGCAACTCTTCATGCCAGACAACCTGGGCGTTCGGGTTGGCCTCGAACGCGAGCTCCCACAGCCCGTTGTTCGAGCCGATGTTGACCAGCAGGCGCTTCGGCTTTCGGGCCGCGACCTGCTTCACCGGCGTCATCTCCCGGAACGCGTCAAGGCCACCGGGGTTGAGCGTGAATCGCGTGTTGAAGGCCTGGACGACCCGGCCCCAGTTGATGTTCTTGATGTCGAGGCGCCCGAGTCTCTCGGCGAAATCGTCCGGCAGTTGGCTGATCACGTCGCGTTCCGCGCGCGCCAGACTGTCGGTGTAGAGGTCCGCCACCGTCGACGAGGCGATCGAGATGTTGTCGAACAGGATCCGGCCCGATGGGCTCTTCGGCGCCCCTATCCACAGGCGCGCGTTGGCCGCGAGGTCGGCCTTGATCTCGCTCATCCTCGGCAGCATCCGAAGCCACCGTTCCATGTTGACGAGGATCGGCCTCGGCGGATCGGGAGACGAGAACGGGTCGATGCCGAGCCCCCTCGCGACCAGGGCCGGCGCGCTCAGTTTACAGGTGCCGGCGCGGATGGTCAGCGATCTGACGCCCTGGTAGAGCGAGTCGCCGATCGCCATCATCGGCGGATTCATGTACCGGTCCGGGATGTCAGGCATCGTCATCCTCCGACGCAGTGTCGGGCACCGCCCGCCGGCCATACGCTCCGCGATCCGGCAAGCGAAAAGCCTATCAATAGTTGAGGATGTCTATATTGCTCGTTTTGCAAGTGACAAATGAGCATGATTCAGCGAAAGTCGAGCAGCCCGCGCGTCACATGGCGCGCCGCTCGTCACGTTCTGTCAGATGTGGTGAATGCGGCGATTGGGACACCTGGGGAGTTTGGACCCTTGTTGCCGCCGTGAAAGGGCTATGTACTAGGCCTCTGGAGTAGGACGACCCAAGTATCACCCGCGTCATTAGTGGATAAACCGGGGACGCAAACTATCGCGAAATGAGTGCGGAACCTGTCTCCCGCCCGGCCCCGGGTCTCCCCCCTCTCCTCCTCCGCGTGGTGTCGCCCGTGGCCACCCCTGTGCGCTGGCGGTTTGCCGCACCGTGGTGTATAGGGGGGACCACCCGTCCCACGAGAAACGATTCCCTTCACCGCATGAAGACCAGCGGGTTTCGCACTGTCGACGCGCTTCTGGCGCTGCTCATGGTTTCCGGCCTGTATCTCTCGGTGTTGTGGGGCGACGACTTCACCTACTCCATCTTCACCGACCGCGACCTCTACCGCGCCTACGCCATAGGCGAGGAGTTCCAGTACCTCGGCTCCGAGAGCATGTACCACCTGGCCCGCGTGCCGGGCGAGGTGATGGCCTATCTGTTCTGGGCCCTGCAGGCCGTCAATCCGTCGACGGCGTTCATCCACGCGGCGGCGGTGACCATGAACGCCATCGGTCTGCTGCTCATTCCGGTGCTGTTCCGCCGGTTCCTGGGGTGGACCGGCGCCTTGGCCGTCGCGGCGTTCTACGCCGGCGCGCTGATCGTGCTGGAGGAGCTCTGGAAGTTCTGGAACCCCAGCATAACGCCTCTGTTCGCGGTACTCGTCTGGTAGTGCCTGTTGGCCTACGTGGAAGACGGCCGGCGGTGGCGCCTGCTGATGGCGTTCGCCTGCATCGGGCTAGCCGCACAGTTCCACATGTCGTTCTACACCCTGGTGCCGTTGATCGTCGTTTTCCTGCTCGCCGCCGGCCGGCGCCCGTCCTGGGCGGACTGGGCGCTGTCCCTGGGGGTCCTGGTTCTCACACTGCTGCCCTACTTCGCGCTCGACGCGGCCAACGGGTTTTTCAACACGCGCCACCTGTTGACCGTCCCCGAGGTCGACCCGGAACTGGTCGCCGCCAACGAAGTCACCGAAGGGTCCGGTTGGACCGCCGACCGCCTGATTCTGGCGATCGCCCGCCTGACCGGCGGCCGCTCGTTTCCCGAAAACACGGTTCCCGCGGTCATCGCCTCCAATCCCGTGATCTATTGGGGCGCAACAGCCGTGTTCAACTGTGGCCTGATTGCGCTGGCGAGCTTCGCGGTGTGGGGTGTGGCAGCGGTCATCGGCGGGCGGACCGGTCCGCTGTCGCGCGGGTTCGGACGGACCGAATGGGCGCTTGTCGTGGTCCTGGCGATCGCCATCGCCATCGCCAGCAAAACGGTGAACAACAATCAGGGGCGCTACCTGATCGCGTTGCTGATGCCGGCGCTGCTGCTGGTTGGTGTTGGCTTTCGGAACCTGCGTGAAGCGGCCGACAGAGGCAAGCTGACCAGGATTGGTGCCGTCGTCGCGATCCTGCTGGTTCTTGGCCTCGTCACCAAGCACGGCGCCATCGGCTACTACTACGCCACCGCCCCCCGCGAATCGAACAGCTCCTACGCGGTCAAGCGCACGATCGTCGAGATGCTCAAGTCCGAGTTCGGCTGGGTCGCCGAGGATATCGATTTCAAGGTCGGGTTATGGCACGACGGCGGACGTTACAAGGATCGCAGCTTCAAGACGGACGAAAACGCGGCGCTGAGCTATATCGCGCGCGTCGTCCCGGACTCGACGGCGCAGGAGCGCTACGACGGCTGCGCCATCGTCCAAACGACGGAACGGCGCCGCACTGCCCCGCCGCCCTCGCCGGTCGAGCGGGTGATCGCCGACCTGCCCCTGAAGGACAGTGTCGTCGTGGACCGGGTGGTCACGCGGGGCGACGTCCGGGTGATCGGCTACCGGACCGACAATCCCAATTGTGTCCGGTCCTTCGGCAACGCCTACCTGCCGACACCGGAGGAGCGCGCCGCGGCGCGCGTCGTCGACGACCTGCCGGAGGGTGGCCATGCCGCCGAGGACTTGCCCGGTGGCGGCACGCGCCTTTTCGCCCGATTGCCCAACGGCTCGCCCATGGCGCTGGACGTGATTGAGGCGTCCGGAGGCCTGCGGACCGTGCTCCACGCCAACAGCCTGCGAGGCACCGCGGCGAGCTACCGAATCGAGCGATCGTCTCTCGAATCGTACAGGCTGCGGTTCTCGCCGTCGGGCGGGGGACCATCGATCGTTGTACCGGGGCGGTATCCCCTGGGCCGCGACGGCCTCTATACGCCTTGGAAGATCGGCCCGGTCGATCTGCCCAAGGGACGATACGCGGTCGAACTGATCATCGAACGCTACACGGAGCGACATCTGATTGCCCGCCGGATGGCCAGCAAGACGAGCGGCCCCCATCGCATCCAGTTGGCGGAGGAATTCTCTTGGTGATGACCGCTACGGCGCCCGGATCCGACGTCGACCCGGGCGCTGTCGTCGACCATTTCGAGTCGCGCGCCGGACGCTACCAGCAGGACAGTGTCCGCTGGGGTTGGCGCTGGTTGAGAGACCGCGAGAGCCGGGCTGTTCTGACTGGCCTGGGCGACGTGGCGGGGCGCGATGTTCTGGAGCTGGGCTGCGGATCGGGCTTTTTCGCCCGCCTTCTCGTGGCCGGGGGGGGGCGGCGCGCGTGGTCGCGGTCGACCTCTCGGAAGCCATGGTGGCCAGCCTCCCGGGGCCGCCCGTCGAGGGTGTCGTCGGCGACGCCGCGACCATCGCCCTGGGACGGACCTTCACCCATCTGCTGTCCGCCGGGCTGCTCGAATTCGTGCCCGATCCGGCCGAAGTGCTGGTCAACGCCCGTCGCCATGCCGACCCGGGCGCGCGTCTCGTCATTCTCTATCCGAGGCACAACCTTGCCGGACGAGGGTATCGCCGCTATCACAGGCGCCACGGCTTCGCCATCCACCTGTTCCGTCCCGCCGCGATCGAGGCGATGGCCGGAGCGGCGGGGTGGCGATGCCTGGACTCCCATCCTGTGGCGCCGTTTAGCTGCGTCGCGACGTTCGAGGCATATTCCCCCTGACCCGCTCCGGTTCATCGTCAACGGTCTCGGCCTGGGCAACTCGACCCGGTGCCATTCCGTCATGCAGAGACTGCACGAGGCGGGGGTGGAGATCAGCGTTTCCACGTCGGGGAACGGGCTGTGGTACTTCGAGGACAAACCCGAGGTGGCGCGCCTCGATGCGCTCGGCTCCCTGCACTACGGGTCCAGCGGCGGGCGAATCAACATCGCCCGCACCCTGATGGCGGTCCCGTCGATGGTGCGCTGCCTGCGCGACAACGCCCGCACGCTGACCGACATCCTGCGCGACGAACGTCCCCAGGCGGTGGTCATCGATTCCGAATACAGCGTCGGGCCGATCAAGCGCCTCGGCATCCCGGTCATCGCCTTCAACAACTCGGACGTCGTCGTGCATAGCTATCGGCATTTCGGCGATCAGCCGCCGTCGATCCGCCCGCAGTTCTATGCCGTCGAGTTCATGGACTACCTGTTTCACCGCAAGGTTCCCGACCTCGTGCTGAGCCCGTCCCTGGATCCAGCGGTGCCGCCGGGCGGCCGAAAGTTCCGGCGAATCGGTGCGATCATGCGGTCGCAATACAAGGCCCTTCCGTGGCGCGACCAGCCGCGCCGGGTGGTGATCATGCTGAGCGGCTCGACGTTCGGCTCACCGGTGGAGTTGCGCCGACGCTCCTATCCGTTCGCCATCAACATCATTGGCCGCGACGCGCCCGCCGGCTGGGAGCCCCGCGACGGCATCACCTACCGTGCCAAGATGATGGACAACTCGGCACTGCTCTCGGACGCCGATCTGGTGGTGGTCAACGGCGGGTTCAGCGCGGTCAGCGAGGCCTTCTGCATGCGCAAGCCGATGGTCGTCGTGCCGGTGCCGCGCCATGCGGAGCAATGGGTCAACGGCCAGACCGTCGAGCGGCTCGGAGTCGGCGTTGCCACGGAAGAGGCCAACCTCGAAGACGCAATGCTTGCCGCGCTCGACCGAATCGGCGACTTTCACGACGCCTACCGGAGGATCGGCGAATCGGCGGCGGCCAGGTCGTCGTCGACGAAGCCGGGATGGCACATGACGAGGGTACCGTCGACGGCGCCCGACAGCATGCCGGTCAGTAGGCCCTCGTCGAACCGGTCGCGACCGAAATCGTAAATCCCGGCGAAGCCGCGGTTGACGCGGAGCCCGGCGTCCCGGGCCAAACGCCGGAGCGTCAGGCCGGACAGGCCGATCGTCAGGGCGCGTGCCGGCGCGACCCGGCGGCGCAAAACACGCAGCGGCGACTCCCAGCAGCAGCGGACCCACGGCAGGCCGGCCCCACCGTACCGTGTGCGAATGCGCTCGATCACCACGCGGCGCACGCCGGGCAGCTGATGGACGTGATGGTGACCGTCGACGAAATCGGGCGGGCGGCCGACGGCGCGTTCGAAAGCCTCGAGCTGCCGGTCGACCTCGTCGGCCACTTCGGCCCGGTCGATCCGGCCGGAGGATGCCTGGCGGACCAGCTCGCCCAACCGCGGGAACCGGCCGCCGGGGGCTAGTCCCGGCATCGGCCCGAGGGACCGCTGGTCGGTAAGCACCAGGTGCAGGCCAATCTCGACACCGGCGTTCAGTTCGGCCAAGCGGGTTCCTTCCTCGGGCCAGAAGGGACTGGTCGTCATGCAGCCGGTAGCGCCGATGCGACCGGCCTCGGCCAGTCGGCGGATGGCCTCGCAGACACCCGGCGCGATGCCGTAGTCGTCGGCGCAGAAGACGACGCCGGGCATGGCCCCGGCCGTCACCGGACAGGCGACCCTTGAATTCCGGGAAGCGTTGACAGCATTGCGCCGAAGGCCAGGGCCGGATCGCGATAGACGTTGATCGGCCGGGGACCGTGGACCCGCGCCAGGGCGGCGAGTTCGCCGGCCGTCTGATAGCGGGGCACGTAGGCTCCGGTCCGCCAACCGTAGGCCAGGAAAACGCAGAAGCGGTGCAGCCATTGCGACGCCGTGGCCCGCTTCTCCGAAAACGAATGGAGGAAATCGGCATCGCCGCATTTCTCGAACAAGAGGGCGATCTCGGCGTCGGTCAGCCAATCGAAAAGCCCGAGTGAAAAGACGATGTCGGCTTCCAGCGCCGGCATCGCCTGGATGTCGGCGGCGACGAACGTCACGGTGTCGGCGAGCCCGTCGTCCTGGCGGCACCTCTCGGCTTCGGCAATGGCCGCGGGCGCGACGTCGTAGCCGGTATAGGACGCCGCCCCGGCCGCCATCAGCGGTGCCGCCAGCCGCCCCGAGCCGCACCCGATCTCGACCACCCGCCGGTCCCGACAGCACTCGCCGATCAGGCGCGCCGCCACGATCTGGCGGTTGCGAACCGAGGAACTGGCACGCTTGGCAAGCCGCTCGAGGACCGACCGCTGGTCCTGGGACTCGCCGTAGCGGCCCTCCTCCCAGCGCAGGATCTTGTTGTCCCAGAAATCCCGTGGATTGACGGCGGTCATCGGATCGCCTTCGCCATGCCCGGCCCCCCCCTTTGAGGCGACCGAACCCTAGCCTAGCCCAGGAGCGAATTCCAATGAAACAGGCGGAAACGGCCGGGCGCGGCAGCACTGAACCTTGTCGGCCAGGCCCGGCACCGCGATGGGCATTTCCTGAGGAGAAGATGGCGTCCCCTAGGGGATTCGAACCCCTGTTGCCGCCGTGAGAGGGCGGTGTCCTAGGCCTCTAGACGAAGGGGACACAAGGCCGGACATCAGATGTACCCAATCGAGCGGTCCGGGATCAAGGGGGTTGCGTGCCAGCCTTGCTCGTCGTTCCCCCCGCCGGTCCCGCGGCCGGCCCCGCCGACAGTGTTGAGGCCGGAGCGGCGCCGGCGCCGGCCGCGCCCCTACTCCCCGCCGGCGGCGCCGGCTTGCCCCGGTGACGTTCCGCCGCCGCCGACCAGCTGCGGCGCCAGCGGCTCGCGTTCGAAGGCGGCGCGCACCGCCGGGTTGTAGCGCAGGCAGTTGGGCACGCAGTCGCACTCCATGGCAATCTGCATCGGCGCGATCAGCCCGGCGTTCTTGAGCTCGAACAGCTTGGGTACGACCTTGTCGCGCAGCGACTCCGGGTCGATGGAGTTGACGTAGACCTTGGTCCCGCCCTCGAAGCCGGCCGGGTTCTGCAGCCGCCACTTGATCATTACCCGCCACGGCATCGGCGCGTCGGCGTCGGGCGGCTTGTAGTACCATTCCTCGTTGCATGGGATATCCGGACCCATCGCCGCGTGGCAGGCGTGGATGATGTCGGACATGCCGCGAAGCTCTTCCGGCGCGTGGTTCCACGGTTCCGACCGCGTGCTCTTCGAGAAGATGGACAGCGTCGGGAACCGGTGGCCGAAGCCGGCGAAGGCGATGGCGTGCTCGTTCTCGGCGAACACCAGGTTGCGGTAGCCGGCGAAGTTGACCGCGGCGTCGTTGAAGATGTTGGGGTTGGCGCGGACCAGCTGCAGCTCCTGGTCGATCTGCTGGCCGCGGTCGTCGATGGCGACGAGCTGCTTGTGGAGGTGGTCGAACGAGGCACCGGCCGCGTTCAGCCAGTTCTGGAACACCGCGACATAGCGGACGTAGCGGTTGTTGACGTAGATGTCGCGCACCGCGTCGGCGGTGAAGCGGATGTATTGATAGTGCTCTTCCGGCGTCAGCGTGCCCGAAGACGCCAGCTGCGAATCGTCTTCGGCGCCATCGATGTAGTGCCGCCGGCCAATGATCAGCTCGTGGCCGCCACCGAAGAATCCGTTGGCCATCTGGGTCATCTCCGCCGGCGTGACCGCATCGATCTCCTCGGCGGAGCTGCCGTGCAGGCGCATGCGGTCCTGCACTACGCGGAACACGTGCTGGCGGCCCTCCTCGGTCGACAGATAGGCCTTCTTGCGGATCTCCAGGATGTCCGGCAGCGTATAGCCATAGTTCTTCTGCCAGTAGTCGTAGGAGACGATCTCGAACAGGTTGGGCACCCGGCGGAACTCGGCGACGGTTTCGAACAGCTGCTCGGCGCGGAGGTTGCGGATGGTTTCGTAGCTGCCGTCGACGTAGGCCAGCCTCGCCTTTTCCGGCGGCGTCTCCAGGTAACGCCGGGCGCAAAACGCGCAATGTGCATCGTGGTCAGCCGGGTCCAGCGGCCGGACCGTCTCCGGCTTGACCCCCAGCGGCCGGTCGGCGCGTCCCGGCACCGTCCACACCTCGACGCCGGTGAACGGGTTGACCTGCTTGGTCGTGCCGTCCGCCATGCGGATCAGGAAGCTGGATTCGGGGATCAGGTCGGGGACCATGGGCGCATCTCGAGTCTTGGCTGCTCAGAACTGGGCTGCTCAGAATTGGCGCGATGATAACCCGCGCTTCCCCATCATGTGTGAAAAATTGCCGATAGCGGGAACGCCTGACGATCACCCGCCCTCCGGTGCCGGCCGCTCGGGATAGAGCTGCCAGTCCGTGGTCCTGAGGCCGATTTCGCGGAACTGCCGGCCGTCGGCATCGACGGCGTGCGCGGTGGTCTGCACCGCCTGGCCGGCGACGACCGAGGTGATCAGCCACACCAGGTCCGGTTCCCAGGCGCTTTCGAGATCGCGGCGCGACGGCTGGGCCGGATGATCGGGATGGGAATGATAGTGGCCGATGATGCGGTGCGGGGTGCCCTCGAGGTCACGCATCACCCGGAAACGCAGCTCGGGGTCGACCTCGAAGCTGTCGTAGCCGCTGCCCTGCGACCGGTTCGGGCTCGGCTCGACGCGGGTGACGACGACGCTCGCCGCCGCGTCCGTACGCCCGACGAGCAGGCCGCAGCACTCGCCGGGATAGGCCGCCTCGGCGGCATCGACGACGACCTTCAGCAGCGGAGCCGGGATCAGGATCACGGCCGGATGGTGACGGTCCCGATCACCGCGCCCGTCGCCGCATCGAGGACGACGATGCGCTCGCACAGGCCCTCGGGTCCGGTGCGCAGATAGAGCCGGCCGCCGTCAGGCTCCATCTCGACGACGCTACATCCCTCGGGAAGCGGCAGGCGCACCTCGCCGAACGCGCGCCCGGCCGGCATCGGCACCGACTGCGGTGGCGATGCCGCCGCCACCGCCTCGCTTCCCGGTGACGGTGTGCTCACGCGGAAATCGGGATCGGTGATCTTCAGATAGAAGCCATAGGCGAGAAGCGCGAACCCGGCGATGATCAGCACGCCAAGTCCGACGACGAGGCCCTTGAGCGCTTGCATGATTCCGGTTCAGTCTCTCGTGGTGTCCGCCTCCACTTACACCGTTCCGGTATCCGCCGACAAGGCCGGGCAGCGCCTCGACCGCCTGCTCGCCGGCGCCGTGCCTGCGCTGTCGCGCAGCCGCCTGAAGGCGCTGATCGAGGATAAACGGGTCCGCACCGAGGTTGATTCGGCGGTCACCGGCGACCCGGCGCGCCGTGTCCGCGCGGGCGAGGTCTACGTCGTCACCGTCCCGGCCCCGGCACCGGCGCGGCCGCAGGCCCAGGCCATCCCCCTCGACGTCCGCTACGAAGACGACCACGTCATCGTCGTCGACAAGCCGGCCGGACTGGTTGTCCATCCCGCCGCCGGCAACCCCGACGGAACCCTGGTCAACGCCCTCCTCGCCCATTGCGCCGGGTCGCTCTCCGGCATCGGCGGCATCACCCGCCCGGGCATCGTCCACCGCCTGGACAAGGACACCAGCGGTCTGATCGTCGCGGCGAAGACCGATGCCGCGCACCGGCACCTGACGGCGGCGTTCGCCGAACGCGGTATCGAGCGCGGCTATCAAGCGATCGTCTGGGGCGTGCCACGCCCCGCCGAAGGCGAAATCTCCGGCGCCATCGGCCGCAGTCCCGCCAACCGCAAGAAGATGGCCGTGGTCACGCGGGGCGGCAAGCCGGCCCTCACCCGCTACCGCGTGCTGCGCGCGTTCGGGTCGGCCGCGAGCCTCGTGGAGTGCCGCCTCGCCACCGGCCGCACCCACCAGATCCGGGTTCACATGGCGTCGCGCGGGCATGCCGTCGTCGGCGATCCCGTGTATGGCGGCGGCGCTGTGCGGTCGCCGGCGAAGCACGCGCCCCTTCGCCGGGCCGTCGCCGACCTTGGGCGCCAGGCTCTTCACGCTAATTTGATCGGGTTTTATCATCCGACGAGGGGGGATTTCCTGCGGTTCTCTTCAGATTTACCGCTCGATATCAATAAATTAATAGACTTCTTAGATCGCGTGTAAAAAGCGCTATACTCGACAATTCGACTAAGGTATTATGCGTTTTGGCGAGGCTGTTGGAAACCTGCTACAGGCCCGCAAGAACGTACAGACGTTCACTCGGGGGCGTGGGTTGGGAGCGTAGACGGAACCATGGCCGCACTATCACTCGATCTGGAAATCACGCCTGAGCGAAACCTTTCTCGGTACCTTCAGCAAATCCGCAAATATCCGATGCTGGCGGCGGACGAGGAGTTCATGCTCGCCCGCCGTTGGGTCGACGACCAAGACGTCGGCGCCGCCCACACGCTGGTCACCAGCCACCTCCGCCTCGTTGCCAAGATCGCCATGGGCTATCGGGGATACGGCCTGCCGCTGGGCGAACTCATCTCAGAAGGCAACGTCGGCATGATGCAGGCGGTTCGCCGCTTCGACCCGGAGCGCGGCTTCCGCCTGGCGACCTATGCCATGTGGTGGATTCGCGCCGCGATCCAGGAGTACATCCTGCATTCGTGGTCGCTGGTGAAGATGGGCACGACGGCGGCGCAGAAGAAGCTGTTCTTCAACCTGCGCAAGCTGAAGGGACAGATGCAGGCGATCGACGACGGCGACCTGTCGCCGGAGCACGTCAGCGCCATCGCCAACCGGCTCAATGTCACCGAAACCGAGGTCGTGCAGATGAACCGGCGCATCTCGGGTCCCGATTCATCGCTCAACGCGCCGGTGCGTGACGAAGGCGAAGGCGAGTGGCAGGACTGGCTGGTCGACGACGAGGAAAGCCAGGAAACCTTGCTCGCCGACAACCAGGAACTGACCAACCGGCGCACGCTTCTCGCCGGAGCGATGACGCTGCTGTCGGACCGCGAGCGCCACATCCTCTCGGAACGCCGCCTGAAGGATCAGCCGACGACCCTCGAGCACCTGTCGCAGCGCTACGGCATCTCGCGCGAGCGGGTGCGCCAGATCGAAGTGCGGGCGTTCGAGAAGCTTCAGAAATCGGTGCGCAACGCGGTCATCGAGCAGCACATCGCCTGCTAGCGCCTCTTCGACCCCGTTAGAATCAAGCGGTCGCCGGACCGGCTTCGGCCGGTTCGGGGGCGTGCTCGGGTGCGGGTTCCGGCGGCGGCGCGCTTGGCGCCTTCTTCGCGTCCGCCGGGTTGGCAACGCTCTCTCCCCACTCCTCGATCAGCGACTTCTGGCTGAGGCGCAGAAGCGCGACCCGCCGCTGAGCCATGACGCTGAGCACCGCGCCGACCAGGGGCGGCACGGCGAAGTAGAGCATCCAGCCGAACAGCACGGCACCGTACATCGATACCAGCACGAAGACGTCGGTCAGCACGGCTTCGGCCGCCTTCGTCGTATGCACCCCGAACCAGATCGGCAGCAGGTGCGGGAACACCCCGGCCAGGTTGAGGCCGCCCACGCATATGGCGGCGTAGCGGGGCCGCTGGCGATCGACGAGATAGGCGACCAGTGTCGGCAGCATCCCCGCACCGACGACCATCACCGTCGGCAGCGAAACGATGGCGAACAGCACGACGACGAGCAGCAGCAAGACCGGCTTCCCGGCCTTCTGGCTGCCGCCTGTTACCGGTGTCTTGGCGGCTGCTGCCTGTTTTGTCGGTGGCTTTCCCATGGCTCCGCCGCGGTCAGAAGAGCGCCAACAGGAACGATACGGAGACGGTGACGAGGGCGATGACCATCGCCGCCATCGCCGCGGACCGTCGCCCCATCCGGACCGAGGCCGCCGATCGCGCCACGTCGCTGCCTTCGATTTCCTGGATTTCCGCCTCGGCCGCCGTGAACTCGGCGGTCGCAGCGGCATAGCCATCGCGGTCGCGGCGGCGCCGTTCGGTGTTCTCGATCAGGTCGTAGAGCTCCGGCAGGCTGCCCTGGCGCACCAGACGGGGGATCTCGCGCTCGATTTCGCGCCGTGTTTCCCGATTGTGATAGGTGTTGATCGCCGGCCCCAGCATGCCGCCGATGGCGCTCGACAGGCCGAACAGCGGCGGCACCTTGAGCCGCCACTGCAAAAGCGCCAGCAGGCTCAGGATGCCGATCAGAGACTTGTCCTCCCGGCTTTCGCCGATCGCCGTCAGGTGCGGCTCGATGTCGTGGCTGAACCGTGCGGCGATGAACGCGGCGATGTGCCGGTCCATGGGGCGGGTTCCGGCGCCGGCATGGCCAGCCGCGTCATCCAAGGCCGGCATCAGCTCCCGAACTTCGGTCACATACAGGTTGCTCAGGTGCGGGCTCTGGCACGGAAGGGCCGGATTGGTCTCGTAGAGGCAGCGTTCCAGCCCGTACCCCGGTCCCGGCGCCTGAAGGTAGGCGCGAAGCTGGGCAAACGTCCGGTCAAGCGGCCCAAAACCCGGCTTGGAGGTCAGCTGCGCCGCGAACCAAAGCCCGGGAAGGCCAAGGGATATCGCCTCTGCCGGCGTGTCGGAGTGGCCGTCGCGCAGCCACGCCACCGCCAAGGCCGGCCCGAATCCCTCGATGACGAACGAAAACCCCTTGTAGCGAATGGGGCCGGCGGGATCGAGGACGATGGCGAGGCGGGCGACCATCACGTCATCGGTGCCACGAAGATCGCCCTCCTGCGCCTTCGTCCCTTCGACGACCTCGTTCACCGCGTCGGCGAGGTCCGGCGCGTTCATATGGCGGATCAGCCACGGTTCGAGGTGCCCCTGGCGCGCCACGGTGGCGGCTTCGCGGACGTTTTGAGTCATCGCCCGGGCCAACGTCGTGCGCGTCACATGGTCGTAGCCGGCGAAGTGGAACGGCATGCCGGCGTGCTTGATCGCGCGCTTTCGGGCCGGCGCGACGCGGCGTCCACTCAGCCACAGTTCGATCTCTTCGAGCCCCCAACGCTCCGCCGGATCGTCGTTGAGCATGCCGCGCAACGGCTCGATCATCGCCATCGGCACGCGTTCGCGTTCCGCCAGCGCCGTGTAGCTGCCCCGTTCGATCTTTGCCGCAAGCAGTTCGTCGTCGCTCATTTGGGCGACCGGATTGCGGCCGACGAGAAGCATCACCAGCGTGACCGCCAGCGCGTAGATGTCGTCAGTGATGTCGCCGTTGCCGCGCCCCGCCGGCGCCGCCAGGGCGCGTTCGATGGGCTCGAAGGCCAGCGGCTGGTCGAAGCCGGGGGGCGCCGACACGCAATCACCGAAAAGCGGCGTATGCCGACCTTCGTCGCGGTAGAACAGATTGCTGGGCCGAATTGCCCGGTGGGTCACACCGGTGGCCGCGAGATCCTTCAGCGACCGCACCAACGGTTCGACGACACGCCGCGGCACATCGTAGTCGCTGACGCGACCGCCGGCGGAAAAGGCTTCGGCCAGGGTCCCTCCGAGCGGCCGCTCGTAGACCACGGCCATGCACCGCTGACCGAGCAGCGGCCAGTCCATCGGCCCCCATTCGACAAGCTCCAGGAGTCCCGGTATGCCGGACCCCTTGAGCGTCGCCATCTGATTGGCCCGCGGCGGCACGCTGGGAGCGCAGATCAGCGCGTACAGAGCGCGTCCGGGGGGGGGTCGCGGCGGTCCTCCGCGCCAAAGGCGCGGGCCGACGGTGTATCGAGCTGCGGGATCGGTTTCGCCGGGTCGATCTCGAAGCGGTCGAACAGCATCGACGGACCGGCGGCTGCTCCCGTCGGCGCTTCGTGGTCAACGGCGACCGCGGCTTCCGCCATCGCTGCTCCTCAACATGGATACGTTCGCTTGCCGCCCGCAGCCGGCACGTCCCCGTTTCACCCTAAGGATCCGTCCGTTGCGAAACCCTTAATCTGGGGCTCTTTCAGTTCAAATCGAACCGTTCCGACGGCTCCGCGGCGAGGCGATCCGCCAGGCGGTAGATCGAAGCCGATGCTGGCGCATCGGCAAGAACGGCGGACGCCGCTGATCCTGAGCGGTCGCGAAGCATCTTGTCGAGACGGAGTGCCCACTCGTCAGTTTGCGGGCGTCGGATCGCGAGTCCTCAGGCACGGCCAGGCGCCGCACGGCTCTCCTGCTTCTGATCCCAGGGGTCTCGGTCAGAAGGGTTCAACGAGGTCGGTAAGCGCCCTATAACGCGGTATGTTCTGGTTCGCACAATCATCGCCGGCGGCAGCGGGCCATCGATCATCGGCAGGGTGCGGACAAAATGGGCGGTGTTGGAGTTACCTGAACGTCCGGCAACTCGGAGGAAATCGGATTAGACATGGGCATTCACGAATTCATGGCCGCGTATAAACGCGTTTGGGAAGGGCAGGATTCCGAAGCCTTTGCCGCCCTGTTTACGCCCGACGGGCGCTATCACAACACGCCCTTTCAGGTCCAGGCCACGTCCGAGGAACGGGCCGCCTATTGGGACAGGATCAAACTGCAGGAAGACATCTCTGTGTCCTACGAGGTGCTGGCGGAAAACGATGACGGCGGCATTGCGCACTGGAATACGACGTATCAGGTAGCATCCGAGGAACTGTTTCGAATCTGGGCCAAATCTACCGGCACCGGCCTGCCCGACCGCAAGCCCGGTGACCCTCTGCCGCGCATGGAGCTGGACGGGACGCTGGTGGCCAGGTTCGCGCCGGACGGTCTGGCAGAGGAGGTGCGGATCTGGTGGCATTCCATGCCGCAGCCAATCTAGAGCGCTTTCCGGAAAGCGTTTTACCGACAAGGCGCTTCGAACGTCGTTGGCGCATTCCTGCCGAGTGAAGTGCTCGCGCAGGAAGGTGATGAGCCGTTGGAAGTCTTCTACGGAGCGTTCAGAAGCGCCGCGGATTCAGGCGACGAACGGATCGCGCACGAGGATCGTGTCCTCGCGTTCGGGGCTGGTCGACAGCAGATGCACCGGCGCCTCGATCAGCTCCTCGATGCGGCGGATGTATTTGACCGCCGTCGCCGGCAGGTCCGCCCAGGACCCGGCGCCGTGGGTGCTCGCCGACCAGCCCTCCATGGTTTCGTAAACCGGTTCCAGCTGGTTCTGGTGAATGGTCGACGCCGGCAGGTGGTCCAGCATCGTCCCGTCGATTTGATAGCCGACACAGACTTTGAGCTCCGTCATGCCGTCGAGGACGTCGAGCTTGGTCAGCGCGATCCCGCGGATGCCGTTGACCTTCACCGCCTGGCGCACGAGCACCGCGTCGAACCAGCCGCAGCGCCGAGGCCGGGCGGTCACGGTGCCGAACTCGCGGCCACGCTCGCCGAGGCCGCGGCCGATCTCGTCATCCAGTTCGGTGGGGAACGGGCCGCTGCCGACCCGGGTCGTATACGCCTTGGTGATCCCGAGGACATAATCCAGCGCCCCCGGACCCAGCCCGGAGCCCACGGCGGCCTGGCCCGCCAGGGTATTCGACGAGGTGACGAACGGATAGGTGCCGTGATCGACATCGAGCATCGTCCCCTGGGCGCCCTCGAAGAGAATCCGACGGCCGGCGCGGCGAGCGTCGTCCAGGGTCTTCCAGACCGCATCCGCGTAAGGCAGCACGTCCGGGGCGATGGCCAGCAACTGGTCGCGCAAATCGCCGCCGTCGAGCTCGGATTCGCCCAGCCCGCGCAACAGGGCATTGTGATGGAGCAAGAGCGCCTCGATCTTGCCGTCAAGGGTTTCGGGCACCGCCAGGTCGCCGAGACGAACGGCGCGGCGGGCCACCTTGTCCTCATACGCCGGGCCGATGCCGCGCCCCGTGGTGCCGATCTTCGCCTTGCCGAGGGCGGCCTCGCGGGCCTTGTCCAGGTTGCGGTGCAGCGGCAGGATCAGCGACACGTTCTCGGCGATACGGACCGTGTCCGGGCCGATCTCGACCCCTTGTGCGCGCACGGTGGCGATCTCTTCCAGCAGCGCCCACGGATCGAGGACGACGCCATTGCCGATGATCGACAGTTTGCCGCCGCGAACGACGCCGGAGGGCAGCAGGCTCAGCTTATAGATGACGCCGTCGACGACCAGCGTATGGCCAGCGTTGTGTCCGCCCTGGAACCGGACGACCACTTCGGCCCGTTCCGACAGCCAGTCGACGATCTTGCCTTTGCCTTCGTCGCCCCATTGGGAACCGACGACCACGACGTTGGCCATGCGCTTGTTCCTTCCCCCCGTGTCGTTTTGACGGCCTTGACTTCCGACAGCCCTCGATTCCGGCGCAAACGGCCGGACATCAGCCGCCCCGGCCGCCCAATCGCCCGCTACTGCAGATCGAACGACTGCTGGCGGACCGTTTTGCCGATGTTGTCGACCAGCGCCGGAACCATGGCGCGGTTGAGCGAGCGGTCGTCGCCATAGGCGAGGTCGGCGATGGTCCAGCCCTGCCACAGCCGCTCGCGGTCGCCTTTGTGGTCGATATTGACTTCGAGCCGATAGTTGCTCGGCGTGACGACGCGGGTTCCGCCGCGCCCTTTGTTCAACAGCGCCCCCCGCTGGCTGTCGAACAGCCTCAGCCGCGCTTCGACGTCCTCTGTGCCCTCGCGGCCGCCAGCACCTTGAAACTCAAGGACCGTCCGACGGCCGGAATCCGACCATGAATCGATCTGGTCGCGGCTTTCGAAGGTCAGCACCAGCCCAGAGGGATCCGGGGCAAGCGCGTAACCACGCTCCTGCAACACGGATTCGAACCTTCGCTTGAGGACCAGGTTCTCGTCGGGGTCGTCGAGCGGGCGCACGAATATGGGCGCGCCAACCGGCAACGGCTTGAACGAAACCGCGTTCAGGGTGCCCTGCCCGCCATCCTGGGCAGTCGCCGGAGACGGCACGGCCATCCCGATGCAAGCGGTAACGACGACAAAGACCGCGAAGTTCCGGCGGTTCATGGATGCTCCCTTTCAGATCGTTGATTTCGCCGGCTTTTGGGGCCGTCCCAGATCCCGTCAACCCGGCTTGGCAGGACACGATCAACGCAGGATCATGGGTCTTGCTGCGGCGCACTGTCAACGGGCAGCGGTTCGATTCCGACCCGCATCGGCCGCGCCACTTCATCGCCCCGAGTTGACAGCACCGGGTGCAGTCGTTACGCCCGTTGCGAAATCCGCGGAGAGCCATGCGACCATGACCATTGGAGGCGCGATCGCCGCCGGGCACGACGAGACCGCGAGCGTCGCCGCAGACGTCCTGGCGGATGGCGGCAACGCCTTCGACGCGGCGCTGGCAGCCATGTGCGCCGCGTGCATTGCCGAACCGGCCCTGGCATCGCCCGGGGGCGGTGGGTTCCTCCTCGCCCTGCCTGCGGACGGCCCCCCGGTCGTCTACGACTTCTTCCCGCAGACGCCGCGCCGCTTTCGCAGCGAGGACGACTGCGACTTCTTCCCCATCGTCGCCGATTTCGGCGTCGTTCAGCAGGAGTTCCACATCGGCATGGGGTCGATCGCCACGCCGGGCTTCGTCCGCGGGCTGTTCGATGCCCATGCCGACCTCGGCCGAATGCCCATGCGGCGCCTCGTCGAGCCGGCCACCGCCTTGGCCCGGGCCGGCACCCGGATCAGCCCCATGCAGGCTTTCGTGCTGGGGGTCATCGGGCCGATCTTCAAGAGCAACGCCGCCAGCATGGCGGTGTTCGGCAGCCGCGACCGTCCGGACGAGTTGATCGGCGACGACGAGGTGTTGCGCATGCCGGAGATGGCCGACGCCCTGGAGGTCATGGCCATCGAGGGTGCGGACCTGTTCTATCGCGGCGAAATCGCCAGCATCATCGTCGACCACTGTGCAACGCACGGCGGACACCTGGCGGCCGACGACCTGCGCCACTACACTGTCGAGCGGCGGCACCCGTTGACCGTCGATCTGCCGAGCGCGCGGCTCCACGTCAATCCGCCGCCGTCGCTGGGCGGCATTCTGATCGCCTTCGCCCTGGAGATGTTGCGCGAGATCGACGTCGCCGGCCTCGGCTTCGGCACCGATGCCTACCTGAAGCGACTGGCGCGGGTTATGGAAGTGACCAACCACGCCCGGGCCGAGAGCGGCCTGCAGGACGAGGAACCCGCCGGCGCCGCCCATGCTCTGTTCGATCCGGCCCTGATCGCCGCCTATCGCGCCGCTGTCCAGGATCACCCCACCGTTACCCGCGGCACCACCCACATCAGCGTCATCGACGCCACCGGCAACGCCGCCGCGCTGTCGCTCTCGAACGGCGAGGGATCGGGCTACATCGTCCCCGGCGCCGGCTTCATGCTCAACAACATGCTCGGCGAAGAGGACATCAATCCCTGCGGCTTTCACCGCTGGCCGGCGGACACCCGCATGAGCTCGATGATGGCGCCGATGGTGGTCACCGAGGCCTACGGCACCGTCGCTGCCCTCGGTTCGGGCGGATCGAACCGCATCCGCACCGCCATCCTCCAGGTGGTGCTCAACTTGTTGATGTTCCGCGCGCCGCTGGCCGAGGCCGTCGCCCGGCCGCGCATCCATTTCGAAAACCGCCACCTCGACGTCGAACCGGGGTTCGACGATGCCGCCATCGACGCCCTCGCCGAGGCGTTTCCCGACATCAAGCGCTGGGATGCCCTCAACATGTTCTTCGGCGGCGTTCATGCCGCACGCCGCGCGCCCGGCGGGAACGGATTCGACGCGGCAGGCGATCCCCGCCGCGACGGCGTCGGGCGGGTGATCTGAGCGGCGTTAGGCCGGCGGGCGGATGACCGTGCGGTAGGCGTGCCAGCTGGCGTGGCCGACCAGCGGCAGGGTGATGGCGAGGCCGATGTAGGCGGTGGCCAGGCCGGCGACGGTGAACAGCACGATCAGCGCCGCCCACAGCGCCATCACCCGGAAATTGAGAAACGTCGCGACGACGCTGGTGACGACGGCCTCGATGATGCCGACCCGGCGGTCGAGCATCAGCGGCAGCGAAAACGCACCGACGGCGAAGGCGATGGTCGCCAGCACCGCGCCGACGACTGTGCCGATCAGCAGGAAGACGTTGCCCTCGGCGGTGAACAGCGCGGTGTTGACGATGCTCTGCAGATCGACGTTTTGGTGCGGAAACGACACCGCGAAGATAACCACGGCGAGGCGCATCCAGATGATCAGGAACAGCACTTGGCCGAGGCCGAAGGCCAGGAGCGGGATCGGATTGGCGCGCCACGCCGAGAGCGCCGACCCCAGCGCCGGAGTGCGGCCCTCGGCGAGGTCGCGGCTGATGGCGTAGAGGCCGACCGTGAGGCTCGGCCCGACCAGCAGGAAACCGGCAGCCAGCGGCGCGATCAGGTATTCGAGGCCGGCGAAGTAGAGGCCGACGGTCAGCACCAGACCGGCAACGGCGAACAGCACGCCATAGCCGACGCTGACCATGCCGGCGCGGGTGTAGTCGCGCCAGCCGGCGACGAGCCAGTGGAACGGCGCCTCCGTCGTCACCACGCTGATCCGGTCCTGATAGGGAAATACGTTGCCGCGCGCCGCCGGCACGTCCTGATCGCTCATCGACGTCCTCCCCTTCCCGCGGTCATGCGCCGGGTTTCGTCAATCGACAGTGTATCCGTGTCGGCGGGCTTGTCGATGCTGACGATCGGCGGTCAGGTTCCCCGGCCGGCCTTGGCGGCCAGGGTCTCGGACGGCGGCGGCAGGCGGGGGTGCAGCGGCGTGGTCAGCACGTTGCGGGTGTCGAAGTTGAAGAACGCCAGCAGCATCTGCCAGCCCAGCAGGATCGGCAAGGCCGCCAGAATGACGGTGCCGGCGGTGGCTGGCACGCCGCTGACCATGCTCTGGTATCAGCGCACGGCGCCGAAGATCACGCCGAACCAGAACAACAGGGTGCCGACGAGCAGCTCGATGGACGCGACGTTGAAGTCGCGCAGGAAGTATCCGTAGAAGATGCGCTTCGCCGTGTTGGCCAGGTGCTTGCCGGCGAACTGCAGCAAGACGCGGCGGATGCGGAGCTTGCTGGTTTCGGTGCCGTATCGGGCCGTCATCGGCACCTCGGTGACGACGGCTCGGGCGACGTTGAGTCGGAACAGCATGTCGGATTCGAAGAAGAACCCGGTGCTGATCTTGTCCAGCGGCAGCCGGCCGAGGACCCGGGCGTGGACGGCCGTGAATCCATTGGTCGGATCGAACATATCCCAATACCCGCTCGACATCTTGGTGGCGAACGAAAGGACCAAGTTGCCGACGATGCGCTCGCGCGGCATGTGGCTGACACCGTCGAGGTCGTAGAACCGGTTGCCCTTGACGTAGTCGGCGTTGCCCTCGCGGATCGGGGCGATGAGCGTGGGGATCAGCGCCGGGTCCATCTGTCCGTCGCCGTCGATCTTGACGATGATCTCGGCGCCGCTGGACGTCGCCCGGCGGTAGCCGGTGATGGTTGCCCCGCCGACGCCGGTGTTCGTCTCATGGGTGACGACCTCGACGCGCGGGTCGGCGCAATTGTCGCGGACGTGCGCACCGGTGCCATCGGGGCAGGCATCATCGACGACGATGATGGCGGCAACCTCGGGTCCGATGCCGGCGAGCACGTCGAGGACGTGTTCAACCTCCCGGTAGCACGGGACGACGACGGCAACGGCCGGGGCCG
>Ga0209259_1000014_pt1 | contig 39182 bp, 39 predicted proteins | sample WorMetGr2BELIZE1_FD_187417 | JGI IMG/M metagenome (GOLD analysis project Ga0209259, IMG submission 187417) | Marine gutless worms symbiont microbial communities from Max Planck institute for Marine Microbiology, Germany - Inanidrilus... ...
TGAGGGCCTCGACATGCTGCCAGTCTTCGGGGTCGTCGACGAAGCAGCCCAGGTGAACCCGGTGGCGCTGCGCCAGATGCCGAAGGATATAGAACGACCGAATCTTGTCGCCTTTGTTGGGCGGATAAGGAATCCGCTGGCTCAGGAACAACAGGTCCGACAACGGTGGCTCTTCCGTCGAGGTAAGGAAGCTCCGAGCGACCGAATTTATAGTCGCCAGAGGGTCGTTTCGGGCGGGACGGCGGATCGGTCGAGGACGCCCCGGACGTCGGCGACGAGCCCCGTGCCACCCTTCAGAAGGCCGGCGACCAGCGGCCAGCCGCCATCGCGATACGACCGGTGCGCGACGGCGACGATGACGGCGTCAGCAGGCTTCATCGCGTCCAACGGCATCAGCGTGATGTCGTATTCCTCTGCGACGAGTTCCGCGTCCGCCGAGGGATCATGAACCTGCACGTTGATGCCGAACGTCTGGAGCTCAGCGACGATGTCGGTGACGCGTGTATTCCGGCAATCGGGCACGTCTTCCTTGAACGTGATGCCGAGGATCGAGATCGTCAGGTCTCCCCGCGCTCCAGCCTTCAGCAGTCGCTTGACGACTTCACCAGCGATCCAGCCCCCCATTCCATCGTTGATGCGTCGGCCGGCGAGGATGACCTGCGGTAGATAGCCGGCCTGTTCGGCGCGGTACGTGAGGTAATACGGGTCGACACCGATACAGTGTCCGCCGACGAGTCCGGGGGTAAACGGCAGGAAGTTCCATTTCGTTCCTGCGGCGGCAAGCACATCCCGGGTGTCGATTCCGAGGCGCTCGAAGATCAACGCAAGTTCGTTCATCAACGCGATATTGAGGTCGCGTTGGGTGTTTTCGATGATCTTTGCCGCTTCGGCCGTACGAATGGTCCTCGCCCGATGCACACCTGCGGCAACGACGCTGCCATAGACATTGGCGACGATGTCCAGGGTTCCGTCGTTCTGCCCGGAGACGACCTTGGTAATGGTTTCGAACCGGTGTTCCTTGTCGCCCGGATTGATCCGTTCCGGCGAGTAGCCGACGGTGAAATCACGGCCGCAAGAGAGCCCCGATTCTCGCTCGAGCACGGGCACACATGCTTCCTCGGTGGCGCCGGGATAAACCGTGGACTCGTAGACGACGATGTCCCCCTTCTTGAGCTGCGACCCGACGGTCTTGGACGCCGCGAGCAGTGGCCCAAGGTCGGGCCGGTTGGTGGCGGTGATGGGCGTCGGCACGGCGACGATATGGAAGTCTGCATCCTGCAGGTCGGCGGGCTCGTAGGTGAAATTGAGGTTTGCCGCGCGGAGATCCTCGCCGGTGACTTCGTTGGTCCGGTCCTCACCCTCTCGAAGCTCCGAAATTCGTCGCGCGTCGACATCGAAGGCGACCACCGGATCTCCCTTCTTTCCAAACGCCACAGCCACCGGCAGGCCCACGTAGCCGAGGCCGATGACGGAAAGGCGGCGATCATGAGTCATTGTCATGCTCCCTGGTTTTCGAGGACCATCCGCAGCCGCGTGCACGGACCATGCCCGCGGCCGGCCGACGGCTGCCCACATCCGGGCGGTCGCGCATGCCGGTTTGCAGGATCATTCCCGCAAATTGAACGATTTCATAAGATCGTAAAGTGTCGGTCGACTGACTCCGAGCAGCTTCGCAGCTGCCGATACATTGTCGTCTGAGAGCTCCAGCGCCTGCTTGACCGCGGCGAACTCGGCTCGTTCGCGCGACTGCTTGAGGGTTGGGAAGGCCGGCTCCGCTTCTCCCGAGACGATGTCCAAGTCTTGAACGGTAATGAGCTTTCCGTCTGCAAGAACGATCGCCCGCTTGATCCGGTTCTCCAGTTCTCGGACGTTCCCCGGCCAGTTGTAGGATGCAACCGCGACGAGCGCGTCGTTGGTGAACCCCCTGACCGGTTTGTCCAGTTCTTTCGCGAACCGCTGTACAAAATACTTGGCCAGCAATACGGCATCGCCTTCCCTTTCCCGCAAGGGAGGGATATGGACACCGACTTCTTCCAGGCGGTAGTAGAGGTCTTCGCGGAACGTGGCTTCCTCGATCATCGCCTTCAACGACTTGTTTGTTGCCGAGACAATGCGGACGTCGACCTTGATCTGGGAGCGTCCGCCGACCCGTTCGATCAGTCGATCCTGCAGGAACCGGAGCAACTTGGCCTGCAATGCCAGGGGCATATCGCCGATTTCGTCGAGGAACAGCGTTCCTTTGTCGGCCTGCTCGATCTTGCCGATGGTTTGGCGCACGGCGCCAGTGAAAGCGCCCTTTTCGTGCCCGAACAGCTCGCTTTCGAGAAGATTCTCGGGGATCGCGGCGCAATTGATGGCGACGAAAGGCCCGGAGGCGCGTTCGCTGAGTTCGTGCAGCGCGCGGGCCAACACTTCCTTGCCGGTACCGCTTTCGCCCGTGACGAGCACAGTGACTTCCGAGGTCGCCACGCGTTCGATGATCTGGCATGCCTGCAACATGCCCGGACTGGAGGCAATGATACCGGAGAACGGGGCCGCCTTCTGAGACCGGCTTAGGTTCCGGTTTTCCTCTTCCAGAGCATAGAGGTTCATCGCCCGCTCGATGATCAGGCGAAGAATGTCGATGTCGACCGGCTTGGGGTAGAAGTCGTATGCCCCCGCGGCGATCGCCTTGAGTGCATTCTCGCGCTCCTCGTTTCCGGAGGCGATGATCACCTTCGTCTCCGGCTTGAAAGACAGGACGGCATCCAAGGTCGCCAAACCTTCGGAAGCGCCATTGGGATCGGGCGGCAAGCCAAGATCGAGAACGATGACGTTTGGCTCTTCCTTGCGAAGCGTTGTGAGGGCGCTTTCCCGGTCTTCCGCGATGAAAACATCCATGTCCGAGAGGGCCCAGCGCATTTGGCTGCGCAGGCCCGGGTCGTCCTCAACGATCAGCAGTTTACGGCTCGGCTCCATCAGTTTGACGCACCCCTCGTTCCGTTCATCGGCATCAGCCGCGGCGACGTCGCGAGCGGGATGACGACACGCATCTTCGTTCCCTTGCCGGGCGCGCTTTCGACATCGAGGCGACCGCCGAACTCGCGGACAAGTTCGCGGGTCTGATAAGCGCCAAGCCCATAGCCATCCGCCTTCTCGGTGCGCAACGGTCGGAACAGGTGATCGCGAATGAACGCGGCATCCATACCCGGCCCGTCATCCTCGACCTCGACAACAGCGTCATCCTCGTGGCGCCTCAGCCGCAGAGCAACGTGCCCATCCGCGCCGCAGGCCTCGATGGCGTTTTGAAGAAGGTGGTCGAACACGGAGGCCAGCGACCCGTGATCGGCGACGACGCGCATGTCTTCTGCTTCGAGGTCGACATCTAGATTGGGCATCTGCTTGCGCCAGTTCTCGCCCACCCGCGAAACCAGTTGGTTGAGCTGTATCAGCCGCGGTTCCGGCGTCTCCTCGTTGGTCTCCGACTTGAACTGCTCCAGCAGCGAGGTCATGCGGATCACGGTGTTGCCGACGGTCGCAAGCATGTCCTTCTGGAACTCCGGGTCGTCGCCGTAGCGTTCGGCATTCTGCAACATCAACGACATCTGACTGACGAGGTTCTTAATATCGTGAACGACAAACGCAAAGCGGCGATTGAACGAATCGAGACGGCGCGCGTCGGAAAGCGCATTGGCGGCCTCCTCTTCGGCGAGATAGCTGGCGGCCTGTCGGGCGACGGCTTTGTGCAGATCGATGGTTTCCCAATCGATGGGTCGATTCGTCCGACGAGAAGCGAGGACGAGAAAGGCGCGGAGCGAGTTCCCGTGAACGAGTGGCACAATGACCAACGTCCGTGGATGGGCGATCAGTCAGTCCGGCGCCTCGAGTCCCTCGTACGCGTCCGGATCGACTCGATATTGATTCACATCGACAACCCATTGGGTTCGATCGAGGAACTCGATCAACGGGTCCTCGGTGGGGACCGCCGGCAGGATCTCGGGAGATCCCGGTTCGTTGAGATTCAGTTCGGTACTCGGCAGAAACGCGCGGTCCTCGTCTCGCCTGGCCCACAGCGCTCCGCCAGTACTCTCCAGAATGTCGGCGACGGCACGAATGATACGGTCGTGCAAGCCGGTACCTTGGTCGTCGAGCGAAATCGTCTGGGTAAACCGAAGCCATTCCTCGCGGTAGTCGTAGCTGTAGCTGAAGAAGTTCTTGCTGATCCAGACGCGGAAGCGCGCCCGAACCGACCCGGACGAAAAGATCACCAGCAGGATCAACAGGGCGCCGGAGAAGAAAATGATCTGGAAGGTCGGACCCCACCGCCCTCCAACTTCGCGCAGGTAGTAGCCGGCCGCCGACATCAGCACCAGATAGAGGCCGGAACCCAGAAGCGCCGCCGAATGGAAGACGACCCGCCGCGAAACGTGAATATTGATTTTCCACTCTCGATAGCGCGAGGCGGAAATGGCGATCAACGGCACGACGAGAGCGTTGACGATACCGCGGGCCTGGTAGAGCGTTTGATCGACGATGTAGACGAGGGCGGCATCGGCATAGAGGTAGAAGTCGTAGGCGAAAAGGATTCCCAGCCCGAAGCACAGGTGTTTGATCGCCCATCGTCCGGACTCGTCGGCATTGCGGAACAGATTCTCGAGGATCAGCAGGCCGATGACCGCGAGGAGGATCAAAACGACCCCGACGAGCGTGAACAGCGTCTTCATGGCGCTGCCCGGGCCAAGAACATTGATCGCCACGTAGCCGCCAACCACGAGCCCGATCCCGACAATCCCCGAGCCCGCCGCGACGAGCCGAGTGATCCGCGGAACGCCCCGCGACGGATCCTCGTATCGCATGCCCAGGACCGTACTGAGGAAGATGAGCCAGGCGACGGTGCGGACGAGCTCGAGGACCAGAGCCGCCGTCAAACCGTGGCCTAGCACGATCGATACGGCGATCGATCCGGCCCATAGAGCGGTGGCACCGGCGGCAATCGCCAACAGCCATTTGTACCGTGCCCCGGCCTGGCTCAGCGAGACGAGTACAGCCAGGAAGACGAACGCGATCGCGCAGATCGAATAGCTGACGACCTCGATCGGAAGAACGATCATCAAGGATCCAGATTAGCGGGCACCGTCGCCCCACAATACCACCCTGACGGTCTGCAGCAAAATTAGTATGTCGAGGAAAAGACTACCGTTTTTGATGTAGTAGAGATCGTAGGAAAGCTTAATTCTGGCGTCCTCCTCGGAGGCGCCGTAGCTGTAGTTCGTTTGTGCCCAGCCGGTGATTCCCGGTTTCACACGGTGGCGTTCGTCGTAATAGGGGATTTTCTTTCCCAGCGCTTCGACGAAGTACGGTCGCTCTGGCCTGGGTCCGACAAAGCTCATTTCGCCCTTGAGGACGTTGATGACCTGCGGCATTTCGTCGATCCGTGTCTTGCGGATGAAATGTCCGATCCAGGTGATGCGGTCGTCGTCGGCCGAGGCCCACTGCGGCGTACCGTCCTTCTCCGCATCTTCCCGCATGCTGCGGAACTTAAGAAGGCGGAACGTCTTGCCGCCGACCCCAACGCGCTCCTGACGATAGAACACCGGACCGCGGCTGCTGAGCTTGATGGCGATGGCGGTAAACAGAAAAATGGGCAAGGTGAAGGCGAGAAACGCCGCGCTGACGACAATGTCGAACGTCCGCTCAACAAATCGCAGAAACCAGTTGACGCGGAACCCCTCGCCGAAGATCAGCCAGCCCGGCTGTAATTCATCCAGGTCGATGCGCCCCGATTCGCGTTCCCAGAACGCCGAATACGTCGATATCCGGATGCCGGACGTTTTTCATTCGAGCAGGTCCCAAACCGGCAAGCCGACATCCCGCCTGCCCTTCTGGCGCCGGCGCTCCTTTGCTGCGACGACGATCTCGTCGACATGCCGCTGGCGGACAAACTCAGCGAGCGCATGGCGCCGCTCGAGAAGGTCCTCCGGAAGGATCGGCCGCAGCCCGGCCTCATTTCTCTCTTCACCGAATGCGAGGTATCCGACCGTGCCGAAATGGCCCTTCGCCGTATGCTTCGCCAGCTGGTCGATCTTCTCCGCCAGCGGACCGCAGCCAAACACCAAGACTCGACGCTTGAAGACGTCAAGATCGATGACGTCGATGAAAATCCCGCGGACGATCGAGGTGACGAGGAAAAAGGCGGTAACGGCAACCATGCAGACACCGTAGTAGGCATCTGTGCGGACCTGGGCCACGCCGCCGTACAGATAGAGGAAGACGCAAAGAACGATGAAAATCAGTGGAAACGTTTTGGCGCCGCGTTGAATGGAAGAGCGGAGCTTGAAGAAGACCGAGCGGTTGTAGAGGCCGACCGAGACCATCGATAGGAAATTGACGACCGTCAGCAGGGAGAGGATTTGCGTATCAGCCTCATGGGCGACAATGCTGAAACCGAGACCGAGTGGCACATTGGCGAGAAAATAGAGAATGCAAAAGAACAAGAGCGTTTCAAGGAACGCCAGAAAAAGCGCCGGATAAGCGATGTAATGACCAAATACTCTTAGCACTTCGCTGCTCTTATGAACAAATCCGGCCAAAATCCAAAGAAACCGGTCCCGAAACTCGCCGCTTGGTCGTCGTGCCCACGTGCCCGAGCCGAAACCGCCGTTTCGGCACCTTATCCAGCAGTCCGACCGTTCGGAAGATTGCCCGCCGGGACTGTCGCACCTTCATCGTTCGGCTTCAATTCGTTTTCGCTGCGCCCCGGCACCCCGTTGGGGTACCCGGCCGCAACAGAAACGGGTTCCCGGGTGGAACTCCTGAGACGGTCGGCGCGGTGGGCATAGGTAAGCGATTAGGCGCGTTCGGGCAACCCCGCGCTCCGAACCGTCGCGCGCACGATGACCGCGCATCGACCCAGAAACGATAACGGCCGCGTTTCCGCGGCCGTCATTCAGACATATCGGAAAGGGGTGCCGTTAGGCCGTCTTGAGCCGGCGCCGCGCCACCACGAGCGCCAGGAAGCCGGTGGCGAAGACCGCCAACGGACCGGGCTCGGGAATCTGGGTCGTCATGTCGCGCGAACCATAGAGGTTGTCGATGCCGCCCGAACCGCCCATCTCGACGACCAGCCGGTTGATGTTGGTGAAGTTGAAGGTCACCCGGTTAAAATGCGTTTCGCATTGGTGTTCGGCACTCCCCGTGCCGCAATTGCTGCCAACTTCGCCGCCGGTTTCGGGCACCGCCACCATGAAGTCGGCGATGTCATCGCCATCGTCCTGGAAGCCGAGGATTTGCGGCGGTGGCCCGGCTTCGGGATTTTCGACGTCGAAGAAGTCTAGGCTATGCACATTCACCAACTCGTCGAACTCGAAAACGATCTCGCCGGCGGGACGGGCGCCTTCGTCGTCAGCCTTACCGGTATCGCCCGAGTTCACACAGCGCTTGCCGTCGCTGCAATCGCCGACGTAGTGCTCTTGGATCATCAGAACGTGCCCGGGACGATGGGCGGTAATGCTGGCGATTTGCGGATGAATCAGGCCCGTACCGTCGGGACCGGCATCGAAGTCGTCTTCCATGTCCCGATCGCGCGTACCCGTCAAATTCGTGTTGAACAGCACGGCGAGGTTGTGATCGCCCGGGTCGGTTGCCATACTATTGGTGGCGCTGATGGTGACGCCGAAGTTGGTCCCGCTCGTCGAGCCAAAACCAATCGCGCTGTCGTAAGCGTCGAGGTTGACCGTGGGATGGGGCGAACTGCCGTCCGTGAGATTGATCCCCGGAATACCGGCGGCGTATTCGTCGTCGATGATCCGGCCGTGGAACGCCTGCGGCTTGCCGTTGAAGCTCACGCCATCGCGTCCGTCGCCCGTCCCCGCGATGCTGTCGAAATCCAACCGCCATGTGCTTGCTTCTGCAGGCATCGCCGCACCCGCCAGAAGCGCGGCCGCAATCGCCGATACGACAACGGACCCCATCGACTTGTTCATCTGCGCTACCCCACGATCCAGCGGCACACAACTCCGGCGAAATCCACGCATGTCTTGTGCCAACGGAAAAACTCTGTTTGTTTACAAAGAACTAACCGAATTACACCGTTGCGGCCGTCGGAAATTGTAAACGATCCCGACTCTTTTGTCTGCCTCGATGCGCCCCGCGTTTTTTCCGCAACCGACGCTAACTGATATTGTTGTTTAATTTCAAATCGTTACCGTTGATACCAATGAGCCCAATCGCTGTAAGGTAATCCGACATTGGCGGCATGCCAAGGAACCCGAATCCGACCTTGCTCCCCGTGCGAAACCCGGAGCAAGACCTGCCGTCAACTGCCGAGCAGCCTTTCGAGCAAGGCCCTCGCCTCGTCCGCCTCCCTAAACTCCACGCCTGAACTCAGCAACGTCTCCAGTTGCTTGCGGGCCTGGGCCGTCCGGCCGAGCCGGTTCAGTGCGTAGGCAATGTGGTAAGAGATGGTCGGATCTTCGGATTGCCGCGCCTGGGCTTCTCGGAGCAGTGACAGCCCCCGCCTGACCTGTCCCTCACGAACGAGGATCCAGCCCAGCGTATCGAGCACCGACGCGCGGTTTGGCGCCAACGCGTAGGCGCGTTCGGCAAATCCGACCGCCCGCCGATCGCCCTGCTGATGGTAGATCCAAGCAAGGTTGTTGATGACTTGAGCGTCGTCGGGGGCGGTCAGCAACAACGCTTCATGGGCGGCGGCAGCCTGGTCCCACTGATCGCGATCCATGTAGGCACCGGCCAGAACCTTACGGACGTTGTAGTCCTGGGGATTTTTCGCGAGCCACTTTTCGAGCCGTTCAAGGGGCGGCTCCTTGCCCTGCTCGCGAAGGGCGAGGTAGTGGCGCAACAGAAGTTCCGAGGACTCGCCCCGCTCCAGCGCTTTCGAGAACGACGCCGCCGCTTCCTCAAACCGTCGAGCCCGCATCAATGCATCGCCCTTCAAACGATCCAGGTGCTGGAACTCGGGATTGGCGGCGCGGACTTCCTCGATGCGCTCCAGCGCCCGTTCGTAAAGTCCCAAGCGCCCTTCGAGATCGATCAATGCGACCTGCGCCGGTAGGTATTTCGGGAATGTCACCGCCACCCGTTTCAGGGTCGTATGAGCGCCCGCCTGATCACCGGACGCCAGTTGCAGCTGCGCGGCACGATGCATGACCTCCGGTGTATCCTTTGCCAGCTCCGCAAGGCTAAAGAACGCCTTTCGGGCCGCCGTCTTGTTCCCAGCGGCAAGTTCCGCCCGGCCGTACATTTCCAGCACGGCAGGGGTTTCACCATTTTCCTCGCGGATCTCGCGTGCCAGCACTGCCGCGTTGTCGGCTTCACCCAGCGCGATGTACATCAGGGCCAGACGGATGTGAGCGGCGACCGCAGACCGGTCGCTGTTGCGCACCCGTTCCAGCCACCTAGCCGCTTCGCGAAGATCGCCCTGGCTCTCGGCGATATCGGCGAGCGCCAGCATCGGCGCCGACGAGCCCGGAAACATTTCGAGCATCGTCTGGAACCGGGCCTTCGCGTCTTCAAGCCGTCCCTCGCGGACGTCGAGGCGGGCAAGATTGCCGAGCGCCGAGCGATGGCCCGGATCGACCTCGAGAGCGCGCTCGAAACTCGCCCGCGCCGCCACCCGATCGCCGAGACCAAGGTGCGCGGCGCCGGCGAAGTTGTACGGCGCCGCTTGGTCGGGACCGTGCGCAATAAGCGAGCCGGTGACCTTCAGAACCTCCTCGAAATCTCCGTTCTTAAGATGAACGATGGCCAGCATGATTCCCGCGTTCACCGCTTCGGGGTCCAATTCGAGGACGGACGCGAACTCCTTGACGGCGTCGTCCCTGCGACCGGTCGCAAGGCGGCTTAGGCCCAGTTGCGCCCGCGCCATTGTGTAGTCGGGGGAAATTTCGACGGCCCTTTCGAGGACTTCCGTGGCCTGGGCGTGACGCCCGATGCGCATGAGGGCGGTTCCCCATGTCGCCAGAAGCTCGGGGTCATCCGGCGTCAGCCATGTCGCCGGTTCGAGGACGCGTTCCGCCTCCTCTGGGTCGCGCTGTTTCAGCAATGTGTGGCCCAGCATTCTCCGAGCGGCCGGATGGTACGGGTCGGACGCGATGTAGGCGGAGAGATGGCGGCGTGCTTCCGGATAATTACGCAGCTCGAAGTAGACCATACCCGCCGTCAGCATCATCAGGGGATAGGTCTGCACGAAACCAGGCGCCAGATTCCTGACGATGTTTTCCGCCTCGCGAATGGCCGTTTCGGCTCCCGTGTCGTCGCCGATCCCACGCAGCATCTTTGATTCGTAGTACGCCGCCAGGGGATCCCCGGGATCCGCACGGCGCACGAGGTCGAGGTCCGGTATCGCGCGCTCCGGCAACCGCAGCGCGACCAAGCTCGCGGCGCGGCCAATGCGCGACGGCAGATGACCGGGCTGCAAGCGGATCGCCTGCGAATAGTCGCGGACGGCCTCGCCCAACTGTCGCCGCAAGCGGCGCAGTTCGCCGCGGTGATAAAAAGCTTGAACGTTCTCGGGGTCGGTATCGAGAGCGCGAGCAAACATTTGCTCGGACTCATCCCACTTCCCGCGCTTCGTCAGCACCCGCGCCAGGCCGACCATCGGAGAAGCGTACCCCCGCCTCAGACGCATCGACGCCGAAAACGCCCGCTCCGCTTCGGCCAGTTCAAGGAGTCCCAGATAGGCCTGACCATGCAGGTCGAGAATCCTTGCTTCGAGGCTCGCCGACCGACCACCGCTCTGGATATCGGCAAGCAGCTCATCGAACTTGCGCTGCATCAAGTACGCTTGTCCCAAAGGCACCAGGACAAGCGCCTCGTCGCCACCGCTGTTCCGCGCCCGTACCAGTTCCTTCTCGGCCGACGCGCCGTCGCTGAGCATCAGATGGACCCTGCCGATCAGAACGCGCGCGGGCAGGTTGTTCGGGTCTATCTTGAGGGCGTTCTTGAGCTGGATGACCGCTTCGTTGAACCGCCCCCGATTGAAGTACGACAACGCGCTTTCGTAGTACTTCGATGACTCGTCGACGCCGAGGGCGGCCTCCGCCGGGATCGCGGACGACAGGCTACACACCAAGCAAGCCGCGGCCGCGGCGCGGCAGAGCCGGTCAGCCAGACCACCTGCCGGCCGGAACATGCAGAACATGGCGTTCACACGGTCACCCGAGAATCGTTGTCGAAATCGTACCCAAATGTGGGTATCCCGTAAATCGGCGGCAATCGGCGCAGCGACGCTCCATCTTCGGTTTCCGAACGGCTTTGCCACGGACTTGAATCGGTGGCCGCCTTGGCTTTAAACGTGGCTGCAAAGCCGAACTGCACGAGCCGGGCTCGGCTTGGCGGCGCAGTCGAGGGGGAGGCGTCCAGTGGCAGCCGACGACCGACGGACCACCCGCGAAAGACGGGAAGAAGATTCCGCATGGCCCTACAAGGAGCGGCGCTCCGTAACGCTTGACTGGCAGACGCCGGCGAGCGTCGATGGCGCCCCCGCGGTCCAAAGACGGACCGGCCTCGACCGGCGGTCCATGGTTGATCGGCGCATCGAGGCAGCTCCCCCCGCTCTTCCGTATCGGAGCCGACGGGCCATGGTGTTTCCCGGACAGGGAGCCCAGGCCGTCGGAATGGGCCGTGACTTGGCGGCGGCCTTCGCCGAAGCCCGGCGTGTGTTCGAAGAAGTCGATGATGCCCTGGGCGAGCATCTCTCACGGCTGATCGCGGAGGGTCCGGAACAGGAGCTGACGCTCACCCGCAATACCCAGCCGGCGCTCATGGCCGTGAGCATTGCGGCGTTGCGAGTCCTGGAGCGTGTGTCCGGCACGGACGTCGCCGGGTTCTGCCGGTTCGTCGCCGGCCATTCCCTTGGTGAATACACCGCGTTGACCGCCGCGGGCAGCCTCTCCGTGAACGAAGCGGCACGCCTGCTCAGGATCCGCGGCGAGGCCATGCAACAAGCCGTACCCGTTGGTGAGGGAGCGATGGCTGCCTTGATGGGCCTCGACCTCGAAGCCGTGCGGGATGTGACCCGCGTGGCCGCCGAGGAGGACGGCGTGTGTACCTTGGCCAATGACAATGCGCCCGGCCAGGTCGTGATCAGTGAGTCCCGTTCGGCCGTGGAGCGGGCCATTGCCATTGCCGCCGATCGCGGCGGCCGTCGCAGCGTGATGCTGCCGGTGAGCGCACCCTTCCACTCGCCGCTGATGGAGCCTGCCGCGGACGCGTTGTCGAGCGCCCTGGACCAGGTCGACCTTCGTCCCCCGGCCGTCCCCGTCATCTCCAACGTGACGGCCAGCGAGATCCGCGAACCGGGCGAAATCCGCAAGCTGTTGGTCGAGCAGATCACTGGCATGGTGCGATGGCGCGAGAGTGTCGCCTACATGAGGGCCCGGGAGATCGACACACTCGTTGAAGTCGGGTTCGGACGAGTCCTCGGCGGGCTAGCCAAGCGCATCGACCGCGACCTCGCTACCTTCAGCGTCGGTACCGCCGAAGAACTGAATGCCTTTGCCGAAGTGATCTGAGGATCGGCGAGCGGCGGCGCAAGCCGTTCTATCCGCACTCGCCGTTCGACGCCGACGTGTTGCCGTCCTTGCAGTCGGAGGGTTCGTCGGTCGGCCCCGAGGCTGGCGCCATGTCCACGTCCTCCAACGCCTTCTCCTGGACCGCGACCGGTTCGTGGTCGGGGCTAACGCCTTCATAGAGACCCCATACCAGCAACCAACCCAGAAGGGACGCCCCGGTCCACAGGGCCAGGGCCGCGGGCCACGGGACGATCCGTCGGCGCCAATGCAGCTTTTTCCTGGGTCGATCGGAACGGGACATGTACCGCAGAATCCTCGCAATCCCACCGTCTTGTCTCTTTCGGCCCTGGTTCCTCGTCACTCCGCTGAAACCGTGCGGAATGACCGTTCGTTCCGAACCAAGGCCCGGCAGATGACATCACGCAAGATGCGGGCCGATTTCGCAAAAATGTTTAATAACAACGTGTTGTTTAGCGATCTGCAAAATCGCCGTCGCAAAACTGAAAAGAAAACCGACATATTGGGGACGGCACGCCGGGACGGCAAAGCGACGGGGCAGCCCGCGCCCTGAGGCACTAAGTTTCACCGCGGCGACTGCCTTTCCGGGCCAGGAATATGCCGACAAGGATGACCGTTGCGCCGGCGATCTGCCAAACGCCGAGCGCTTCACCCAGGATCAGCCACGCCAGCAAAGCCGCAACAGCAGGCTGCAGGAGCAACGCGACGGAACCGAACGCCGCCGGCAAATGCGCCAGCGCATAGGCGATAAGGCTCTGCCCGCCCGCGTGGCTGACGAGTGCCAGAGCGACCAGGATTGCCCAGCCAAAGGCCGTCACGGCGATCAGGTCTTCGCCTGAAACCATCGCCACCGGCAGAAGTACGACGCACGTCACAACGCCGCTGCCGAACATAATCGTCGACGTGGTCATCCGAGAGCGCAGTCGGCCGACGGTGACGATGTAAGCCCCGTAGAACATCGCGGTGATGATACCGAGCGCATCGCCGAAGAGATGGGACCTGCTGACGGTCACGCTCTGCCCCATGAGCACGCAGGCGCCGACGAGTGCCATGGCCAGTCCGATGAGGAAGGTTCGGGAAAATCGCTCGCCGAAGAAGGCGAAACCGGCAAAGGCGACGAAGATCGGGGCGAAGTTGGCCAGCAGCGTGGCATTCGCCACCGAGGTAAAGCGGATGGACCAGTGCCAGAACGCCAAATCGCCGGCAAAGAACAGGCCCGCAAGCACCAGTCCGAGGTAGTCCGCCGTTCCAGCCGGACGCGAGCGTCCATCCGCGCGACGGTCCTCCAGGCGCCACCAGAGTGCCAGTGCCGGAAGCGCGAACAGCAGCCGGTAGAATGCGGTTGCGCTGGGTCCGGCTTCGCTCAGTCGGACAAAGATGGGTGCGAAGGCAATGCCGATCGCGCCGCAGAACAGAGCGACCAGGGCGATTTCACTGGCGCGTTTCCCGGCGGAAAACCGTTCCCCTGTCCGGACGTGGGTGCTAGACCTTCGCAACGGCATGGCAGGCCGCTAATATCGCCGTTTGCCCACGGCGACCAGCGGGAAATCGTTCGATCGCCGCGCGTGCGCGGATTGGAGACGTCGGCGTTGAGCTACAGTTCTGTTCGGAGCGACCTTGCCCACCATCCTGCCGGTCCGGATGGCGGATTGATCGGCCCCGAGGACCCGCCGCCGTTCACGATCTACAATGCCGAGGGCGCCGCGCCGATCCTTCTCGTATGCGATCATGCGAGCCGCACCATTCCGCATCGCCTGAACCAGCTTGGACTGGAACCCTGGGCCCTTGAGCGGCACATCGCCTACGACATCGGCGGCGCCGCCGTGACCAAGGGTCTTGCGGACCGCCTCGGCGCCAGCGCGGTTCTCGCCGGCTACTCGCGCCTGCTGATCGACTGCAACCGACAACCCGGCGATCCACATTCCATCCTCGAGGTCAGCGACGGCATTCCCATACCTGGAAACCGGGACCTCACCAGCGGGCAGCAGGAAGCCCGCGCCGAAGCGTTTCATTGGCCCTATCATCATGCCATCGACCACGTGTTCGCCCGACTTCGGCGCGAAGGTCCCGAGCCGGTCCTGTTCTCGATTCACAGCTTCACGCCGACGCTCGCCGGCGAGGATCGGAACTGGGACATCAGTGTTTTGTGGAACCGCGATCCTCGGATGGCCGTTCCCTTGATCGAATACCTGCGCCAGCGTGACGGCTTGCAGGTCGGCGACAACGAACCCTATTCGGGCAAGGAACTGGCCTACACGATCAATCTGCATGCCGGCGCTGGCGGCCTCGCCAACTGTGCCGTCGAGATTCGCCAGGATCATTGCGATAGCCCCGAAGAGGTCGACCGATGCGCCGATCTGCTGGCCGAGGCTTTGGAGCGGGTGATGGCGCACGGCAACCTGCACCGGGTCGAGATGTTCTAAATGGCACCGCGCGCCGAACCATCGTTCACCATTGGCGTCGAGGAGGAATACCTGCTCGTCGATGTCGAGACGCGCGATCTGGCTTCCGACCCGCCTCCGGAGATGCTCGAGGAGTGCGAAGCCCGCATCAAGGATCTGGTGCGCCCCGAGTTTCTCAAGTCGCAGATCGAGATCGGCACGCGGGTGTGCAAAACCGTCGCCCAGGCGCGCGACGACCTTGCCTGGCTGCGCCGCACGGTCGCCGATGTGGCCCTCAAGAACGGCCTCGCTCCGATCGCCGCGTCGACCCACCCGTTCACCGACTGGCAGGACCAGAAACACACCGACAAGGAACGCTACCACGTCCTCGCGCGCGACATGCAGGTGGTGGCGCGGCGGCTGCTGATCTGCGGGATGCATGTTCATGTCGGTATTGACGATGACGAACTGCGGATCGACCTGTTGAACCAGATCGGCTACTTCCTGCCGCATCTGCTGTCGCTCAGCACATCGTCACCGTTCTGGCGCGGCGAGGACAGCGGCCTCAAATCCTACCGCCTGAGCGTATTCGACGAACTGCCCAGGACCGGTTTGCCGACCCGGTTCGAGTCCTATGCCGAGTATCAGCGTCACGTCGACGTGCTGGTCAGCGCCGGGTTGTTCCAGGACGCCTCGATGCTTTGGTGGGACGTCAGGCCGAGCTTGAAGTTCCCCACCCTGGAAATGCGCATTACCGATGTGTGTCCTTTGTTGGATGACACCGTCGCCATCGCCGCGCTGTTCGTCTGTATCATCCGCATGCTTTATCGCCTGCGCAGCAGGAACCAGCGCTGGCGCGGTTACAAGAACATGCTGATCGACGAGAACCGTTGGCGTGCGAAGCGGTATGGAACGGATTCCGGCCTTGTCGATTTCGGCAAGGGAGAGTTGGTGCCATGCGGCGAATTGCTGGAAGAACTGTTCGAACTCGTTAAGGTGGATGCCGAAGCGCTCGGATGCACCGACGAGATGCTTCACGCCCGCGAAATCATCCGGCGGGGCACCAGCGCCCATCGCCAACTCGCGCGTTATGCCGAGTCGATCGAGGCCGGGCGCAATCACCGCGACGCGCTGTGCGATGTCGTCGACATGCTGATCGAGGAAACCGTTCAAGGCCTCTAGACGCCGAAGGTAGGGAGAAAGGGATGTACGTTTCCGACATGCTCAAGGGCAAGGGTGGCGATGTCATCGCCCTTGGCGCGGCTGAACCTTTGGCCGCAGCCGTTAAGTTGCTGGCCGATAACCAGATTGGTGCGGTCCTGGTCACGGATCCGCTCGGTGGGATCGCCGGCATCCTTTCCGAACGCGATCTGGTCCGCGCCCTTCACGAAAACGGCGAAGCGGTGTTCGCGAAATCGGTCGGTGACCTGATGACGACGCAAGTGGTGACGTGTACGCCCCAAGATCCGGTCGCCGGGATCATGGCGATGATGACGGCGCACCGCTTCCGCCACGTCCCCGTGGTCGAGGAGGGTCGGATTGTCGGCATGATCAGTATTGGCGACGTCGTGAAAAACCGGATCGAGGAAGCCCAATCCGAGGTCGACGCGCTACGGCGTTACATCGCCATGTAGGTGCCGAGCAACGAGACTTGTTGCGTTATTGAACCGCCGTGTGGCGTTCGATCGCCTGCTTCAGGGCGGCGTGCAGGGCACGGCCGACGTCACCGCCGTCGCCCGCGACCTTTTCGCGAAGCACGGCCCGCATCGAATCGATGTGTGCCTTGACGACTTCGACGTCATTGTCCTCGGTGCGGCATCCCTCGCCGGTGCAGTCGTAGAGCATCTTTGCGAACGAACTGATCAGCGGATAGCCGAAGGTACCGCCCTGGCCGCGTAATTCGTGAGCCAGCAGATTGATTTCCTCGAACAGCTTGGCGCGGCGGGGCGGTTCCTCTTGAGCATCTTTGCATGCGCGCGCGAGTTGCGCGATGTGGTTGGCAGCCCAGTCGATGAAGTCGAGGGCGGCCCGCTCCAACTGCTTTTCGGCGTCGGCAAGGAGTTGGACCGGCAATTCACCGCCGCCGGTCGCTCCGAGGCCACCGACTTTCTCCTTCAAGGCGTTCTGCAGCCGGAAGTACCATACGTCGGTGGGCTTGGTCGCCTTGACGACCTTGTCGGCCGAATACACAACGGTCACGTCGGCATCGGAATTCGTGCGCCGATCGGTCCCACCGTAGCCGGTCTGGCGCTTGCGCCGCCGGTCCGGACCGAAATAGGACTGCGTCGTGACGAACTGCCGCGGCCGATCGATGACTTCCAGCATTTTGCGGTAGACCGACGTTGCCGAGAACGGTTTGGCCAGGAACTCGGTGACGCCGAGGTCTCGAGCCGCGTTCACGTACTCGGCGTCGGCGGCCCCCGACAACATGATGAACGGCATGAACCGGTTGGGCGATTCCTTGGACGTGCGCACCCAGCGCAACAACAGCAGCCCATTGATCGGCGACATCACCAGATCGGAGACGATGAAATCGAATCCGCCGGCCGTATGGCGAAGGGTTTTCAGGTACTCGATGGCATCGGCGCCATCCTCGGCCGTGGTCACGGTACCGAACTTCAAATACCGCAGCATGTCGGCGAGGATATTGCGGACGTAGCTATTGTCCTCGACGAGAAAGATACTGCATCTTTCGAGGTCGTATATTGCCAAGTTGCCCCCGTGCCTCGGCGGTTATCACCGATTCACCGTGCATCGTCGGCGATCCTGCCGCACGGTGCAACCCCGCGACGCGCATTGCCGCACTTTGGAGATTTCGAGCCAGCCGCCATCGCTTGCCCGCAAGCCCGGTCGGCGCGTATTGTCCCCCGGGCAATTCACAGGAGGGGAGATCGACGATGGCCGACGGCGGAGCGGTAGCGGCAGACCGGTTGCGGTCCTTCGTCGAACGAATCGAACGGCTGGAAGAAAAGAAGGCGGCCCTTGCCGCTGATATCCGCGAGGTCTATTCGGAGGCCAAGGGCGCCGGATTCGATATCAAGACGCTTCGCCAAGTGGTCCGTCTGCGCAAACTTGACCAAGCCGACCGACGCGAGCAGGAAGAACTACTCACGGTGTACATGTCCGCGCTCGGTATGGAATAGGGTCGGAAAGCGCACCAACGCCAAACGCCGGAGCCGCGCAGCCCCGGCGTGTCATCTTCGCTAATTCGGGTTCAGCTCAGCGACGGATCGAATTCGTTGCCGGTCGAACCGTCCCCGTCGGAGACGACCGTGTATCCGGCATCCGGCTCGGTGAGCCTGGCTCCCGCGTCGCCCTCGGCACCGACAACAGCAACGTCGTCCTCGGTCATCGCCGCCTCCGCCGCCTCGTCCATGTCGTCGAGGATCATGGAGAGATCGAGTCTCTCGTCTTCGACGCTGGCCCATCCTCCATCGGCGAGTCCGGAAACACCAGCCACCTCGGCCCCCGGGACGTCGCTGGCGGAGTCCGCTGGCGCATCGGCAGTCGGGTACTTGAGGATTTCGCCGAGGGTCAGCTCGTCTCCGCCGACGGGGGTCCAATCCTCAAGGCCGCTGGGACCGAATCCAAAGGTGTCCTCGTCCGCCGGCATCTGATCCTCACCAGCTACGCTGGGCTTGTCGTCCATGACTCTACCTCTGATGCAGAGAGGGGTGCATTGTTATCTTACGCCACCACGGGAATCGGCGACTGTGATGACCATCACACCAAGGTGCCCACTTGTCCACAGACCGATTCCGGTCCACGTGCGGCCGAACAGGCGCTAGCGGCCTGAAACCTCAGAGACGAAAAGCGCGCAAACGTCGGTAAACGCCGCATTGAAAGCATCGATCGCAGCCGACACCGAGTTGTCGGCCGGGATCGCCTCGCCACGATAAGTCGAGAGGTGCACCAGACGGGACTGCCGGTTGTCGCGGAGTCCCAGTTCGATTTCGATGATCACCCGGGGTGCGTCGCCAACGACACGCTCCAGTCGTTTGAGCTTGCCGGTCACGGAATAGTCCGCGGAAACACGCAGGTCTTCGGTGACGACCGTGTTCGCGACTCCGGCGCGGCGCAGATAGTCGACGAGCTGGTCGCGAAGCATGATCGACGGTGGCTCGGCCCAGAAATGGTAGTTGTACTCCAACATCTCGTTGGGCCGGGCGCTGTCGATGTAGACAATGGGCCGTCCATCCGCGAGGCCGGCGGCGTCCGGCCGTTCGACCACCAGTGTCGCGGCAATCGCATTCTTCTGGCTCGCCGTCGCCGGCTCGGCGACCTCGATGCGGTAGAACCGGTCCGGGGGCACTTCGGGCTGACTGCAGGCGGACGCTGCCAGCGCCACGACAACAGCCGACGCCAACAGGCGGATGGTCACGCTTTTCCCCCGCGGCGGCATTGGTTCAGCGACGATTGGCCGCATCCCTGGGGGCTGTCCCGCCAAGCAGCAACCCCGGGTTTTGTCTGATCTGGCGGCTGAATTCATACATGTTTCGAGACGTCGCTTCCAGATTCTGGTTGATGGAGTCGATGTCGCGGGACACCGAATTCATGATGTAGCGCATGTCGGCGATCGATTCGTCGATGTTGGCGCGGTTGCCCTCGACGACGGACTTCAACGACGCCATCAGTGCATCCATCTTGCCGGCAAGTTCGTTGTAGGACTTTGCCGCCGTGTCCAGATCGTCGACCAACTCAACGATCTTGGCGCGGTTCTCCTCGTTGATCAGCAGCCGGAACTCGCCGGCGGCGGCGCTCATCGCTTCGGCCGTTTGCTCGATGTTGCCGACGATGGCCGGTGCCCGATCACTGACGTACTGGGCGAGGGTGCGCAGCTCCTTGATCAGCATCCGCCCGTCCCCGTCCATGACGTCGGTGGCGGTGCCGAACGCATTGCCGATGGTGTCCAGCAAGGGCTTGATCCGCGATTCGGCGAGCTCGCCGAACTGTCCGGCAAGCTCGGCGACGACGGCGAACATGTTGGCCGCCTCGCGGCCCTGAACCTGTCCTCCCGGTTCCAGCGCGGTCGCGCTCTCTCCGGCACGGATGCTGATGGTGAAGGCCGCCAGCAGTCCGGGCGCGGCGATCTCGGCAATGCTGTCCTCGGGGATTCGCCATCCTTCCTTGACCGAGAAATCGACGCGAAACCGCATGCCACCCTCGGATGGCTCCGGCACCACATCCTCGACCTGTCCGATGGGATAGCCTTCGTAAACCACCTGGGTGCCGAATTTGATCCCTGTCACATTGCGGTAAACGACATGATAAGCGTCCGTGGCGCCGGTTCGCCCAGTGAGCATCGCCAGCGCGACGATCAGTCCGGCGAGCATGGCGATGACGAACCCGCCGACGATCACGTAGTTCAGTTTGCCGTAGTTCATAGAGTGGCGTTCCCCATGCGGTCCTCTCCGGTAAGACGCGACAGGTATTCGTCGGCGTAGACCGTGTCGTCTTCGGGCCGGCGGTTGAGCAGATTCTGGATGCGTTCGCTGGGATGGCGTCGGACTTCGTCGACCGTGCCGACGAACAGGATTTCGCCTTTGTCGAGTACGGTAATGCGATCGGCGATCTTGAACGCGCTCTCCAGTTCGTGCGTGACAACGACGATGGTCATCCCCAGCGCGTCCCGTAAACGCAGAATTAGGTCGTCGATCGCCGAGGCGACTGCCGGGTCCAACCCCGCCGACGGCTCGTCGCAGAACAGGATACGCGGGTCCATGATGATCGCGCGGGCGAAGGCGGCGCGCTTGATCATTCCGCCCGAAAGCTCGGCTGGCATCAGCTCCTCGAAGCCGGCGAGATCGACCACCTCGAGCTTCATCCGCGCCATGATCTGCATGGTTTTCGGGTCGAGGTCCGTGTGCTCGACCAACGGCAGCATGATGTTCTCGCCGACGGTCATCGAACTGAACAGCGCACCGCCCTGAAAGGCGACGCCGAGTTTGCGGCGCAGATCCTGAAGTTCGCGCGTGGACGCCGTCGCCGTGTCCTGCCCGAGGATGTGGATGCTGCCCGACGTCAACGTTTCCAGGGCCAGCATGTGGCGCAGGAGCGTGCTCTTTCCCGACCCGCTGCCGCCCATCACGACCATGATCTCGCCGTCGCGGATATCGAGATCTATGCCCTTGAGGATTATCCGCGGGCCGTAGTGGGTGACGAGATCGCGGATCTCGATGACTGTGTCGGCGTCGCTCTCGGTCATCGTCGATCCCCGCTCACCGCGTGACCACGAACGCGAAGATCATATCGGTCACCACGATCGCCGCGATGGACTGGACCACCGCGCGCGTCGTGACCCGGCCGACGCCCTCGGCGCCGCCGGTGACGGAGGCGCCATTGACCACACCAATGACGGCGATCAGCACGGCGAAGATGGCGCTCTTGCCGATGCCATGCATCACGTCGTCCGCCGAGAGGATATCGAGGACTTCGGTGACGTAGGCGGCCATGCTGATGTCCAGGGCGCCGCCGACGTACACCCCGGCGGCCCAAAGTCCGACGACGTCGCTGAAGAACGTCAGCGACGGCACCATGATCAGGCAGCTCAGCATCGCCGGCACGACCAGGAAGCGCACCGGATTGATGCCCATGACATGGAGCGCATCGATCTCCTGGTTGATCTTCATCGTTCCGATGCGCGCCGCCAAAGCCGATCCCGATCGTCCGGCGACCAGGATACCGGTGATCAGCGGCGCGAATTCGCGGGTCATCGACAACGCGATGCCGAACGTGACCCGGGATTCCGCGCCGAACAGGCTCAACGAATAGATGCCTTGGATCGCCAGCATGACGCCGATGGTCGCGCCCAACACACCGACGATGGGAATCGCCCGGATGCCGATCTCCATCATCTGGGCGAACACGGACGGCATGCGCACCGGTTGGCGCTGACTGGGCCCGAGGATCAGCCAGTAGACGCTCTCGACGACCAGCCCGGCGCCCTTGCCGACCTCCTCGACCCCACGGAGTGTCAGCCGGCCGACGCGCTCGAGATAGCGAATGACTGCATTGTCGGCGGAGGTCGCAGGCATCGGAGCCCGATCTAACCGGCGCCCGAGAGCGCGTCGTCCAGGGTCGCGTGGATGGAGAAGACCTTGTCCAGGCGGGCGAGCTGGAGCACCCGCATCGCCGCCTCGCTCACGGAAACGAGCCCGAATCCCGTGCCCGACTTGCGTGCCTGCTGCAGGGACTCCACGAGCGACGCGACCCCGGAGCTGTCGATGTAGCTGACCGCCGACAGATCGACGAACACTGCCTGTCCGCGCCCCACAGCTTCGAGCAGGACTTTGCGTGCCTCGGGCGACGTCTGCAAATCGACGTCACCGCCAAGAGCGACGACGATTCCCCCGGCCTCTTCCCTAATCTCGTGTTTCATCACGGTTTCTCATTCTATCTTTTTGACCATTCGCAAAAGATTGCCGCCGTCTTCCGGAGGCGGCATGAACTCGACCTCGTCCATGCATTGGCTCATCAGATACGTTCCGAGACCGCCGGGACGTAGGTCGTCGAAGTCACGCGGCCGCACCTTGGTCACATCGACCGTATCGGCGAAATCGCGGAGGAAAATGAGAAGGCAGTCATCCTGTCGGCGGATTTCCAGGACGATGTCACCGGCCGCGTCATCGCCGTAGGCATGACGTATGATGTTCTGGCAGGCTTCGTCCACGGCAAGCACCAGGTCGCGAACCACGGCCTCGCTGCATCCGCAGAGGGTCGCCACCTCGGATACCGTCGATCGCACGAGCTTCAGGCGATCGGGCTTCGCCGGCAAGCGCAGCTTGACGAGTTCGGTTCCCCAGTCCGACGGACGCATTGGCTGCTCGGCAACGCGCGCGGCTTGACGAACCTCGACCTGTCCCCCGTCGTCGATCGCCAATACGGTAACATCGTCGCGAAGGCCGCCGTCATGGTTGAACGGTGCGATCACGGCATCCAGCCTCGCAGAGGCTGACAGGTCTGCGTGGTCGCGGATCGACGCCTTCAAATCGGAAACCTCCAACGTCGTTCCACCCTCAAGGAACCCCTCGGTAACGCCGTCAGTGAAGACGTAGAGCGTCCCTCCGTCAAGGCGCAGTTCGATCTCGGGAAAACCTCCAAATGCCTCGGAAAGCGGAGCAATCCCCAGCGGCGGCGACTCGGCCGGCAGGGCGGTGAAACTGCCGTCCGCGCGGTGGACCAACGGCGGTTCGTGGCCGGCATTGGCGAGACGGACGAGTCCGGTCTGCGGTTCGTATATGCCGCCGACCATGGTCACGAACATGCCGCGCGTCGCCGTTTCGCAGATTTCGGCATTGACCATCGCCAGCAGCGCGCCCGGATCATGGACGGTCTTGCCGAGACAGCGATAGAGGCTGGCCGTCTTGGCCATCAGCAACGCTGCGTTCATACCCTTGCCGGAAACATCCCCCAAGTTGAAGCAGATGCGTCCGTCGGGCAGCGTGAAGAAGTCGTAAAAATCACCGGATACCAGGCGTGCCGGCTGGTTGATGCCGTGGACTGGAAAGCCCTCGTCACGGGACACGGGAAGCAGGCTGCGTTGGATTTCGGCGGCCAGTTCGAGCTCCCGCCGCACCCGCTCCTGCTCCATGAGCTGTTCGGCCATGCGGGCATTGATGATCGCCAGCGCCGCAGACGAACTCATCGTCTCCAACAGGTGCAAGTCCTGGGGATTGAACAGGGGGTCGTCGCCGGCCTTGTTGACCAGTTCGATGGCACCAATCTTCTGGTCGTGGACGCTCATCGGCGCGCACAGGATCGATTTGGTTGTGAAGCCGCTCTCCTCGTCGACCTGCTTGTAGAACCGCGGGTCCTTGCTGACATCGCGGACGATCTCGCCGACGTTGTCCTGAACGCTGCGGCCGACGATTCCCTGATCGCTCTTGAGTCGAATTCCGGTGATGTCGGCACCGCCATAGCACGATGTACAGGTCAGATACTCGCCGCTTTCGTCCAGCATGAACAGGGCGCCGCCCTCGGCGTGGATATAGCGGGTGATCAGGGCCAATGCCCTGGCGAGCGTCGCGTCGATGTCGAGCGACGCGGCGAAATCCCGGCCCATGACCGTAAGCAGCTCGAGATGATCGATGACCACTTCGTCATCCGCGGGCGAACTCGGGAATTCGGATGGCGGCGTGGGCGCGCGAGGCTCGATCATATCGCCAATATGACCGCAATCCAACGCCCGGGCAAACGGGGTTGCCGGTTCGATGGGATGACGACGAGGAGCGGATGTGGATCCGGCTCCCGGTGGCTCCGATCGCGGCGACAGGCCCGGCAGATTGCGCGTTTGCGGCGAGACCGGGGCTTGTCACAAAAATGAAACAAAACTGTCACCATTTTGTCATTGCAGTGACCGCCCAAGGGTCATACCATTGGTTCTTGTTGTCTACGGTCGTGTCTTCAGGTGTGGCACGCTTTGGGCATGAAACAAGAATCCGAAACAGTGCCAGAGTCCGAGCACCTCGAAACCGAAATCCCGGAGCCGCCGAAAACCGAAATCGAGCTGAAATTCGAGGTCCGCCCCGAACACATGATGCGCTTGAAGCGAGCGCCATGGGTCAAGGCGGCAATGGACGGCCCGGCCAAGGTCAAGACGCTCAACGCCCGGTACTTCGATACCCCAGACCTCAAGCTTCGACGCAAGGGCCTCTATCTCCGCGTCCGCAAGGAAGGCCGCGACTATGTGCAGTGCGTGAAGGCCCGCGAGTCCGGCGATGCCGGCGCCTTCGCTCGGCTGGAGTGGGAATCCGTGGTGCCGCGGGGCCACCCCGATCCGACCCTGGTGACGGACGACAAAGGCCGCACGCTGCTGCCGATCAAGGATTCGGCGAAACTCGAAGAGGTGTTCGAGTCCCGCGTCCGCCGCTCTCAGCGAAGGCTGACCCCTGACAGTGACAGTGCCATATCGCTGGACCTCGACGTCGGCGAAATCGCCTCGGGTTCGAAAAGCGAACCCATCTGCGAGGCCGAGCTCGAGGTCATCTCCGGCGACCGTCGACATCTGTTCGACGTCGCATTACAGCTGCTCGACGAAGTTCCTGCCCGTCTGGTCGCCGACACCAAAGCCGACCGGGGTTACGCGCTCTATTCCGGCGGCTCGCCAGATTGGTGCAAAGCCGAGCCGCTGCTGCTCGATCGGGGCGTAACGGCCGAGAATGCGTTGGCGCGCATGGTGATGAATTGCATCGATCACATGCGCCGCAACGAAGCCTGCGTTTTGGCCCGCGCCGACGACGAGGGCGTGCACCAAATGCGCGTCGCGACCCGGCGCCTGCGCTCCAGCCTGGCGATCTACAAGCGGCTCCTGCCGGCCGAGCAGCAGGGCCACTGATTGCCGAACTGAAATGGCTGATCGGCGAGTTGGGTCCGGCGCGGGATTGGGACGTGTTCCTTTCCGATGTGCTGGGCGCCGTCGTCCGGGGACACCCCGACGACCCCGACCTGGCAGCGCTTCGCAAAACGGCAGAGGCCCGGCGGGACGAGTGCTACGAAGCTGCGCAGGCGGCGATCCGCGCGCGGCGCTACACGGCGCTTCTGTTGCGCCTCGGTGCCTGGGTCGAGGGCCGGGGCTGGCGGTCGATCAACCGGCCGGAGGATTCGGCCTTGCTTTACGGGCCGGTCGAGAACCTCGCCGACGTGCTCCTGCGCAAACGTCACAAGAAGGTCCTGCGGGAAGGCAAGGGTTTTGAGTCCATGGCGCCCGAGGAGCGCCATGCGCTGCGCATTCAGATCAAAAAGCTACGCTATGCCTCCGAGTTCCTGGGATCGCTTTACCCGCGCAAACGGGTGACGCGGTTCGTCGGCGCGCTGCGCGACCTGCAGGACGGCCTGGGGCTGCTCAACGACTTGGCCGTCGCCCGACGCCTGATGGCCGAACTGACCGTCGGCGTGCGAGGGAAGCGGGTGGCGCAACTGCATTTCGCCGCTGGCCTCGTCGCCGGGTGGCACACCCATCTGATCGAGGCCCGTGACCGGAGCATGGTGAAGGCGTGGAACGCCTTCGCCACCCAAAAGCCGTTCTGGCGCTAAACGCTCTAAGATTTTTCTTCGGAAGTATCGCTCACCGACGGCGTCGCTGCCCTCGCCTCTGCGACCAGGGCCTCAGCGCTTAACGTTTCTTCCGGCGGCACCGTGCCTGACGGTACGGCGTCGACATCGATAATGTCGCGATAACAGTGCCATGTCGCATAGGCCAGCAACGGCAGCGCGAGCGCCAAGCCGAGGAAGAACGTCGCCAGTCCGCAGGCGATGATGAGCAGGATCATCGCCGCCCAGCCGACCATCACCTGCCAATTGGCGCGGACGGCAAGGATGCTGGTACCGATTGCGGTGACGACATCGACCTGACGGTCGAGCAGCAGTGAAATGGACACAGCCGTAATAGCGAAGATCGTGCCGGCGATGAGAGCACCGAGCCCCGTACCGACAATGAGAAACGGCGCCGCCTCGAGAGAAAAGAGAACATCGGCGACGAACCTGTCCAGGGGCGGCGGTTGCTGGCCGAAGAAGATGGCGAACAGGAAAATCGCCATCTCAACCCACACGAACCAGATGATCAGCAGCACCACACCCATCGCCGAGATTTGGCCGATATTGGCCCGCGCGACCCGGAAGACGTGGACGATGGAGACCTCGGCGCCGCGTTCCAGCCGGCGGCTGACATCGTAGAGCCCGACGACCAGGATTGGCCCCAGCAGCACGAAACCGCCGGCCAGCGGCAGCACCAGCGAGCCCAGGCCACCTGAGATGAAGCCATAGCTCAGCAGGAAACTGGCGAGGACGAACGGCACACCATAGATCAGGCTGACCTTGGGCGTGTTGAGGAAGTCCCGCCACCCCGCGCTCAGCCACGCACCGGAGCGATCGACGTCGACCGTCCGGATCGCCACCGGCAATCGGTAGTGTGTCCCCGGGGCGGTGGTCATCGCGCGGTCCCTTTTCGCTCTATTGCCATGTGCACCAAGCGTCAACTGCCGCCCGGCAGTGTTGGTTCATCGACAGCCCGAAACCGGTACTGAGCGGCGATCGTCAGTTCTTTCAGAGGTCGCAGCAGGGCGATCGAGCCGGCCAGCGTCACCGGAATCCAAACCGCCGCGTGTACCCAGAGCGGCGGCATCAGCAGCACCTCGAGCACCCACGCCAGTCCGACGACGCCGAATCCGAGAACGAAGATCATCGCGACCGCCGGACCGTCACCGGCATCATGCTCGCCGAAGCCCAGGCCACATGCCGGGCACCGGTCGATGACCGTCAGCAGTCCCTCGAACAGCCGGCCCTCGCCGCACCGCGGACAGCGGCCGCGAAGGCCAAACCCGAGAATACGGCCCGTTCCATGGACGTGCTCATCGGCCATCGGCACCGCGGTCCATTGCGACCTCAGTTCAGCGGGCCCGTGTAACCCGCCGTGCCCCACCAGTAGACGCAGGTGAACAGGAACAGCCACACCACGTCGACGAAGTGCCAATACCATGCCGCCGCTTCAAATCCGACGTGCTGTTCGGGCGTGAAGTCGCCTTTTCGGGCTCGGAAGAAACAGACGGCGAGGAACACCGCGCCGACAAAAACGTGGAACCCGTGGAAACCGGTCGCCAGGAAGAAGGTCGACGGATAGATGCCGTCGGTGAAGCCGAAGCCGGCGTGCCCATACTCGTAAGCCTGGGTGCCCAGGAAGATGAAACCCAGCAGCGCCGTCAGCCCGATCCACAGGACGATCTTCGGCCGGTCATTGTGGCGCACCGCATGATGGGCGACCGTGACCGTCGCCCCCGATGTCAGCAGGATAAGCGTGTTGAGGAACGGCAGCCCCCAGGGGTTGAACGGGATCACGCCTTCCGGTGGCCACATCTCGTGGGCCGTGCGGCTGATAAACGGTACCGTGGCATCGAAGAACGCCCAGAAGAAGGCGAAGAAAAACATCACCTCCGATGCGATGAACAGCAGCATCCCGACCCGCAGGCCATGACGGACGGTTTCGGTATGGTGGACACCGGTATTCGCCTCGCGTACCACGTCCCGCCACCATCCCCAGAAGGTGACCAACAGCACAGCGACGCCGACCAGGAAGAGCGCGATCGGCCCCTCGTGCATGTACCAGATGCCGCCGGTCGCCATCAGCAGTGCGGCGACCGTGCCAACGGCCGGCCACGGGCTCGGGTCCACCATGTGGAAGGGATGGGATTTGGTCGTTTCGCTCGCCATCATATTCCCCCGGGAATCGCTATCGCTTGTTCATTCAACCGCCGGCACGTGCGCCGGCATCGGCCATCTCACGGCCATCATCTGTTTCGCCATGCGCCTCATCGTCGACACGATAGAAGGTATAGGACAGCGTAATCGTCGTGACTTCGCGGGCATTGGGATCGTCGCGGATTGCCGGATCGACGTAGAACGACACCGGCATCGACACTTCCTCACCCGGCTTCAGCGTCTGTTCGGTGAAGCAGAAGCACTCGATCTTCGAGAAGTAGGTCGCCGCCTTGTAAGGCGTCACGTTGAACGACGCCGTGCCGGTGACCGGCGCATCGGACGTGTTCTTCGCCGTATAGAACGCCAACGCCTCCTCGCCCAGCCGCAGATCGACGGACCGTTGTGCCGGCTTGAACCGCCATGGCAGCGCCGAGTTGACGTTGGCGTCAAAGTTCACGGTGATGACGTGCGTCGATATGGCCTCGGGCGCCGGCGCCACCGCCTCGGTGTTCGGCGTCCCGCCGTAACCGGTGACCTGACAGAACAGCCGGTAGAGCGGCACCGAGGCGAACGACAGCGCGACCATGCCGCCGACGACAGCAAACAGGACGATCGCGGTCGCTCGCCTTTTTCGCTCCCGGACGGCCATCGGCACGCTCTCTCCTTGCTCCGAGACCGCCTACTCGGCCGGGTGGGCATGGCCCACGTTGGGGCCGATCACCGGCAGTTCCTCGTGGGTGTGGAAGGGCGCCGGGGACGGCACCGTCCACTCCAACGTCGTCGCGCCCTCACCCCACGGATTGGCTTCCGCCGGCTCGCCGCGCTTGAAGGTGTGCCAGACGATGTAAAGGAACAACACCGTTCCGACGATGGTCATCAGACTGCCGATGGAGCTCACGAAGTTCCAACCCCAGTAGGCGTCCGGGTAGTCGGGAATCCGGCGCGGCATTCCGGCCAACCCGGAGAAGTGCTGCGGGAAGAACAGCACGTTGACGCCGATGAAGAACACCCAGAACTGCAGCTTGGCCAGCGGCTCCGAATACTGGCGGCCGGACATCTTGGCGATCCAGTAGAAGTAGCCGCCGAACATGGCGAGGATGGTGGCGATCGCCATCACGTAGTGGAAGTGGGCAACCACGTAATAGGTGTCGTGGACGGCAAAATCGATGCCGGCATTGGCCAGCAGCACGCCCGTGACACCGCCGATGACGAACAGCCAGATGAAGCCGATCGCGTACATCATCGGCACCCGGAAGGAGATCGACCCTCCCCACATGGTCGCCAGCCAGCTGAAGATTTTGATCCCCGTCGGCACCGCGATCACCAGCGTCGCAGCGGTGAAGTAGGCGCGGGCATCGGCGCCCAAACCGACGGTATACATGTGGTGCGCCCAAACGACGAAGCCGACGATTTCGATCGAGCACATCGCGTAGGCCATACCGAGATAGCCGAACACCGGCTTGCGCGAGAAGGTCGACACGATCTGGCTGATGATGCCGAAGGCCGGGATGATGATGATGTAGATCTCGGGGTGGCCGAAGAACCAGAACAGGTGCTGCCACAGCACCGGATCGCCACCGCCGGCAACCTCGAAGAACGCGGTACCGAAATTGCGGTCGGTGAGCAGCATGGTCAGACCGCCGGCCAGTACCGGGATCGCCAGCAGCAGCAGAAACGCGGTGACCAGGATCGCCCATACGAACAATGGCATCCGGTGCATCGTCATGCCCGGCGCCCGCATGTTGAGGATCGTGGTGGTGAAGTTAATGGCGCCGAGGACCGACGATGCGCCCGCCACATGCAGCGCCAGGATACCGAAGTCGACGGCCGGGCCGGGATGGAAATCGGCATTGCTAAGCGGCGGATAGACGGTCCAGCCGGTGCCCGGGCCGGCACCCGCGAAGGCCGCGCAGACCAGCAGGATCAGGGCTGCAGCGAGCAGCCAGAAGCTGATGTTGTTCATCCGCGGGAAGGCCATGTCCGGCGCGCCGATCATCAGCGGCACGAACCAGTTGCCGAACCCGCCGATCATCGCCGGCATGACGACGAAGAACACCATCAGGAAGCCGTGCGCCGTGACCAGAACGTTGTAGAACTGGAAGTCGTCGATGTACTGGATGCCCGGATACATCAGCTCCAGGCGGATGTACCAGGACATCGCCCCGCCGATGATCGCGGCGATGACCGACAGCACGATGTACATCGTGCCGATGTCCTTGTGATTGGTCGAATAAAGCCACCGCTTCCAGCCGGTGGGATGGTGCTCGTGGGCGTGATCGTGACCCGCAGCTGCTTCGTGTGCCATCCTCGAACTCTCCCTTCAGCGGCGGTTAGCGGCGGTCGGCGCCGGCCGTTTCGGCGACGTCTACGGTTGGCCGGCTGTCGGCCGCGAATTCTTCCTGGGCTTCCTTGACCCACTCGGCGAAGCGCTCCTTGGAGACCGCCTCGATCTGGATCGGCATGTAGCCGTGGTTGACGCCGCACAACTCCGAGCACATGCCGTAGTAGGTGCCTTCTTCGTTGATCTTCACCCAGGTCTCGTTGGTGCGGCCGGGGGTCGCGTCGAGCTTCAGCCCCAGCGACGGCACCGCCCAGTTGTGGATGACGTCGTCCGACGAGATCAGCACCTGCACTGTCGTGTCGACGGGAAGCACGACCCGGTTGTCGACGACGAGAAGCCGAGGCTGTCCTTCCTCGAGTTCATCGTCGGGGATCAGCACGCTGTCGAACTCGAACTCGCCGTGATCCGGGTAGATATAGGACCAATACCACTGATGGCCGACCACCTTGATCGTCATCTCCGGATCCTGCGCCTTGTCGGCGTAGTAGAGAAGCTTGATCGATGGAATGGCGATGATCACCAGGATGATGATCGGGATCGCCGTCCAGACGATTTCGAGAAGCGTGTTGTGGGCCGTCTTCGACGCCACCGGGTTCGCCTTCTCGTTAAAGCGGACAATGATGTAGGCGAGGATGCCGAGCACCAGCGCGACGATCAGGAATTGGATCCACAGAAGCATGTTGTTGAACTCGTGGACCCGCTCCATGACCGGCGAATAGGCCGGCTGAAGGCCTATCTGCCAGGGCTGCGACCGCCCTTCCGCCGCCAGAGCCTGCTCCACCCAGACGAGCGCACCAAGCATCGCCAGGGGTGCCGCTGTGATCAGTCTCTTGAACATATCCCTCATCCGCTCGTCCGAACCTCTTTGTTTGAGCCTTCGTTCTACCCCGTTGTCCTCCGTGCATCCACCGTGATCGACCGCCGCCCATGAACGGGCGCGGATATCCCGTGGGCCAGACCTAACAGGGATTGAAGCCCGAATTAGTTAACATGAGTCAATTCGAATGAAAAGCCGTATCTGTTGCAATGCGACATTCGCAGGTGCTGCAATGCGACGATTTCCGGCACACAGGGCGCCGATTCTTGATTTTCCGCGTTTCCCGCCGTAAACATGGCCGCCCCCGACACATTTCGATCCGGCTCGCGATGTTTTCGAACAATCGCGATCCCGGGGATCACGCAATTGCAGCATGGAGCGGTCCGGCGATGAACAAGTGGGTCTTGGCGGCGATCCTGACGGCAGCGGCACTGTTCATGTACGTCAGCATCTTCGTCAAGGTCGGCTCGGGCTGAATGGTGCCGATGACACCGTCGACCGTTCGCAAGGACCCCGCATGATCGCGATCGCCGATCTGCCGCACGTCAACGCCGCGTTCAACGGCTTGTCCATGGTCTGCCTCGGTCTCGGCTTGGCCTTCATCCGCGCCGGCCGGCGGGACTTGCACCGGGCGGCGATGATCGGTGCATTGGTGGCTTCGGCGGCATTCCTGGTGACCTATCTGATCTATCATTTCAATTCCGGGCTCGCCCGGTTCGGCGGCGAAGGCGTGATCCGCCCGATCTATTTCGCCTTGCTGATCGTCCACGTGCTCCTGTCCGTCGCCATCGTGCCGCTCGTGCCAATCACCGTGTTTCGCGCCCTGGCCGGACGGTTCGACCGCCACCGGCGGATCGCTCGCGTGACTTGGCCGCTGTGGATGACTGTCGCCGTGTCCGGCGTTGTCGTCTACGTCATGGCAGTCCATCTGTACCCCTACTCCAGGACGTCGGCCGGTGCCGGGTAGCGCCCCCGAGTCCGCACCGCTCGGTATGGCCGCCGCTTGGGAGGTCCGCGCGTGGTCGGGCGTGGCCATCGGCTCGCTCGCCGTGGCGGGGGTGTTCGCATTGTTGCTCGCGGTGTCGCGAATCCCCGGAATCGAAGACGTGTTCCCCTGGCCGCTCGGATTTTTCCACAAGGGCTTGGTGATTCACGTCGTATTTTCGTTTGTCATCTGGTTTCTGGCGGTCTTTGGCGCGCTCCTGGCACTGGTTGGCGCGCACGCCGGCGGCGGCGAGCCCCGATTCGCCGGCGTTGGCCGGATGGCCGTCCTCGGCGCCACCGCCTCCTGCCCGCTGCTGTTCATCCCGGCGCTCCTCGACCGCGGCGAGCCGACGCTCAACAACTACGTTCCGGTGATCATCGACCCCCTTTACTACGCCGGTATCGCGGTCCTGGCGGTGTCCGTCGCCCTTGCCGTCCTGCGCTACTTCGCTGCGATCGCCGGCCGGCCGGCGGCGCGGGAACCAGTGCCGCTGGCGCTCACCGCCGGCGGCGTGGTTTTCCTGATCGCCGTCATGTGCGGACTCATTGCCCTCGCCTTGCTGGCGGACGAGGCACCATCGTTCAGCTTCAACGAGGAACTGTTCTGGGGATCGGGCCATGTCCTGCAGTTCTTCAACACGCTGCTGCTGGTCACGGCTTGGTTCATTCTCGCGGGTTCGGTGCCGAACCGGTCCGGCGGATCGGAACGGTTGATCGTCGCGGCGATCGGCCTGCTGACCCTCGCTGCGCTGGCGGCACCCGTGTTCTATGTCCTGTTCGAGACCTTTTCCGCCGAGCAGGCGCAGGCGTTCACCGACCTCCAATATGCCCTTGCCCCGCCCGCGTTGCTCGCCGCGTTGGCCGTGGTTGGCGGCTGGTCGAGACCGCTGCCGTGGCGCGAACCGACGTTCTTATGTCTAGTCTTGTCTGCGTTGGTCTTCGCCGCCGGAGGCTTTCTCGGCTTGTTCGTCGACGGTGCCGACACCCGCACGCCGGCGCACTACCACGGCGTCATCGCCGGTGTGACCCTGGCGTTCATGGGCCTGTTTTTCGTCGTCTTCCTGCCGGCACTGGGGCGACCGGTGCGGCGGAATCGGTGGCTGTACGCACAGATCTGGCTATTCGCCGTCGGGCAGTTCGCCGCCTGCATCGGACTGTTCCTCGCCGGTGGCTTCGGTGCGCCGCGCAAGACCGCGGGCGGGGCTCAGGGGCTCGAAGACATCGGAGCCATCGCCGGCATGGCGATGAACGGCGCCGGCGCCCTCGTCGCGGTCATCGGCGGCGTGCTGTTCATCTGGACCGCGGCGGCGGCCCTTTTGCGAAGGCCCGATGCCGAGGATTCTCCCTCTGGTGCGGGTTTGGCGTTATAGTGGGGTCAAACGTGGGGAACGTCACCGTGCCGACAGTACCGACCGAGTCCGCCGGCGAGCTTCGCGACCGGACGCAGGCCCGTGAGCCGACGTTCCGCGTGCGCGACTACGCGGTGCTGCTCAAGCCGCGGGTCATGTCGCTGGTCGTGTTCACCGCCATTGTCGGCCTGATCATGGCACCGACGACCGTCGATTTCGTGACCGCCATCGTCGCCGTCGTCTGTATCGCCATCGGCGCCGGCGCTGCTGGTGCCATCAACATGTGGTACGACCGCGACATCGACAGCGAAATGGCGCGGACCCAGAACCGCCCGATCCCCGCGGGACGCATGCGGCCCGGAGTCGCCCTGATCTTCGGCATTCTTTTGGCCACAGCGTCGGTCGCGGTGATGGCGCTGGCCGTCAACCCGATGGCGGCGCTGCTTCTGGCGGTGACCATCGCCTACTACGTGTTCATCTACACGGTGTGGCTGAAGCGGCGCACGCCGCAGAATATTGTCATTGGCGGCGCCTCGGGCGCCCTGCCGCCAGTGATCGGCTGGGCGTCGGCGACCGGCGATATCGGCCTCGGCGCGGTCGTACTGTTTGCCATCATCTTCCTCTGGACGCCGCCCCATTCGTGGGCGCTGGCGCTGTTCCGCAAGGGCGACTACGACCGTGCCGGCGTGCCGATGCTGCCCGTGGTCGCCGGTGAGCGCGAAACCAAGAAGCAGATGCTGGCCTACTCCATCATCCTCGTGCTGGCGACCCTGGCTCCGGTCGCCGTGGGCATGGCCGGCGTGCTTTATGCCTACATTGCCGTTGCGCTCGGCGCCGGCCTGATTCGCCACGCTGTGCGAGTGCTCCGCGACGAAACTACCGACACCGCGCGGCCGATGTTTTTCTTCACGATCCTTTATCTGTTCCTCATCTTCGCCGGACTACTTGCCGACCGCGCCGTGATGTCGCTGATGTAGCCGGCCGCGCCGCTTCCTATCTTCTTTCCGAACCGTGCAATCATCCGCGCCCGAGAAGCGACCGCCGTGTCTGCCGCCGCCTACGACCGTCTGACGTCGACGTTCCGCCGCATCGGCGCGCTGCGCGACGCCGAGGGCATGCTGCACTGGGATCTGGCGACGATGATGCCGGCGGGCGGCAGCGAATCGCGCGCCGACCAGTTGGCGACGTTGAAAGCGGTGCGCCACGGTATCATCACCGCGCCCGAGGTGGAGGACCTGTTGGACGCCGCCGAAGGCGATGGCCTCGACGATTGGCACGGCGCGAATGTGCGCGAGATGCGCCGCGCCTGGATCCACGCCATGGCGCTCGGCGAGGGTCTGGTCGAGGCGCTGAGCCGGGCGACCTCGGCTTGCGAAACGGCGTGGCGCCGTGCCCGCGCCGACGACGACTTCGCCCATGCCCTGCCGAAGCTGGAAGCTGTCCTCCACTTGATCCGCGAGGCCGCCTCGGCAAAGGCCGAGGTCCTCGGTGTCGACCCCTACGACGCGCTTCTCGACGAGTGGGAGCCGGGCGGCCGCGCCGCCGACATCGAACCGGTATTCGCCGACCTCGCGGCGTTCCTACCCGGATTTCTCGACCAGGTCCTGGAGGTCCAGGCGCGCACATTGGCGCCCATCCGCCCTGACGGGCCGTTTCCCATCGACGCCCAGCGGGCGCTCGGTGTGCGGTTGATGGAACAGCTTGGGTTCGATTTTTCCCACGGCCGCCTCGACATCAGCCTGCATCCCTTCTGCGGTGGCACGCCCGACGACGTCCGGATCACCACCCGCTACGACGAGGACGACTTCACCAAGGCGCTGATGGGCGTCCTCCACGAGACAGGGCACGCGCTCTATGAACGCGGCCTGCCGCCCGCCTGGCGCGGTCAACCCGTTCGGCGACGCCCGCGGCATGAGCGTCCACGAGAGCCAGTCCCTGCTGATCGAGATGCAGGTCTGCCGCTCGCGTGATTTCCTGTCCTTTGCCGCGCCGCTGATGGCCGAAGCCTTCGGCGGCGCAGGCCCGGCGTGGCAGGCCGACAATCTCTACCGCCTATATTCCCGGGTCGACCGCAGCCTGATCCGCGTCGATGCCGACGAGGTCACCTACCCAGCCCACGTGATCCTGCGGTTCGACCTCGAACGCGCCATGGTCGCAGGCGATCTCAAACCGGCGGACTTGCCCGGCGCGTGGGCGGACGGCATGGAACAACTGCTCGGCATCGTGCCACCCGACGACCGCACCGGCTGCCTCCAGGACATTCATTGGTACGACGGGGCCTGGGGTTACTTCCCGACCTACACGCTCGGTGCGATGACCGCAGCGCAGCTGTTCGACGCCGCCCGACGCGCCGATCCGGCCATCGTGCCTGGCATCCGCGGTGGCGATTTCTCCTCGTTGCTCGGATGGCTGCGTGAGAACGTCCATGCCAAAGCGTCATTGCTGTCGACGTCGGACCTGCTCGTCGAAGGCACCGGCCGGCCGTTGGACGCCGCCGTGTTCAAGGCCCATCTCGCCGCCCGCTACCTCGATTGACCGTCGTTGGACGGCACCCTACGCTGCCGGGATCAATGGCGGAGGGGGACATCATGGGCAGCAATGACGCGAGTGAAGCGCCGGTCCGGATCGAGCGATCGGGCGGCCTTGCCACGATCACCTTGAACCGGCCGCAGGCGTTCAACGCCCTCGATCTCGCGCTTGGCGAGGCCCTGGTCGATGCGGCCATCACTTGCGACGAGGACGCTTCCGTGCGGGCGGTGATGATCACCGGCGAAGGCCGGGCGTTCTGCGGCGGCGGCGACATCCGTCAGATGCGCGAATGCGCCGATGCGGAAGGCCGGGCTGCGGCGTTCCTGAAGAAACTGACCCTCACCCTGCACGCGGCGGTCGCCACCTTCGCGCGGATGCCCAAGCCGGTGGTGACAGCGGTCAACGGTCCGGCGGCGGGCGCCGGCTTCAGCCTCGCGGTCTGTGGCGACCTCGTCGTCGCCGCGGACACCGCGACCTTTGCCCTTGCCTATACGGCCATCGGGCTCGCCCCCGACGGCGGCTCGACCTTCTACCTGCCGCGCCTGGTCGGCGCCAAGAGGGCCTTCGCGCTGATCGCCGAGAACCGCCCCCTCAGCGCCGCCGAAGCTCAGGCCCTGGGCTTGGTCAACGAGGTATTTCCGGCGGACAGCTTCGCCGCCGACGCCGAAGCGCTCGCCAGAAAGCTGGCGGAAGGACCGACGCTTGCCCTGGGGGCGGCCAAGAAACTCCTTATGCTCAGCACCGAGAGCGGCCTGGAAACGCAGATGGAGCACGAACGCCGCGCCATCGCCGACTGCGCCCGGTCGGACGACTTCGTCGCCGGATCGACAGCGTTCGTCGAAAAGCGGAAGCCGACGTTCGAAGGCCGGTAAGGCTAGGAGAGAGCGCTGGCCATCAGGTAGACCCACCGCCGCCATCCTTCCTCCTCGCGGAACTGCCGATGGATGGCTTCTTCGGTCATGATCTCGCGGTCCATGCAATAGGTATCGCAGGACCCGCAGAGCCCGAGTTGCTTCTTTTCGCAATAGGTAGCCACGTTTTTTCGCAATAGGTAGCCACGTTTTTTCGCAATAGGTAGCCACGTTCGTGTGCGCCTTGGCGGGGATCGGAAACGCGCATTTTTATCATAGAGCAAATCGAACGCACCAGCCGTGACATCTGTCACGGCCTTCCGGTCAGCCTCGCAACCGTACCGTCAATGCCGCGGCGACAAGCAGAGCCAGAGCAGCGGTCAGGGACGGCACCAGGAAGCTGTCGCCGAGACGGAAGGCATAGCCGGCGAAGGTGGGGCCGACCATCTGCCCCAGCCCGAACGATGCCGTCATCAGGGCGACGACTCGGCGTGGATCACCGGAGGCACGTTGTTGCGCATTGATCAGGCCCAACGCGGTGATGCCCATGAACGTGCCGCCGAGGAGAGCGGCAGCAAACAGCACTGCGACGGCGCTCGAGTCCAACACGCTTGCCGCTACCCCAACCCCTTCGACGAGACATGCCAGCGCCATCGCGCGGCCGTTGCCGATACGGCGCCCGACCCACGCCCACAACGCCACCGAGGGAATCGCGGCCAGTCCGACGACCAGCCAAACGATGCCTTCTAGCGCTGCAATCTCGGGTGTCGTCCTCACCATTTGCGAGATGAAGGTCGCGGTGATCACGTAGCCGAAGCCGAACAGACCATAAGCAAAGATGAGGGCGACAAGGCCGGTGCGCAGACCGCTGTCGCCGGTCTGCCCCGGCCCGTGGTCAGGATCGGGCGCGCCTGGAACAAGCCTCGCGCACGCCGCGAGGCCGAGCAGCGACAGCGCACCGCTGGCCAGCCAGAGGATCCGCCAGTCGGCGCCTCCGGCCGCGAGACCCGCAACGAGAACCGCAGAGACGGCGATCCCCGTGCCGACTCCGGCGAACAGCACGGAGGACAGTTCAGAACGCCCCGCCGCAGCCAGTCGATCGAGCACCAGTGCGGCGGAGAACACCAGCACGAAGGCGCTGGCGACGCCGCCGGCGAACCGCAGCGCGACGAACACTGCCATTGCCGTGGTCAATCCCATCGCTGCAGTGGTCACGGCGCTCAACGCCAATGCGCCGAGAAGCCAGGGTCGGCGTCCGCCGGGCATCCGCGCCCGGGCTGCCGCCAACGCTCCGAGCAGATAACCGAGGAAGTTGGCCGACGCGATAAGACCACCCTCGGCCGGGGTCAGGTCCAGACCCTCGGTCATGAACGGCAGGATCGGCGTGTAGACGAAACGGCCGATGCCCATCGCCGCGGCGAGGGCGATCAAGCCACCGATGGCGACGCCGAGGGCATTCGGGGCGCGGGTCATGGGGACCCGGTATAGCATTGCCGCGCGGGTGTCGCGCCCCCGACGTCAGATAGAGAAAACTGACCCGGGCTCGCCGACGGCGAGCCCGGGTCAAGGGAATGCTTCAGACGGCGTTCCGCCGACGCGAGACCGAGGCACCCAGCACGGCGAGCCCGAAGACGAATACCAGGAGCGTCGCCGGCTCGGGGATATCGAGCGCCGCGAACGCACCGTCGGCAATCAGCGAATGGGCGGCCGTGGTCGGGTGGATGATGTCCCAGAAGAAGAACCCGTCCCCAAACCCGGCGAAGTCAGTGGAAAGAACCGGACAAGCACCGCCGAACAGGCAGTCCAACGCCGGTCCCGGCGCGCCACCGGCCGGAAAGCCGAAGGCCAGGGGATCGGCGAGGATGTCGGCGACCAGGGCGTGGACGTCGAAGAAGAACAGCTCCAGATCGACGAGCGTCGCCGCCAGACCGGCAAGGACCGCGTCGAGCTCAGCATTGTGGTCGGTGGTCGCCGCGCTGAGCCCCGGATCACCGCCCCCCATCGGCGTCGCGCCCAGGTCCGGCAGGTTGAGGACCAGGAAGTTCTTGGCCCCGGCGGCATGCAGGCCGCCGATCGCATCGCCGATATTGGTGCTCGTGATCGTGGGATCGGGGGTGAAACCGGCCGGCGGCGGCAGCAGAAAGTCGTTGGCGCCGCTCCAGATGACGTACAAGGCGTCTGGGTCGGCCGTTCCGGGCACAGGCGCGCCGCCGGC
>Ga0209259_1000016_pt1 | contig 37783 bp, 35 predicted proteins | sample WorMetGr2BELIZE1_FD_187417 | JGI IMG/M metagenome (GOLD analysis project Ga0209259, IMG submission 187417) | Marine gutless worms symbiont microbial communities from Max Planck institute for Marine Microbiology, Germany - Inanidrilus... ...
GCTGATCCGTTCCAAATGCTCCGGCAAACTGAAAAGGCTTCGTGGGTCCATCGTTCACTCCCGAAAATCGACAATACGAGAGTGAATCATAAATCCCAATATCACGCGAGGTTAATGCGGGTGTCCATCTACGGGGAATGCGAAATAGGGTTTGGTGAAGTTCTCGCCTCTTTTCCTGAAGAACGTATCTTCGCTGTATCAGACGGGCGCTTTCAGGAATACGACAGGCAAACCGGGGCATGGTCTCGTATCGGATATGGCGATATTATCCCCGAGGTCTGAAGCCACATAAAGCATTCCTCATTCTTGGCTGATACGCTGGGCCGCGCGCAGAATAAGGTAGATCAGCGAGAAAAGGCGGTGGAACAGGTAATCGATGTGATCGCTGCTACAAAGCAACTCCTGATTCGTTTCGGAATGTCGGATTTGGAACGTGTTGCCGATATCGGTCAATTTCTTGGCCTCTTCCTCCAACATCTTCCTAAATTTTGTATCGTTTGTCTCAGCAGCTTGATCAAGAAGTGTTGCGATGCCACTTTTCTTGTCCACGCCGCCTATTGTCTTAATCCGCTCCCAGGCATCCCACAGTTTTTCTAATGCCTCACGCCTGGCGCTTTCGTTCGGGTCAAGAAATTTACGTCGCGCTGTTTCCAGCATGTTGTCCAACTGTGTGTCGCCGGTTTGAAAATGCGACCGAAGTAGTGTGTCGCCAATTTCGCGTGGGATCAGCCTTTCAATTTGTCCTTCTTCCGCTAGCGTGTACGCGAGTCCGTTGCGCTGGAAAATGCGGTTAATTGTGTCCCGAAACTCTAGTTTACCGGCTCCTTGGTCGAAGCTCAGATGGACACTTCGAAGAACTCGAATTTTGATGGAGACGGCGCGGATTCGTCGGGATGGCCTGGATCATGAGGTCGATTTCGGGCGGCCTTTGTTTGCTTTGGGTTGAAGATGGGGGTTTTCACCGGTTATTTCGTTATCCGGGCGCACCTCGGGCTTCGAGCCAGACTAGGCGCTTCATGTTGTAGACTAGGTTCGCCATGCCAATCTTGGTTCGAGCACGTGCGATGCCGACGGTTCGAATGAACAGGGCCATGGGGCCTTTCTGAACGGCGAAGACGTGCTCGACCCTGGCCCGGACCTTCGACTTGCGGCCGTTGGCCTTCGAGGTGCGCTCGGGCATCGGCCTGCCCTTGGGCTTCTTGCGGTGGACCTGGGAGACGAAGCCGTGGCGCTCCATATGGACCTCGTTCTTCTTCGAGCGATAGGCCGTGTCGGCCCAGACGCTGCCCGCCGTGTTGTTCTTGTCGAGCAGGTCGGGCAACCGGGCACCGTCATGGGCGGCGGCATCGCTCACCGTCCACTTGCGGATCAGGCCATGGCGTCGGTCCGTCGAGATATGGTTCTTGTATCCAAAGGCCGGAACCGCGATGTCGCGTTGTTCCATGCCGTCCTCGCGCGGCTTTGCCTTGGAGAACTTCACCGTCCAGCGCGCATCCCGGTCTTTCTGGCGCAACTTCGCCGGATGGTCCTCCCAACCCTCTGGAATGCGGCCTTCCTTGATCGCCCGCTTCTCGTCGTCGTTGTTGCGCTGGCGCGGCGCGGGCACGACCGAGGCATCCAGGATCTGCCCCGACATGGCCAGGTAGCCCCGCTCGGTGAGGACCTTGTCGAAATGAGCGAAGATCTTCTCGATCGCATTGGCTTTGCCGAGGTGTTCGCGGAACAGCCAGATCGTCGTCGCATCGGGAACCGGATCGTTCATGCCCAGGCCCAGAAACCGCATGAACGACAGGCGGTCGCGGATCATGAACTCTGCCTGTTCGTCGGAGAGATTATAGAGCGCCTGTAAAACCAGAATCTTGAACATCAGAACCGGATCATAGGGAGGACGCCCGCCCTTGGCGCCATCCGTGCGCTTCAAAGCCTTCACGAGCCGATACCGGAACGCCTCGAAGTTCACCACCTCCGACAGGCGCTCCAGAGGATCACCGGACTTGCTGAGCTGCTCGTAGCGGTCGTCGAGATCGAAAAATCCTGGTTGATCGCTCATCAATTCCTCCCGCGAAATCCAATAAGGAAGTGAATCAAATCACAGCCTTATTGGCGAGCCATCACGGGACGACCAGTGGCGTAGATACCGTGCCTTTGGAAGCATTGATACCTCATTAGGTGGGGATGCTTTACCGAACGCCTATGTTCCGGTCTTAGCGGGGATGACGTACCATCCAAACAGAAGGGTTTTTCGAAGTGTCCAGATGATGGTGCTGAAAGAACTTATGGTAGCTACCACGTTTGACCTGACCGACCGATTGCCAGCAAAACTCGATCATATCCATGACATCAAGAAGGTTTGGTGGGTCCTGTTCAATCAGGATGTGCTCCTGCTCAGCCAGAGCGGGAATTTCCGCTCTTATCGAATCCCAAAACAATCTTTCGTTGGTGCCGCAAGGTCCGGCACCGTCTGGGCACATTTCGGGAAACCGTGCTCCGAAGGAACCGTCGTTTAATCTCGAACTAATCAGAGCGGCAATACCGCGCCAAGCCGCTGGCGTTAGTTCTGTAATGGTCTGAGGTGTTTTGCCGCGTTCGCGATCACTGAAAAAGGGCATAGCCAAAATTCTAATCGGTTAGATAACGTTTCCTTTCAAAGGTAGCAAATCGTCTGATCCTACTTCATTGTTTCCGGATCGAAATTCCAGGAGAGGAAAAGATCATCTCCTGTCACCACTAGGCGCGGTGGTACGGCAGACTTAGCGCATTAACGAATTCGCTAGTTCTTCGACCTGATCGCAAATCCATAGCGCCGGCACATCGAGTCGTCTGCCGAGGGCCTCGATCTTCAGCGCGATTTCCACGGTTTCCGACGAAAAACATTCCACGGTGTAATCGGCGTCGGGCCGGTGCAGACCGCTGAAAAATATCCCGATGGGCAGACCGAATGTCATCCCGAGGGCATAGAGGCTACTCGCGCTGACCCGGTTGGCGCCGTTTTCGTATTTCTGGATTTGCTGGAATGTGACGCCGAGTTCGTCGGCGAGTTTCCGTTGAGACATCCCCCTTGCGATCCGGAACCTTCGTATGTTCCGTCCCACGGTTTTGTCGATGTTGTGTCGTGCAGCCTTTTCCCTCAAATCCAATCCATGTACCCTTTCCTTAACGATAGCCGGACGTTCAAAACCTCACCACGGTGGAGGCACGACACTTTTAGGCCGGGGGTAGGTGGCCCTGGACATGATGTCGTCATCCGGCCTTGGAAAGGCCTTTCGTGGTGGGTTTTGAAGCCCGATTTCATGTTATCATAAGTTCTTATTTTGTTCTATTTGGTTGTGGGGAAGGCCTTCCCCTCGCTGCAACCCGTCTCGCGCCGGTTTTCCGCTGCCCCTTCAAGCGGGGAGACCCCGCAACGCCCCCTTAAAAGCGGTCGGCCTTCGGCCGGCCTTTCCGTGCGCCACTGATCTCACCCCCGGCGCATACCCTTTTGTTTCTCGGTAGTTCACGTCCTTCGGAACCATCAAGCCGTTCCCCCCGCCTTCCGCACGCCGTTTGTGCAGGCCGGGTGGTTCCCCCTTCGGCTTGACGAACCCTCGTTCGTGAAGGTGCGGGGGCCACTGCTCGTGCCGTGCCCCCGCGCCCCCAGTCCTTCGAAGGGTAATGCGCGGGGAGGTGTTCCCTGCGGGAATGAACCAACAGAGGAACAAACGAATGAAACCGAAATTCTATTGCAATGGGGGAGCGGTAAGTGCCGAGGGCCTAAAGGCCGTTTCCGATTTCTTGAAGAACGATGTTCTGGCAGGCCAGACCTTACTGGTGAACGAGCTACTGGCGCATAGCGGAACAAGCGAACGTCCGTCGTTTTGGTGGGATGATGTCGCCAATTCCTACGCCATACCCGAGCATGGAATCATTGCCGAGTCCTTGGACGACGACGGCAATACTGTTTATCAACTGGAGGTCGGAGAACTCATTCAGTCCTTCCACGAGACGGAGGAAGACGCGCGCCAAGCGTCGCTGGACTACGAGGAACCCCGAGAAATCTTCGAATGGTGGCTGGTGTCCGACTGGCTGGCCGACAAGCTGTATCGCGCCGGTGAGCCCGTTCTGCGTAACGCCTACGGCACATGGTGGGGGCGCACCACCACAGGCCAAGACCTTCACATTGACGAGGTGATTGTCAGCATCGCCGCGCAGCAAGGCGTCATCGATACCGAGAACCTGGAGGGCGCGGCATGAACCTCCTGACCGAAGAATTGCGGGCCAAGCTGCTGGCCAACGGCAAGGCCAATGCCGAGCGGCTGGCCGACCCCGAAAACGAAGACGGCAAGACCCATGACTTTTGGCCCGTGGTGAAGCTGTTCAATCCCTGTGGTGCGGCGACGTGGTTGTTGACCGAGTTGGACCCCGAAGACCCCGACATCGCTTTCGGGCTCTGTGACTTGGGGTTCGGCTCTCCAGAATTGGGGAGCGTTCGGTTGTCCGAGCTCGAAGGCGTCAAGCTGATGGGCGGGGCGTTAGGCATCGAGCGGGACATCCTTTTCAAGGCCAGCAAAAGCCTGTCGGCCTACGCCGACGAGGCCCGCGGGCGGGCGGCGTTGCGAACCGATGGCTCGGCGATTTAACAAAAAGATCCTGGCAAAATTAATATAAATGTAAAAATAACATTGAATTATTAATCAATCATTACTATCTTGACGTCAGTTTTATTTAAATATTTAAAGTTTGTTATTATTTATTTGAAGTATTTATATCGTGCAAGACGTTTGTGGAAGATTTATTGACTTAGCGGGTTTCGAAAGCCCCCTCCAAGGCAGAAACAGGTGCTTCCGGCGCGGAGGTCGGAAGCGGCCTGCTGTCGCGACGCAAGGCTCTGCCTGTCCCTCCCCGTTTGTGCGCCGGTTGCGCCACGCGCTAATGGGCACGGCCGTCCTGGCCGCCGTTCTCCCGGCCGCGGCGCTGGCCCAGATCGCCGTGCCGCCGGCGCTCGAGCCCGCGCGACCCGGCCAGAACCTCGAAGAGCGCGTCCTACCCAAGGCCAAGCCCCGCATCACGGCGCCACTGGTCAGGGACCAGGCGGCACCGGAGGATGCCGCGCGTCTTTCCTTTACCTTCCGTGACCTCCGAATAGAAGGCGCGACGGCGCTGGGCGCGGAAGCCCTGCGCGAGGCCTGGGCGCACCAGCCGGGTGACGTGGCCACGGTACAGGACGTCTTCCTCTTCGCCAACGCGGTCACGCGCCTCTATGCCGAGGCGGGCTATGCTCTCTCGTTCGGCGTGGTGCCCGAGCAGGACATCGAGAACGGCGTCGTCACGATCCGCGTCGTCGAGGGTTTCGTTGACCGCATTGTCTATGCCGGCGATGACGTGGAGCAGGACGGCGCCGTTCACCGCCGGCTGCAGGCGCTCGCGGCTCCGGTCCTGGCGTCGCGGCCGCTTCACATGCCTGAACTCGAGCGCGCCCTGCTGCTGATCAATGACCTGCCGGGGTTGAGCGCGGCGGCAACCCTGTCGCCAGCGCCCGACAGGCTCGGGGGCGCCGATCTCCGGATCGAGGTGACGAAGCGCCCGACGTGGAGCACGAGCGCCGATTACAACAGTTTCCTGCCCGCGTCGCTGGGGCGCCATTCGGTCGGCGGAACCCTGCTCGTCAACGGCTTTGACGGCGCCGCCGGACAGGTGCGCGCGGGCCGCTGGAAGAGCATCGCCAGCGATGACTACTGGAGCGTCTTCGCGGGCCTGTCCACCGCCGTCGGGCATGGCGGCCTGCGCCTGGGGTTGTCGGGCCGGCATTCCCGCACCGCCCCGTCCGATGACCTGCTGGCCTCCCTTTCCTACGAGGGCAAATCCAGCAAGGCCAGTCTGTGGCTCGACGTTCCCGTCGTCCGCACCCGGGCCCGCAACCTGAACGTCGGCCTCGCGGCATCCTTGACCGACACGGGCTCCGAGATTCTCAACGACCGCCTGTCGAGCGACCGGCTGCGGTCTCTGGAGGCCTCCGCCTCCTACGAGTTCGCTGACGCGACCCAGGCCGTCACGAGTGTGCGGCTCGGCGTCGCCCGGGGCATCGATGTCATGGGCGCGACCGGCAACAGCCGGGCCAACGGCGAGCTCACCTATACCACCGCCCTGCTGGATGTCCAACGGCGGCAGCCCATGTTCGACCTCGCCGGCGGTACCGTCTCCCTGCAGCTCGACTTTCGCGGCCAGGCGGCGATGGGTCCCGGCGGCCTGTTCAGCGCCGCCGAGTGCGCCTACGGCGGGCGCCGCTACGGCCGCGCCTACGATGCCGGCGACCTGTCGGGCGACCATTGCGCCATGGCGAGCCTGAAAGCGGGCTGGGACCGCTCGCTTCGGGAGGGCCTGGGCACGGGGGCCTATGCCTTCGTGGACGGCGGCATGGTCCGCCAGAAGGGCTCCCTTCTAGCCGGAGACCTGCGCACGCGCAAGGCGAGCTCCGGTGGGATCGGCCTGCACACCAAATGGACGGACAGGGTGACCGGACTTGTCGAGGTCGCCCGGCAGTTGACGCTCCCCACCGACCAAGGGGGCGATCGGGATACACGCGCCCTGCTGGGCATAACCGTGAACTTCTAATGGAGGATGACATGAAATGATTCGACGTAATTGGATGACTGTGAAGCGTTTGCTCCTGTGCGGCGCAAGCGCGATCGTGATGGCCCCGGTGACAGGTGCTGCCCCGGCGCTTGCCAACCCGGCCGGCGGCACCGTCGTTGGCGGCGCCGCGACGATCTCGGAAAACGGCAAGACACTGACGGTGACGCAGGGTACGGACCGGGCCGTGATCAACTGGCGGGGCTTCTCCATCGATGCCGACGAGACCACGCGCTTTGTCCAGCCGGACGCCGGCTCGATTGCGGCCAACCGCGTCACGGGTGCCGATCCATCGCGCATTCTCGGCCGCATGGAGGCCAATGGACGCGTCGTGCTGATCAATCCCAACGGCGTCCTGTTCGCCAAGGGCGCGACCGTCGATGCGGCGGGCCTGGTCGCCACGACCCACGACTTCGACACCGCCGCCTTCATGGCGGGCGGTACCGTCCGGTTCAATGGAGAGGGTGCTGCCGGCGCTTCGGTGGTCAACGAGGGCACCATTGCCATCCGCGATGCCGGGCTCGCCGCCCTGGTGGCGCCGCATGTTCGCAACAGCGGTACGATCGCTGCCCGCGTGGGCCAGGTGGCGCTGGCTTCCGGTCGGGGCTTTTCCCTGGATCTCTACGGCGACGGGCTGCTGAGCTTCGCGCCCGGTGACGCTCTTGCCGAGACCCTGGTCGATGCTGACGGGGCGCCGCTCAAGGCCCTTGTCGAGCAAACGGGTGGGATCTTCGCCGACGGTGGCCGCGTCCTGCTGGCCGCGACAGCCGCGCGCGACGTGGTGAACCATTCCGTCAATGTCTCCGGCATCGTACGCGCCGCATTGGCTAACGACGCGGGCGGTGTCATTCGTTTGTCCGGCAGCGGCACCGTGGAACTGGAAGAGGGGGCCGTGATCTCGGCCTCCGGCGAGCGGGCCGGCACCGTCGAGGTGACGGGCGGTGACGTTGTCCTTGCCGGCAACGTTGAAGCGAGTGCTAAGGGGGTCGGCGAGAACGGCGGCACGATCCTCGTGCTGGGCGACATCGCCGGCGGTTCGGTCGATCTGGCCGGGCGGCTTGCCGCCGGCGCGACCGGTGACGGCGGTGACGGCGGCTTCATCGAAACCTCCGCCGCGAAGGTCGACATCGCCGATAGCGCGCGCGTGAGCACGCTGTCCGCGGACGGCGCGGCAGGCACATGGCTGATCGACCCGGACGACTACACCATCGCCGCGAGCGGCGGGGACATCACGGGGGCGGCCCTGTCCGCCCAGCTGGCTGGCGGCAACATCGCCATCGAGACCAACGGCGCGGGAACTTCCGGCAACGGGGATATCTTCGTCGATGACGAGGTGACCTGGAGCACGAACACCCTGACGCTGACCGCGGACCGCAACATCCTCATCAACAGCCGCATGGACGCCTCCGGCGGCGGCAATCTCACCTTGGAATACGCCCGCACCGATGCCGGCGGCGACGTCTTCGTCAACGCGCCCGTCGATCTGGCCGCGGGTAGTGCCTTCACCACACGGGAAGGCGCCGATGCCGCCGTCGCTTGGACGGTGGTTACCGAACTCGGCGCCGAGGGAAGTACCTCCGCGGCGGACCTTCAGGGCATGAATGGCGGTTTGGCCGGGAACTACGTGCTCGGCGCGGATATCGATGCGGCCGCGACCGCCGGATGGAACGCCGGCGAGGGATTCATGCCGGTTGGCGATTCCACGACACCGTTCACCGGTCGCTTCGACGGACTGGGGCACGTCATCACCGGCCTGACCATCGACCGCTCGATGTCGGGGGCTGGACTGTTCGGCCGGCTCAGCGGTGCACGCGTAAGCAATGTGGGTTTGACAGGCGGCAGCGTGCGGGGGTCGATCTTCACCGGGCCGTTGGCGGGCTCCGCGATAGCCTCCACCCGGATCTCCAACGCCTACGCGACCGGTAGCGCGAACGGTACGGGCAACTACGTTGGTGGCCTGGTCGGATATGCACATTCCAGTTCGATCCTGGATGTCTACGCGACCGGCGACGTAACCGGCGGTGCCGGCTACGTCGGCGGCCTGGTCGGAGGAGGGCTGAACGGCGCCGTGATCGAAGATGCCTACGCGACCGGCAACGTGATCGGCTCTGGCAGCTCCGTCGGCGGTCTGGTCGGATACACGGCCTTCTCCGGCAACGTGATTACGCGGGCCTTTTCCACCGGCAACGTGATCGGCTCTGGCCACTCCGTCGGCGGTCTGGTCGGGCGTGTCCACGTAACCACCATCAGTGACGCCTACGCGACGGGTGACGTGACCGGTAACGTAGCCGGCACCTTCCCTTACGGCTACGTCGGTGGCTTGGTCGGACATCTTAATGCATCTTCATCCATCGATTCCGCCTTCGCGACCGGTCGCGTGACCGGCTCTGGCAGCTTCGTCGGTGGCCTGGCGAACGTCATGTCGTCCTCCGCCGGTGTCAGCAACAGCTACTGGGATATGGACGCGACCGGGCAGGTCACGGGCGGGGCCGGTATCACCGACGGCGGCCTGACGACCGCGGAAGCGATGCAGGCAGAGAGTTACGCCGGGTGGGATATTGATGCCGAATTCGGCACGGACACCGCCTGGCGCGTCTATGAGGGCCAGGCTTACCCCTCGCTTCGGAGCTTCCTGTCCCCCGTGGCCGTCGTCGCCAACAGCGGCAGCCGGGTCTATGACGGCACCACCGACGGTTTGGGGGCGACGTATTCGACGCTCGACGGCAGCATCCTAGACCCCGTCCTGCTTCTCGGCCGGGATTCCGTGATCGCCAGCAAGAATGTCGGCACCGCTTATGCCGTGACCGGCGATGAGCTGTATTCGTCCGCGTACGATATCGACTACACCGGCGGCACGCTCGATGTGACGGCGGCGACGATCAGCGCCGTCACCGGCATCGCCGCGGCCGACAAGGTCTATGACAGGACCACGGCGGCGACTCTCGATGCAGGCGGGGCCGGGTTCACCGGCATGGTTGCGGGAGACACTCTGAGGGTCGCGACCGCGATGGGCGCCTTTGCGGATGAGACCGTCGGCAACGACAAGACCGTGACCATCACGGGAATCACCTTGGGCGGCGCCGATGCCGCAAACTATGTGCTGGTCGACAATACCGCGACGGTGACCGCCGACATTGCGCCGAGCCTCCTTCTTGCCGGAGACGTGACCAGCGAGCGCGCGATCAAGGTGCGGCTGTCGCAGGTTGGACGGGAAGTACCGTCCGTTCCGGGAGGTGTGCCGTTCGACGCCGCGGCACTGACCGTGACCTACTCCTTCACACGGCTGGCCTCCGCTGATACCGCAGGCAAACTGGACGCGGTTGATACGGAAGGCGGATTGGCGCAGGCCAGTCGGACACTGGTCCGCGAGCTGGAAGACATGGAGCCGGGAGGCAGGGGGCTGCTGCGCAGCATAGCAGCCGCATTCGCTGATCGAGCGCCGGATCGCCTCGTCTATCGGGACATGGCCCCGCGCGTCAATGTCGGGCGCAACTATTACGTCGGCAACGCCGGGCGGTCCATGCTTGGCGACGATGACGATGGCCGCAATCCGCCGCCATCTCGCTGAGACCGGCCTTGACCTCCGCCCCGGGGCGGAGGTCATGCCCGCGTCCGATCCCGACCGGTGAACCGGTCGAGCGAATTGTCGTCGAGCCCCCTTTTTGTCAGGTATTCCCGGCAGCGGGCCTGCAATGGGGGGACATAAGCCAACAAGAAGAATGACAGGAGCCATTGTGCATGGAACGGAATAACAACGCCGGCAACGGCCGCAATCGCCGGCATTTCGAGGTGCGCATCGTCAACGAGCGTATCCGGAAGCTACTGGACGCGGGTCACGAAAACACGACCGCTTACGACGATACCTGGGCCAATCCGCGTTACGTCGAGATTTATGCGGCATCCATGACCGAAGCGAAAGAGCGGCTGGACGCCGACTATCCCGCCGAGGCCGGTTTCAGGATCATTGCGATCATCGAACTGCGTGTCCGCGAGTCGCGTTGACGGCGCGTCCAGCCCGGGAAACGGCACCGCTACCCGGACTGGCCTTACGATCCCGCCCCCCTTTCGGCGACATCGATCAGTTCCGCGACATTGGTCGTGATAGCATTGATGGAAACCGAGACCTCGCCGACGGCCGTACTCTGTTCGCTCACCGCCGCGCTGATGCTGTCGTTGCCCTGGCGGACTTGGTCGATGCTTTCGGCGACCTCTGCCACATGGGAAGTGACCGAGGTGATCTGGTGATGGATATGCTTGACCTGGTCGGCGACCTCATTGGCGCTGTCGTTGGCCCGCGTCGCCAGCTTGCCGACTTCCTCGGCGACCACCGAGAAGCCACGCCCCGCGTCGCCCGCCCGCGCTGCTTCGATGGCGGCGTTCAAGGCCAAAAGATTGGTTTGGTCGGCGACGTCCTTGATCAACTCGGACAGGTCGTTGATGTTTTCGGCCAGTTGTCCCACCTCTCGCATTTGCTGTCGCAAGCCGTCGGCTTGCTCGGCCGCGCCAGCGGACAAACTGCTGTTGCGTTCGGCCTCCTGGGAGATCTGGTCGATGGAGGCGCTCATCTCCTCGGTGGCGGCGGCGGTAGTTTCCAGGCGGGCGCCGATTTCCTCGGTGGATTTCCTGGTGGTACTCATCAGTGCAGTGATGCGTTCGAGCATTTCCACCGACACGTTGTCGTAGGCCTGGACCGCGAGGGCCATGTCAAAGAACACGAAGCGAATGAAAACGGCGAGCGCCTGTTCGGCCTGCCGGATATCCGCTTTCTTGCGCCATACGGTTTGTCGTCCCGCATGAAGAAAATGCGGCAGCGCCTGTGTGATGATGATCAGATAGCCACCCATGAACCAGTCGGGGGTGAGCTTGATCCGGGCATGGACCCGGCCCATCGTGGCGACCCGTTGGAAGTAGTCCGCATCCAGCGCGCCACACATGGCGCTCTGCCAGTGGTGGCGTTGCGCATCCTTCAGAGTATCGACGCTCCGGCTCGAGTTGTTCAGGAGAGGGATTAAGTCCGGCTGGTTGCCTGCATGGTCATAGAACCTGGAGAGAAGATCGTCCATATGCGGCTCGATGATCTTCCAGGCCGCGGCCAGGGCGGGATTGGTCTCTTGCAGTTCAAAGAATGTCAGTAAAGAGGATTGATCGTGTTCCTTCTTCATTTGAATACCCAGTTTCTTGTTTTCTTAACATGATACCAGAGTTGCGCCATTAAAGGTGACATTATCGGACCTGAGAGAACCGGCGCGCCGACCCGCCAAGGGAAAATGGCGCGCCCGTGGTCTCAACAAGACGTGGAGTGAGGAAATGAGATGAGTGCTCTCGCCGACTTCACTTCAAACGTGCCTTGACACCGTCCCGTCAGATGTTCTCCGCCAAATCCCGCCCGCCAGCCAGGGAAGGCTGTTTAGAAAAGCCCCACCGCCCATGCAGACGGCGAGGCCAGCGCAGGAATAGAACAATCCGATTGTACTTTCCCCTTATGGCTCTCGATGAAAATCACGCCTGACGTGCCTGGGGTGTCTGCGGTAAGCCCCCGTTGATCAGAGGTGGGTTGCGACCGGCTGTTCTTCGGTCGGGATCGATGACGGTCCGAAAGGGCTCCTGGTCGTCTGGCTCGTGGGCGGGGGTTGAAATTCGGGGGGCGCATTCCCAGAACCTCAATTGAAGCAAAATCTATGGTTCCTTTTTCCAGCAGCACGATTGTGCCTGCTGTCCCGCTTCCCTCTTCCCTCGTTTTCCAACCATCCTCCACATAGAGAGGCGCGCCGGCATCGGGCGCGTAATCCACCATGACAATCATTAAAGTCAATCTTGACCACATAGCTGTATTGCGCTGGGGATTGTACGGATCGTTAACGCTAATTTTGTTCGGTATCGTACTTGCCTGCGCGGCGCTCGTCGGCGGCAGCGAGGCCGCCGGACATGTTTCCCTGGTGGCCCTGTTCCTGGCCGTCTGGTACCTGCATGTCGCTGCCAGCGTCCGGATCGGGGCCGCATTGGACCGATTATCTGGAGAGTTCCGTCTCTCCGACGAGGCGAGATTATTCCTCGGAATGTCAGCCGCCTATTCTCTGCTCGCGGCTTTCCTCGTTTACACAAGGAAGATCGACGCCGGCGCGACTTCCTGGGAAGCCTACCTGACCATGTGGAACGTGTTTCCCGTGTATTGGGCGATCCAGGTCGTCGTATTCGTCGTCCCGCGTGGTTATCGAATGATCGACCGCTGTTGCGATATTCTCGGCGGAAAGTGTTGAGGATAGATGCCGTCGATTGATACTACGCCCGCAAGGGCGAATAGCGATCAAGCCGCTCCCGAAGGGGGCGGCTTTTGTCTTGTGGAGAGAAATATCGGGAGTGACCATGTCACTGCTACGGACGACACTGCACCGATGCCGCAGGTCGCCAAGACTCGACCGGCAGCATCGCGTTGGCGGTTTCACTGCGCCGGAACCATGAAGAAACCCATTTCTGCTTTTGTCATCGGTCTTCCCCTGATTTTCGGTTCCGGTTGTCGCTAAGATCGTCGGGAAGGCAGCTGCCGAGTTTTCCTCTTGCCGTCTCGCGCCCGGTACGCCGATGGCTGTTTCGGTCATTTTCCCGATGCCCAGCAGCCTTGTCAGAACCTCCTTCGTCCCGAATCGAACGCCACACCCCTTGGCCTTTCATCTCCATGGCACACATGACGCCGGCGTCGTCGGAGGCAACGGCGTGCTTCGACTTTGCTCCCCCTGACAGACCACCCCAAGCGGCAGGCCGCTCGGGGACCCCAGATCGGTCATTCCTCGCGAGACAAGAAAGTCGGCGCTTGCCGTCCTGCGCTTCGCTTCGGCCACTTATTCGTCGTACTCGCGCGTGCCGCGCTCCCGGCCTCTTGCGGGTGCATCCGCCGTCTAGGACCGGCGCCCTCGGTTGGCCATGGAAAGGCCACGGCGGTCGTGGCCTCCAGAACTCGAAACGGAGGATTAGACAATGGCAACCATCGGCACATTCACGAAAACCGAAAACGGCTACAACGGCGGCATCGAAACGCTCAGCCTGAAGGCGAACAAGGTGACGCTGGTCCCGGCTGAGAAGACCGGCGACAAGGGACCCGACTATCGGGTGAAGTCGGGCAACGCGGAGATCGGCGCGGCCTGGTCCCAGACCAGCAAGAAAGACGGCAAGCCGTACCTGTCGGTCAAGATCGACGACCCGAGCTTCGTCGCGGCCATCTACGCCAACCTGGTCGAACAGGACGGCAAGCACGCCCTCATCTGGTCGCGATAACGACTGCAGTTCCGAGGCCGCCCACCGGCGGGCGGCCTCGCAAACCGGCGATTTAACGAATTACAGAAAGGACGATTTCATGAACGCATTTGCCAAACACGCAACAACCGACTCAAAGGAAGTCGGGGCTCCGCACCTTGTCGTTTCAGCGGCAGGGCACTCCATTCCGTCAACGCATCATAGGGTCTGCAAGCCAGCCGAGCCAGGACGGCGATTGGAAACACGTGGGCGACGCCTATGCCGACGGTAAGACGGTGGAGGAAGCCGCCAACTATGTGGTTGAGCGGAACGGCCTTGCCGACATGGACTATTGGAATTTCCCGGATGCGGTTCCGGACTAAACACCGCCCGCCAGCCCGACACTGGTTCCGGCGTCGGGCTTTTTCATGCCTGTCGAACAATGCCGTTGAGCCGTGTTGAGGCTTGTTGACAACCGTTGAAGTACGCTGATTTCTGCCGAAATCCGTTGACATCATCCGATATAAGTAGTTGAATACGCGTCATAATCTTGTTCCCGAGCCAAGCGATCCCCATAATAGGGGAGAGGGGTTAATGAAACACTCGGGAGGCAAGATGGATGTTGTACCCCAAAAACTCTGCGGATGACCTGGCCCGCCTGCCGGCGGCCCGAGGTGCTGCGCACCCGGTCGGCAGAAGATTTTCGGGTTTCAACAGGCCCGGCATTCGACCATCCAAGGAGGTCTCAAGCGGCGCCATCTTGCTCTGCGAGGCTTATTTGTCAGTAGGGGGATTTCGGTCATGGCGCGTCCGCCCCTGAAGCCTGAGAAGCGCCGCAGCGAGTATCTGCGCATCCGACTGACGCCTTCCGAGATGAAGGGGCTGAAGGAGCGCGCGGCGGAAGCCGGGCTGCCCTTTACGACCTACGCCCGCGAGGTGCTGTTCGGGCGCAAGCCGAAGGCCAAGCCGGCGCGGGATCGGATCTTCAACGAGCTCTTGTATGAGCTCACCTCCATCGCCACGAACTTCTCCCAGCTCGAAGCCGTCCTGGAGGACGAGACCTTCGGCAAGTGGGCGCGTTACGTGGGCGGCGAAATGGTCGAGCGGCTGATGGAACGGGAAGACCTGATCCCGCTGATCGAGGAAACCATGGAGCGGCTGAACGCCGCCGGGCATGTGGTCAACGCGCTGGCCAGGGGTGCCAACTCGGGAAAAGAGGTCACGGACGCCGAGATCAAGGAGACCATCGGCATCCTGCGCGACGTTCTTGAGCCGCTGCACAAGGCTGCCGAACGTCCCCCGAAACCCCCCGCTCCAAATGGGGGGGATTCCGATGCGGTTTAAGGTTCCGAAACGCCAGCCCGAGAGCTTCAAGGCCTCGGCCTTGTATCTCGCCGGTCGCGTCAAGGACCTGTCACCGGACAGGGTAGAGTTCGTTACCGCCAGAAATCTTCAGACCACGGATCCACGCGCGGCGGCCGCCGTCATGGAGGCGACGGCGGCGAAGTCGGTGCGGTGCAAGCAACCGGCCTATCACTTCATCGTCACCTTCGATCCCGCCGACGATGCGGCGGGCAAGGTGACGGAGCAGGTGAAGCGCGAGATCGCCGAGAAGGTCATCGAGGACATGGGGCTCACCGAGCACCAGGCGCTGGTCTATTCGCACAAGGACACGGATCACCCGCACCTGCACTTCCTGGTCAATCGCATTCACCCGAGCAAGCACATAGCCTATGACCGCCACCGCGACGGCACGCGGCTGAAGGAGATCGTGCGCGAACGAGCGCGGGAATACGGCCTGAACATCCTGAAGGACCGGGAGCTCCTGCGGGAAATGGAACGGGTGGACGACCTCAGCGTCGGCGGCACGGTATCGGATGCCGAATATTGGCGGTCCAAGCGGGAAGGGCGGCAACCGCAAATGCCGTTTTCAAGGGACGCTATCCAGTCCCTTCGCGGACGGCTCTATGACGATTTCAGTGACGCGCATAGTTGGGACGATCTGGCGAAGCGACTGGAGGCGCGCGGCCTGACCCTGGAGCGCAAAGGTCAGGGCCTCGTGCTGACCAATGGGGAGCGTTTCGCCAAGCTTTCGGAGATGGGCAAGGGTATACGCATGAAAGCCCTGGAAGCGCGCTTCGATGAGAAGTTCGACGGCTATATGATCCGCCGCGCCGGCGAGCTTGCACGCGGGGAACTACCCCATCGCGGCCCCGACACCGAAGGCATGACGGACAAGGAGCGGCGGACGGTCGAAATCCTTGACCGGTCAGAACCCGACCACGGCGGCTCCCGCCATGCCGATCCGGTTCTGGAGGCCGATGCCGCCGACATGGATTACCGCTATTGGAACCAAGTGGAGGCGGCGCATCGCACGGCGGGCAACCGAGTGAAAAATGCCGAGCGTCGGGAATGGGGTGCGGCCCAGTCCGTCGCTCGCCAAAAGGCGTGGGTATCGCGGCGGAAGGAGAGTTTCTTCGACCTCCTTGGCAAAGTCTTTCGTGATCCCGAACGCGCACGGGCCGCCTGGGACAAGCTGGAACGGAAACACGGTGTCAAGGCGGTCAAGGACATGGTGGGCAAGAACCCGCTTTTGCTTGGCGACTTGGCCGCCGACGAAAAGGAGGCCAAACGCCTGTCGCGTTATCTGACCGAGCGCTACGGGAAGTATCGCGATGCCATGCACCGGCTGGACCATGCCCAGCACAAGGTGGAACTGGCCCAGCACAAAACCAAACTGGCGGTCCGCGAATTCGAGATGCTGGAAAACAGCGTCGGGTCGGGTGAACGCCTGCGTCGGATCGTTGTTTCCAAAATCCGTCGCCGGTCCCGTGCGCTGTCGCGTCTCACCGATGCGGCGTTCCGTCGGAGCACGCTCGCAGACGAGCGCAAGGAACAACTTGAACGCGCCCGCCGCCTACAGAAGGAACGTCAGTTGGAGCGTTCACGCAAGCGCGAACGAGGTAAGGCGTTGGGGATCGACCTGGACGATTAGAACGAGCCGACAAGGAAATAACGAAAGGACGATTTCGTTATTTCCTTTAATCACTGCTCTGTTTTGATCCGTAGCTTCGGCCGTCCGAATTTCACCATGACCGTGACGGCACCGGCAAATCCGCCGATTGCAAGCCCGAAGAAGGAGAGGCTGAAAATGAGGCTCAAGGGAAAACCGTCATAGGACATGGTTATTCCCCAGATATAAGCGATGACAGCTACGCCTACCGCCCCGATGCCGCCATAGCGTAGGATGGCCCGCAGGTTGCGCCGTTGCGCGACCCTCAATTCGTTTGTCCGCGACAGGAAGAATTCCTCGAGCCCCATGTTCGCGTCGGGGTGTTCCGGGGCCTCCCGTTGAAGCCGCTGATGCTCGGCGGTCAAATGCAGCCGGGCCTGTTCCTCCTGGCGCTTTCTTGCCGCCGCTCCGGCGACGGAGAGCAAGATAAAAAACAGCAGAATGACGATAAATGCGATCAGCATGGCGTACCTCTTATTTCGGGGGGCGTGATTGAGTTGCATGGGCGGTGCGAGCCTAAGCCGGCACCGCCCGTGCAATGGGGCTACAGAAGGTTGGCCGGCCAGTATTTGCCCGAGCGGTCGTGGTAATATTCGTAGCCGTCGCCCTTGCGATAAAAGGTGAAGCAGGTTGTACGCTTCGGGTGCGGCGCGGAGTCGTCATTTGTCGCGCAAACCGTCCCGTCCTCCTTCATTTCGTATGTACCGCCAAACGCCGTGCCGTCGTTTTTGCGATACCGGAATTCGCCGGCCTTGGTGAATTGGAAGGTGTGATTGCCTTGCCCCCAGTCGCGTCCGACGAAGGTCGAGCGGACCTCATCGACGCTGAGCTTGTTGGCGGCGGTGTCGGCAGTGGTTTGGCAGGCGGAAAGCGCCAGAACCAGCGCGCCGCCGACAATTCCGTGGCGGGCTTTCGAATACCATTTGGACATTTCTGAACTCCTTCAGTCTGTGACAGTTCGGCCACGGTGGGTCGAACGAAAGGAGTTACAGAATGTGTAATTCTGTAACTCGGCGGCGGCCCCGGTGTTACGATTCAAGGGATCGAAACTGGATAAGGAGGGGACGCCTTCAGGCACGCGCGAGGAAACATGAACTGGAGCCTGTACGACCGGCAGGGCCATCGGAAGTATCTAACGGAGGCCGAACGCCGAGCGTTCGCAAAGGCGGCTGAACGGCAGGTTCCCGAAGTGCGGACATTCTGTATGGTGCTCAAGGACACCGGCTGCCGGATATCTGAGGCGTTGGAATTGACACCTGATCATATCGATGCGGAAGCGGGTGTGATCGTCTTTCGCAGTCTGAAGAAGCGACGTGACGATGTTCACCGTGCCGTGCCGGCGTCACGGGACTTGCTGGACTTGCTCCAGGACATCCATGCCCTCGACCAAATGGCACCCGACGCGCCAATCTGGCCATGGCATCGGATGACCGCGCATCGGCGCGTGAAGGAGGTGATGGGCAAAGCCGGCATAACCGGCCTACATGCGACCGCCAAAGGACTCCGTCACGGCTTCGCCGTGGCCGCGCTGGAACGGGGCATCCCTCTCAACATGCTCCAGAAGTGGCTCGGTCACGCCCGGCTGACGACGACGGCGATCTATGGCGATGCCGTCGGTGCGGAAGAGCGGAAAATGGCGGAGAAGCTGTGGCGATAGAGAAACATCGACAGAACAAGAGGTCCGTAGACGCACGTGAAACGGACTTTGCTCCAGCGAGTGAACGGCTTCAGCTAGGTGCCATTACCGGAAAATGTGATTTGGCTATCTGTTTGAGAGTTTGAAGAACTGATTGATAGCGTACAATGGTTTCATGTTTGTAGACACCAATCAGCCGATAGACAGAGAACATATCGAGCGGCTACTCCTTGCCGCTGCGCCGGAGCGGAAGTCCGACATTCAGGCGCTATGGGATCGATACAAGCCTGAATTCTGGCTCAAACCCGACAAGCCTGGAATTACGCTATTAGCGAAAGGGAACCAGATACATTTTAGTGCCAAGACTTTGGCCGCAGTCTGGTTCCTCGGTTTTGCCGCTTGGAAGATTTTTGCCTGTCATAGCCCGCATCTTCTCTGGAGCTTCGTGTCCAAGCAGGACATTGATGATGAAATGCTTCGACAAGATGACGGCCTCTACGAGGCCAAGGGGGTTTTTCGAGAGATTCTCGCCACTGTCGAAGACCTCCTCAAAGCGTCTTCATTAGATGACGTGAATTGGCCGTCAGACATTCCACAGCAGCAAGCTGACAAGACAGGCTTCGACACCGAGCAGCAGGCCACCTTCGACGTGACGATGATTGCAACCGCATACCTGCTGCTCCATGAGCTTAAGCACGTCATGTTTTCGGCTGACGATGCCCACCGACCAGAGGCACCGCAAGAGGAACTCGCTTGTGACGCTTTTGCCAAGGACTTCCTCCTGAGTAAAAGCGCATCGTTTGCGGCATCATCCTGCTATCCACCAGGCAAAGTTTTGACAAAGCGGGCGATGGGTGTGGCTCTAGGCGCCTTTATCGTCTACGAGCTTACCCCGCCGGAAGGCCGCGCAGGTAACGCCGACTATCCCCCGATCTGTGATCGGCTGGAGCACCTCATGACCGCCAACGAGGTCGATGGAGATAGCTATTTCTGGGACTGGACGGGCACAATACTCCTCGCCACCCTACATCGCATCGACGCCGGTGCCACCGTCCCCCAATCGGAACCCCATGAGACGTGCAAATATCTGATTGATGCGATACGCGAGAAGACATTCTGATCAAGATCGTAAAGGTCCTACACAATCAGCTTGTTGCCTCATCTTTCTTTGCCGGCCCAAGCACCTCGATAGATACGGTCTTTATCGTTCCGTCATCTTCAACCCAATAGGGGTTGTCTATCTGCTCAAAACCAAACTGGGCCGATTTCACCTCATGCAAAATGCACGTCGTTATGTTTGCATCGTCGAGGTTGAAAAGAGCCACGTTGTAGCCATCTTCGCCGAACGCGCTCTTGTAGGCGATCCCGTCATAGCCTTCGGCTTTGAATAGTTCGGTGATCACCTGGGTGGGCGCATAGTCTGCTCTATCATCCTCAGAAGTCACTGGTCTTGAGAAGGCCTGATCGATTTGAGTCCAGACAGCTTCCTCCCTTTTCGACGACTCCGGTTCCTCGAAATAGAACACGAACCCCTTACCGTGATACACGGACAGATCAACGATCTTCAGGGCTCGCGTCGTTTTGAAATGTGCACATGAAACCAGAGATCCTATCCACGGACGGACCTCGGACATCGCAGTTTCCGTCCGCGTGGAAAGATAAAGGACAGGGATTCCTCTCGGATTTGCCCGTCCCTCTTGAGCGCGCCCCGGTATCGGTTTCATTCTTTCGGGAGGAAAGGCAGCCGGCAGGTCGTCAATATACTCCTCACCCTGATATTCCGGTCGCCAGCCATGACCGAGTTGAGCTCTCCATAGCCCAAAGCCGGCTTTCATTTCCTTGATGCGGCTCTTGGAGGTTCGCAGAACTTCACGGAGAAATTCTTCATCCTCCGCGCCTCTGACAAAGCGTGCCTCGCGTTGGAGCCTGACAGCGAAACCCCTATAGCTGTTCCAGGATTTGAACTCGCCCAAGTCTCTCTCCCATTGTGTCGATTACGACTCTCTGCTTTGCACGAACCGGCGTGTAGCGCCTTCTTTGAGCTGAATCCATGCGACTAGCCAAGGGGCAGTACCCTTTGCCTTGCTCCCTCGTACAGCATCGCGATTGATCAAATATGCAGCCGCAGGATTAATGCGGCGCGGTTCCCAACCGTAGCGCTCACCAATTTCCTTGAGCGAGCCGGGAAACCCATCGTCATTTAGCATGTCCGCTGCAATCTTCACAGCGTCTACAGTCGGGTCCCACGGTTGCCAAAACCTGTCGAAAGTTGCGAACAATTCATCATTCACCAGAACACGGTCAAGGCTGATCTTAACCAGCCCGCCTAGCTCGTAAAGTGCGTCGTCCACATCGTCCTCGGATAAACTCGTCTTCTCGGCAATTTCGCGGACGGTCATTTGCGGATCGGCAAACAATCCATGTTCGGTGCTCTCGACGAAAAGTTTTGCTACCGTGGTCGCAGCCGGCGAATAGCCTGTCTCCGTTTCTTCGAATTGGGCGACCGCTTCGGGCGGTATTCCGAGAGGCGGCTTTCGAACCACGCCATGGATATCGTTGACGAGTTGCATTATCCCCCCATCGAAGTCGGACAATTCGGGTGACAACATGCCGGACAAGAGTGGTGGTAATTCCTCTGCCGACAGATTGTGTCGCAACGGAATGAATTTGCACTGTTCACGAACCTTTCGGACAAGTCCCGCATCCATCTCCTGATTGACCCAGGGCTTCTTCAGGGAACTCGGCGTGAGCAGTACGATGAAGTGGGTGCAATCGCCGAGGCCTTCGTCAATTTTCTGCCTCAAGCTGTCGCCGGCACTGATGCACCACTCCGCCCACCAGGTATCGACGCCACTGCCTTGTAGTTCGGTCGCGATCTTCTCTGCCAGTTCATGATCCTCCCAGCCATAGCTTAGGAAAGCCTTCGGGGGGCCGGATTTTGTTGGAGCTCTCTCTACCATTGTAATCTCATCATCGTCGCCCAGACGTTCCTTGACTAGGGCCAGCAATTCCGGTGAGCCCTCCACCTTGCAACTCAGATTCTCAAGGCTATCGCCCATAATGACAATCGTCGGGAATTCGCCTGTCTCCGGGTGACGAATGGTTCCGATTTGCTCTTTTACGTGCTCAGCAACAGCCTCCATTGCAGCCTTTATGAAGGCTTGCTCCAGGTCTCCTGGTCTTAGCGGCTTTCCGTTGAACTCAAATCTAATCATGGCATCAAGCTATTACTTCACGTCTTTCTGATCGACTGCTACCTCAATGTCCGCACGCTCTAGCTGGAGTTGCTCTCGTTTGACCGGACATGCGGTCATGTGTTTTGGGCACGGATGAACTCCCTGGGGGAGCGCATCTTGAGCCCGGAATGCGGGTGGTTCTCGTTGTAGTCCTCGAACCATCCGTCGATCTGGCGGAGCACGGTCTGGGCATCCGGCAGGGGGTTGACGCGAACATAGTCGCGCTTGAAGGTTTTGACAAAGGGCTCCGACATGCCGTTGGTTCCTGGGGCATTCCCAAAGGTCTCTGTCATGGCTGCTCTGGAACGCGGCATTCCCCTCAACATGCTTCAGAAATGGCTGGGTCATGCTCGATTGACGACGACTGCAATCTATGGCGACGCCGTCGGCGCGGAAGAGCGGAAGATGGCCGAAAAACTTTGGAAATAAGGCTGGCGCTCAGACGCGAACTTTCTCTAGGTTGGCAGCAATCGCTTCGCTTGACTGACGACTGACACCGGCCTCGTCCGCGAATTGGTTCCAGTCGCTGGTCGTGGCGGCAACATGGTCGATGATGTCGTTGGCGTCCCGTTCCTTCAGATCGGCGCTCTTCCCGAGTTCCAGAAGATGTGCCCGCGTGATGTCCTTGCCGTGGCCAAGCACCGATGTTGAGTGCTCGCCGCCCGGGCCGGGCGCGAAGGTCAGGTCGTAAGCGGGGGCCAGTCGCCATGTGCCGTCACGATCCATCAGATAGCTGAATTGTCGGCCATGGTCGTCGCGGTTATGAGACAATACGTTGAAGACAGCGAGGGTAAACATGGCCGCGCAGTCACGCTGGTCCCTGGTTACCGCGCGCGTCAGCCGGATCAATTCCCGATAATCCAGGGACGGAATGCGGATATCCGCATAGAGCAGGCCGCTGGCGCTGTGGACATGAAGGCGATGGGTGTCGTTTCGATCGAAGCGTTTGGCGGCGAAATAGGCTTGCCCCTTGGCCCCTTCCAGCAGCCGGGTCTCTGGCATGTCGATACCCGCCGCCTTTGCCATCAGGGCGTAGGCCATTTCGATATTGGCGATATCAACTGGGTCGTCGTTTCCGCGAAACTTGACGAGATAATGGTCATAACCTTCCGGCGGGTCGATGACGCCATGTAGTGCTTCGCCACGCTCATTGACGGCGATCAGGGCTTTCGGCCGCGCGCCGCCGGGCGAACCGCCGGCTTTCCCCAAGGCCGCCAAGACCTCGGCCGTCTCGCCGGAGAGAACGCGCCTGGCGTCCTCCGCCAGTTTATCCAGGTCGATTCCCACTTCATCGTCGGGCCAGATCGGCGTTTCGGGTTCATAGACCAACGCCCCCATCCCGCTTGACCCGACACAAGCCAACCGGTCGAGTGGTGTCAGGGAAGCGGGGTCGATGCCCAACTGCCGGGCACGGCGGTCCACCAGGAGCCGCCCCCATCCGTCCGGCAGGCTGTCATGGAACAGCCCGTGCAGCCCTTCGAACACGCCGATGTCATGAGGACGGTGCAGGCTCGCTGTCGTTCGATGATGCAAGGGCGACAGTTCCAGCCCGACCTTCCGGAAGGACTGATCATATTCGAGAAAGGCGACGTGATCGCGATAGGCGAGGCGGCCGACGGGCTGGATGTCCTCACCGCTCCATCGCAGGGAGATGGAAAGCGGTGTTCCGGGTTCCATCTTCATGTGATGCGCCCCCGTTTGCGCGGTTTCTTGGATTTAAGCACGTCTTCCAGGGTGTCGTATTCCGCCTCAAGCAACAGCTTTTCAAGTGCGGCGTCGTCCTTGAGAGCTACCGCAAGGCGAATGAAGGAGATCAAGGAGATTTGACCGGTCCGCTCGAACTTCTTCAATGTGCCGAGCGCTACGCCACTACGCTTGGCCAACCCTTCAACCGTCAGGTCGAGCGACAAACGCCGGCCTTTAGCCCGCTTTGCCAATTCGGCACCGATTTCCTCCGACGTGAGAAGCACAAACGACATTATTGTATCCAAAACCACTATATTTATCGAACAACGGATATTATCATATCCATAGTGAATTTAGAAGTGGATTGGTGATCGATCAGAGATTGACCCTGCGACAGTTCAAGCGGTGGTTTGAACAAGAATATTGGCAGGGTGGGAAATCGGGGCGGAAAATTGCCTCTTGACGTGTGTGACAGAATTACACATTCGGTAACAGAGGGAAAGAAGAAGCCGGGTTTTCGGGGTTTTCGGCTGTTTCCGTCGGTGCTTCCCCGCCAATCGTTATTTCGTCCTTTCTTCTTTTCGTTAAATCGTATCCGGCCGGCTGCGCGTCCATGGCCGCGCCGGGACGCCAGAATTTCCAGCGGCCTCGGAACTTGCGTTCCAGGAAGTATTTTACCTTCTCGGCTAAGACTGGTGGGCATCCCTGGACGAACACCAGTTCCTTGTCTTCCGGCAACAGCATGACCTCGTCCGGTGCCAACAATGGGCGGCCGATTTCGCTGCTGTTTTCGCTGAAGCTGTTCGCCCAACCGAAAAGGCCGAAACGACCGCTACGGCCGTGATTGGTGACCTTGACGGTGCGTTGCCCGAGCATGTTCGAGAGTAGTTTGGCCGTATCCGGGTCTTGCACGTTGAAAGCCTGGCGCACGGCGCAATTGGCGATGAGGGAGCGCCATTTCTTGTAGGTTTGGCTCAACTGGTCCAAGTCCTGAACGAAGAGCCAGAGCGATGCGCCGTAACCGGCGAGATAACCGATGCCGTCCTCTATCGGACGCATGTGGCCCAGGGCCGGCAACTCGTCGAGGAGGAACAGGACGTTGTGGTTCGGCAGCTTGCCGTTCCGCGACATGGCGGCGGTGGCGAGGCCGATCATCAGCCGAAGGAATGGCCGATAGACCGTCACATATTCCGGCGGGATGATGACATAAAGCGACAATACGCCGTTCTTCAGATCCTCCATACGGAAGGTGGATTTCGCCGTCAAAGTGCCGAGTTGCGGGCTTTCGAAAACCTCGGTACAGCCTTGCGCCGTCGAGATGACGGCGGAGCGTTCCTTGTCTTCCTTTTGCGAGAAGCCTTCGGCGATCCGGACGACTGTCGGGTGCTCGCTTTGCCGCATGGCGTTGATCACCGCGTCGAACCCTGACTGGTCGCGCATGAGCAGGGCACGGGCCTCGCGAAGGTTCCGTCGGTGCGGCGGAAGGTCGGTGGCGATGAACAGCATCAATCCCATGACGAGGACGCGTGCCTCTCTTTCCCAGTGGTTCGATTCCTGTCCGTCCGTTGCAACGATCATTTCCGCGATCAGCCGTGCGTCGTCCACGTCGTTAACTGTGCCGGCACGGATGAAGTCGATGGGATTGTAGAAGGCGCTGTCGATACCAGGCTCGAATGGCGCGAAGGCGGCGACACGTCCGAGCGACCGACGAAAGGCCGCCGTGATGTGGTAGTTTTCGCCTTTGATGTCGGTGACAACGACCGAGCCCGGATGATCGAGCAGGTTGGGAATAACCGCGCCGACGCCTTTTCCCGACCGGGTCGGAGCGAAGGTTAGGAGATGGCCGGGTTTGTTGAAGCGAATGAACCGCCCGTTCTTCTTGCCGAGGATGAAGCCGTTCCGCCGTAGGCCCATCGATTGAAGGCCGGTGCGTCGCAGTTCCGATGCTCTTGCAAAGGCGGCCGAGCCGTGCAGGTTCTTCGGTTTGGCGATGAGCCTCCGCAGTAAGCCACATAGGCCGATTGCCAGAAACCCGAATCCCAGGGCCAAAATGATCCGGGCGGCATCCGTGAACCCGATGCTCTCGGCAACCGCCGAGACAATCAAAATGAAAACGATAATGACCGGTAGGTCGAACAGGGCGAAGCGTAGGCATCGCCACAATAGACGCAAGGTGTCCATAGCGTGATCCTTTCATGATTTCCTGAAAGGCTTATGCCGGGACACGGAAAAACTCGGCTGACGACTGGAATTAGAGCATTGAAAATACTATAATATTTCTGTTGCCGACCCGCCGGGCGGAGAAGAATCTAACTCTTTCTTCGGCCCGAGCGCGCGATCCGCGCCATGATTTCCTTCTGTAATGGGGTCGGCAACAGGCTCAAGATCAATCTTACGGGAACCAATTCTGTAACAGCAAAGAGAAATGAATTTGTCGGATGATCCGACATTTCACGAGCCGCATGCACCTCATGCGCCGCGTTTTGCCTTCACCAACTCAAATCCTTCCCGAAGAAGCTGGACCATCGAGAGGTCGTGAGCGGCGGCATAGGTCTTGAACGCGCGGTGGAAATCCGACGGAACCTTGAAGTTCAAGGGCTTCAATTCCCCGGCTTCGGGCCGGGAAAGATTGTCTAATGTTTGTACCTTTGTGGGCGGTTTGCCCTTCGTGCCTTTCGCGGGCGCTGGGATGTTCGCCATATCATGCGGCCCTCCGTTTGGTGAGTTCTTGTAATTTGTCGATGATGCCTTGGGCCAACTCGTCGGCCTTGGCGTTCAAAGTGGCAAAGCGCGTTTCCGTCGCCGCGCGCCCTTCGTCACTGGTGCGCCGGTAACCGACTTTCTCCGGGAGGAAGCCGGCAAGACAGCAATAGCCGGCCTGTTCCACATACTGAATGGCTTCGCTCAATTCCGCCGCGCTGTCACCGACACGGCAGAAGGCGAAGACGATCTTTTCGGGGCGCACGCGGCCCTTCGTCAACTCGTGCGCCAGCAGGACCGACGGTTCCAAATCATCAAGTGCGAGACCTGTGGGAAGAACCAGGAGGTCACTGGCTTCCGCAATCCGTTTGGTGCCGGTCGTTGCGTGTGGTGGGCCGTCCAGGATCAATAGATCATGGTGTTCGGCAATTCGAAGCGCATGTTCGACCGTGGCGAAACGCTCGACCGACACCACCGGTTCAATGCCGTTCTGCAAGCGCCGTCCCTGCCAACTGAAACTGGTGCCTTGCTGAATGTCGAGATCGGCGATCTTCACGTTCCAGTCGGCGGCCGCGTATTCCCGCGCGATCAGCCGTGCGACCGTACTCTTCCCGACTCCGCCTTTTTGAGAAATCACTCCGATAATGTGTGCCATTATTACTTTCTGTATTTACTTAATTATTTAAATCAAGAAATATTACCATAGATAAAAACTAATTTGGGAAAATATGATTCTGCAAAAACGACCGTTTGTGCAACGAATATTGTGCAGCCGCGAAACGGGAATTTGGGGATTGCGAAACCCTGTTGCAGAATTGAAGGCAATCGCAATCGGTTAATGCACGGAGGTTCATGCGTTTAGGTTACGCTCGCGTCTCGAAAGCGGAAGGACAGGATACAGTCGCCCAAGTGGCGGCGCTTCGGGATGCCGGCGTGGAACGCATTTTCGAAGAGCAGGCCTCCGGCGGCCGATGGGATCGTCCCGAGCTTCACCGCCTTCTTGATCACCTTCGTCCAGGTGACGTGGTAGTCGTCTGGAAACTGGACCGCCTGTCCCGTTCGCTGATGGACTTGCTCCGCATCATCGAAAAGATCGAGAGTGGGGGAGTGGGCTTTCAATCCCTTACCGAGGCCATCGATACGACAACGCCGGCCGGCCGCATGATGATGCAGATGGTTGGAAGCTTCGCCGAGTTCGAGCGTGAGATGATCCGTCAACGTACCCGAGCAGGGCTGGACCGCGCCCGGAGAGAGGGGCGGGTCGGTGGACGACGACCGAAGCTCACCGCCCGGCAGCGAAGGGAGGTGGTCGAGATGGTCTCCTCGGGCCGGAAGACGGCGGCGGAAACGGCACGCCTTTTCGGAGTGCATCCGGCAACTGTCTGCCGAATATTCAAATCAGCGGATATCAACCAGTGATGGTTTGAGCACAAGCCCACTATCGCGTTGCCTTATTCTCAAATTTCCCATATTTTCTCAAATGGGACGTTTGTGCGAGCGCGATATGATGCCTGACGAAATAATGACGATCCAGGAGGTCGCCGCATATCTCAAACTCAAGGAGAAAACGGCATACCGACTGGCAGCGGATGGAACGATCCCTGGCTTCAAGGTCGGTGGATCATGGCGGTTTCGCCGCAATGAAATTGAAACGTGGATTGATTAACAATCTGCGGAAACAAAAAAGAAGGGGAGGAGCTAGTGTCGGGGGAGGCCACCAAAGTTCAAAATCTTGGAAGTTTTGTCTGGTCCATCGCGGAAATTCTGCGGGGCGATTTCAGGCAGTCCGAGTACGGCAAGGTGATCCTGCCCTTCGTCGTTATGCGCCGCCTCGACTGCATCCTTGACGGCTCGAAGGATGCCGTGCTCGCTGCCGAAAAATCGATTCCCGAAGATGCGGATGAAGCAACCCGCGACATGATCCTGTTTGGTGCGGTCGGAGGCAATGTCAAAGTCTACAACCTGTCCCGCTTCACGTTTGAAAGCCTGAAAGGTCAGGACGCAAGCCAGCTTCACAAAAACCTCATTGATTACATCACCAAGTTCTCCGGCAATGCACGGGATATCTTCCTGGAGAAGTTCCTGTTCACGGACCAGCTCAAGCGCCTGAATGATCGGGGCATCCTCTGGCAGGTGTTCGAGAAGTTCTGCGAAATCGACCTGCACCCGGAAAACGTCTCTAACATCGAAATGGGCTATCTGTTCGAGGAGTTGATCCGCAGGTTTTCGGAAATCTCCAATGAAACAGCGGGTGAGCATTTCACACCCCGCGAAGTGATCCGGTTGATCGTCGAATTGTTGATCGCCAATGACGACGCCAAACTGACGGGCAAGGGCGTTATTCGTCAGGTCTATGATCCGGCATGTGGTACGGGCGGCATGTTGGCCTTGACGGAAGAAGCTCTGAAGGAATTCAACCCGTCAATCCGTGTGGAGCTCTTTGGTCAGGAATTGAACGGCGAGTCCTTCGGTATCTGCAAATCCGACATGCTCGTCACCGGCCACGACCCAGAGCAGATCGCCTTCGGCAATACCCTGACCCAGGACGCGCATAAGGACAAACGCTTCCACTACATGCTCTCCAACCCGCCCTATGGGGTGGACTGGAAGAAATACCAAGACCCGATCAAGGAAGAAGCCGCCACCTTGGGGCATGATGGCCGCTTCGGCGCAGGCACACCACCTGTGTCGGACGGCCAGTTGCTGTTCTTGCAACACATGATTTCCAAAATGCGGGATGACGAGAACGGTTCGCGCATCGGCATTGTTATGAACGGCTCACCGCTCTTTTCCGGTGGCGCGGCTTCCGGTCCCAGCGAAATCCGCCGCTGGATGCTGGAAAACGACTGGATCGAGGCCATCGTCGCCCTGCCGATCAACCTTTTCTATAACACCGGTATTCAGACCTACGTCTGGATTCTGACGAACCGCAAGCCGGAAGCCCGGCGCGGAAAGGTGCAACTGATCGACGCCAGTGGCGAATGCTTCTGGAAAACCATGCGCAAGGCGTTAGGTGAAAAGCGTCGGGAAATCCCTGATGAAGCCCGGCATGAAATCGTGCGCATTTATGCCGAGATGCTGAACGGCAATGGTGAGTACAGCGTGTTTTCCAAGATTTTCGATGCAGCGGAATTCGGCTATCGCGAGGTTCGGTTGGAACGCCCCTTGCGGCTAAATTTCTGCACCTCCCTTCGCCGACTGGACCGGCTGGCGGAGGAGAAAGCCTTTGCCAAGTTGCCCGGAGATGAGCAGCAGGCAGTCCGGAAGGCGTTGGACGCCAACAACGACATCCATCCCCCGGTGGGCGGAGACAAAGGCGACGATGGCGGTTATCTGAAATGGAAGAACCGCGATGAATTTGTGGCGTTGATAGAAGGTTACCTGGAAGATGCGGAGATCAAGGTCAAGGCCCCGGCGATGAAGGCCATTCTGTCGGCCCTGTCCGAACGGGATGAAGAAGCCGATATCTGCACCGATAAAAAAGGAAATCCCGAACCCGATACGGACTTGCGCGACCATGAACTGGTGCCGCTCAAGGAAGACTGGAAAGAATACGTGGAGAGGGAGGTCAAACCCTTCGTGCCTGACGCCTGGGTGGATGAAAAACACCGCGACGCTAAGGATGGCGAAGTGGGCCGCGTTGGCTATGAAATCAACTTTAACCGTTATTTCTACCAATACGTCCCGCCGCGTCCGCTGGAGGAAATCGACGCTGAATTGAATACGTTGGAAGGCGAAATCGCCAAACTCCTGAAGGAGGTTGCGGCGTGAGTTATTGGGCAGAGCAAAGTCAGGAAATGCTTCAGCCGTTGAAGCACGTTTGCCAAATCAATCCAGAGACCTTGCCGGAATCTACCGATCCAGATTTTGAGTTCGAATATATTGATATTGGCAGCGTAAGCCTTGAAGCTGGAATTGAAAATCGTGAACTAATGAAGTTTTCTGCTTCGCCAAGCAGAGCCCGTAAACCAGTTCGTCCCGGCGACATCATAATATCAACTGTTCGCACCTACCTGAAAGCTGTAGCGGCAATTGATTCCAAGGCTGAGAATTGGATTGCTTCTACAGGATTTGCGGTTCTGCGCCCGAACCCTGACATCGAAGCCCGTTTTCTTTATCGGGCAGTGCAGGCAAACCCTTTCGTCGAAACTGTAGCGGCAGTGTCAACGGGCGTCAGTTATCCCGCAATTAACCCATCAACGCTAGGCAATATTCCCGTTCCAATTCCTTCACGCGAAAAACAAAGGGCTATCGCAGATTATCTCGACCGTGAAACCGCCCGTATCGATCAGTTGATCGAAAAAAAGCAGCGGTTGATTGCTTTGCTTGATGAGAGGGAAAAATCAATTGTTTCTTCTCTCGTAATGCGGGGCCTTGATAACGCGGTTTCGTATGTTGATCACGGTATAGAATGGCGAGGCCTTGTCCCCAAACATTGGACGGAAAGCAGGATAAAAGCTCATTTTCGTATGAGTAAACGGCAGGGTTTCCCCGATTTGACCGTTCTCTCCGTTTACAGAGAATTTGGGGTAATCGAAAAAGATTCCAGAGATGACAACATCAATAAGACTCCTTTGGATTTGACCAATTATCAATTGGTGCAGCCCGGTGATCTGGTCATAAACAAAATGAAGTCCTGGCAAGGGTCACTGGGCATTTCGAATTACCGAGGGATTACAAGTCCTGACTACGTAGTCATGCTTCCAGTTGGTGAGCATCATCCCGCCTACATGCATTACCTGCTAAGGGCACGTCCCATGCCTTCGGTCTTTCAGATGATTTCAAATGGCATCAGGATTGACCAGTGGCGAATGGAACCTGACCGTTTCTTGTCGCTTCCTGTATTTCTGCCACCAATGGAGGAGCAGAAGGAAATTGCGATCAAGGTTGAAGAAACGGTCAAGAAGTTACGCGATTTAATAGAAATCACAGGAACCTCTATCGAGCTGCTTCGCGAGCACCGTGCGGCGCTCATTACTGCCTCTGTCACTGGGCAGGTTGATGTTTCATCCAAGGCCGTCACAGCGCAGGCCAAGCCAGACCGTGCGGCGCTGCGGGTTCTGGTCGGAGCGGAGATTGTTCACCGCCATCGTAACAATCGGAAATTCGGGCGGGTGAAGTTCCAGAAGGAAATGTATCTGGCCGAGGCCCATGCTGGGATTTCAGAACTTGAAGGCAGCTATCTTCGTAAAGCCGCCGGCCCTCACGATCAACAATTGATGGATGATGTTGAGGGCGGTATGGCCACGCAAGGGTATTACCGTGCGGATCAGCCGGATGGGAATGGCAGCCCGGTCACTTACGTTCCCCTGGATAATGCGGGCCAACACGAGGGTGCTTTGAAATCCGCCCTTGGTTCTCGTGCTGACAAACTCTCAGCCATGATTGACCTGCTTCGTGATTTCGATACCAACGCCGTCGAAGCCATCGCCACGCTGTATGCCGTTTGGAACGACCTGCTGGCCGATGGTGAAACGCCGGAGGATGATGCGATCATCCACCACACCCTGACCGAATGGCACCCGGAAAAATCTGAAAAGTTCACAGCCGACGGTCTTTCCCATTGGCTTGGCTGGATGAAGCGCCATGACTTCGTCCCAACTGGAAACGGGCCAGCGACAACGACGGGGAGGTTGTTTGTATGACCGACTATCCGCAACCACCCTCGACGCATACAACCGCAAGCGGGTTTTCGGAAGAGACCGTCAAATACGAGATCGTGCTGCAATCGGTCCTGGTCGAGTCCCTCCGCGAAAGGCAGGGATATGAAGAGCGTAGCCCCGAAGATTTTGACCGTGCCCTGGCCCTGGACAAGGAGCTCGTGCTCCGCTTCGTTCAAGGTACCCAGGCCGATGAGTGGGCGAAGTTGGAAGCGCAATATTCCGGCTCCGCCGAGGTTGAATTCTTCAAGAATCTTGAAAAGGCGTTGAAAACCCGCTCGACGCTGGATGTTTTCCGCAATGGTTTCAAGATGATCCCCGGCATCAAGTTTTCGCTTTGCTATTTCAAGCCAGCCAGTGCGCTGGAGCCGAAACGGGTGCAGGAATATGAAGCGAATATCCTGTCCGTCATGCAGGAAGTCGAATATAGCCAACGCAACGCAAATCGTCTGGATGTTGTGCTGTTCGTCAACGGTATTCCCGTGGCGACGATGGAGCTCAAGAATCTCTTGTCGCGCTCCACCTTCAAGCATGCGGAGCGTCAGTACCGGAAGGATCGCTCCCCGAATGGTGAGCCTCTTCTGACGTTCAAGCGGGGCGCTTTGGTTCATTTTGCTGCTGACGAAGATAACGTCTCCATGACGACCCGGTTGGCGAACGGCAAAACACGCTTTCTGCCTTTCAACCGGGGGCGCGATGGTGGCGCGGGCAATCCCGATTTTGAAGAAGGGTTCCGGGTTGCCTACTTCTATCGCGATGGCGATTGGGGGAAGGCGATTTTTTCGCGTGAGGTGCTGCTTGAAATCATCGGGAAATTCATGCACCTGGAGGTCAACGACAAGAAGGAAGATGTGATGATCTTCCCCCGCTTCCAACAGCTCGACGCCGTGCGTCGGTTGATGGATGATGCGCGGCGGGAAGGGGCGGGCCAGAACTACCTGATCCAGCATTCGGCGGGGTCAGGGAAGTCGAACACCATCGGTTGGACCGCCCATCAGGCAATCAATCTGCACGACGAGAACGATCAACCAATCTTCAATACCGCCATAATCGTCACCGACCGGATCGTGCTGGACCGCCAGCTTCAAAATACAGTGTCGCAGTTCGAACAGACCCAGGGTGTGGTCAAGAAGATCGACGGGACATCGAAACAATTGAAAGACGCCATCGCCAAGGGCGCGCGGATCATCGTGACGACGATCCAGAAGTTTTCGACCGATCATCTCAAGCAGATTTCAGGGCAGGGAGAACGAAACTTCGCGGTGATTGTCGATGAGGCGCACGGAAGCCAATCGGGCAAGGCGGCGCAGGCGATGACAGATGCGCTCACGCGGGAAGCGACATCCAGCGACGATATTGAAGATCTGATTGCCGAGTATCAAAAACAACGCGGCCCGCAGCCTAATATCAGTTTCTTCGCTTTCACGGCGACGCCTCGCAATGTCACGCTGGAGCGCTTTGGTGTCGTCGGCGAAGACGGCCTGCCTCATCCCTTCCACTTGTACTCCATGCGGCAGGCAATTGAGGAAGGTTTCATTCTGGACGTGCTCCAGAATTACATGACCTACAAGGCCTACTATCAGCTTGAAAAAGCTATCGAGGACGACCCGGAGCTCAATGGGCGGCGTGGCCAACGCAAAGTCGCGCGTTTCGCCTCCCTTCATCCGACCGCCATCGGTCAAAAGGTCGAAGTCATCGTCGAACACTTTCGCCGCCATGTGATGAAGGAATTGGACGGACAGTCAAAAGCCATGATCGTCACCCAAAGCCGGGAACATGCCTTGCGCTATTACTTCGGGGTGCGGGACTACATCAAGGATCAAGGGTATGGCGACCTGAAGGCGCTGGTCGCCTTCTCCGGCGATTTGACGCTGGATGGACAGACCTACACGGAAGCCGAATTGAATGACTTTGCTGAGACAGAACTTCCCAGTCGGTTTGACGGGTTTAAGCCAGATGGAACGCCATACCCAGACAAATACCAAATCCTGATCGTCGCGGATAAGTACCAAACCGGTTTTGACCAGCCGAAACTATGCGCCATGTATGTTGACCGGAAACTGGCGGGGCTTCAGGCGGTTCAAACCCTGTCCCGATTGAACCGTACAAAGCCCGGCAAGGACCGGACCTATATCCTCGATTTCCAGAACACCGTTGAGGACATCCAAACGGCTTTTCGGCCTTTCTTCGAAGTGACCGGTGTCGAGGCCATGTCAGACCCCAACCAGATTTATGAGTTGGAGGGCAGGCTTTTCAAATTCGGTATCCTCGACAAAGAGGAAATCGAGCGTTTCGCGGATACTTTCTACAAAGGACCATTGGATGGCGGAGACCGGGCGAAGCTGGAAGGGCTCGTGAAGCAAGCTGTTGCCCGTTTTGAAACCGAAGACGATGAAGGGCGGCAGGAGGAGTTCCGGCAACTCGTTCGCAGCTACATGCGTTTCTACAGTTTTGTGGCCCAAGTTATTCGGTTGGAAGATACCGGACTGGAAAAACTCTATTCCTATGCGTCCTGGCTTTCTCGTCTCCTTCCCAATCGGGAACTGCCGCCGGATATTGAGATCACCGACGACATGCTGCGATTACAAGCCTTTAAGGTGAAGGAAAAAGAGCAAGGATCGGCATCCTTATCGCCGGGTGACACGGCACCGCTTAAAGCCATCAACGAGTTCGGCGCGAAGCCTTATAGCGAGGATGAAAAGAAAGAGCTTTCGGAGATCGTGAAGGCCTTTAACGAGAAACACGGAACCGAATTTACGGAAGACGACATAATTCGCTTCGAGCAGGTCAATCGGGAAATCCTCAACGAGGACATGACCGAGATGCTCCGAAACAATCCCCCTGACGTTGTTTATTCAGCTTTCAGAGACGCTTTCTTCCAAGGCGCAATCCGAATGTTTCAGCGCGATAACGAGATGAAGAACATCGTGTTGACGGATGCAGAGGCACGGGACAAAGCCACACGCCATTTCTTCAATCGTGCGCTGAGAGAAGTTAGGGAAGGTATGTAGGCATGCGGATTCGGCACCTATCGGTCAAGGATTTTCGAGGCATCCGCATCCTCGACTGGCCAGTGCCGGATAACAATGTTTTGTGTCTGATCGGGCGCGGGGACTCGACTAAATCGACAATCCTTGAAGCGCTGCGACGCGTTTTTCATCCGCAGTGGAACCTGTCCTTTGATGATGCAGATTTCCATCTATGCAATCCGGCAAATTCGATCACGATAGAAGCCATTTTAGGCGATCTGCCCGATGCATTCCGCGACCTCGAGAAATACGGTCACGCGCTATGCGGTTGGAATGCTGAGACGCAGACCCGCACCGACGACCCCGGCGATGGCTTAGAAGACGTATTGCGTATCCGCCTGACCGTGTCCAATGATCTTGAGCCATCATGGTCCGTCATCAAGAACGATGATGATGAGGGTGTCCCATTCAAGGCCACCGATCGGGGCAAGGTGGCCGTTAGTCTGATCGGCGCCGTTTCAGACCGTCATCTTACATGGTCGCGCGGTTCGATCCTGAGCCAGCTTTCCGAAACCGAGAATATCACGTCGGCACTGGCTGGTGCCGCGCGTGCGGCCAAAGCGGCCTTGGAGGCCAGGCGAGTGGACGACCTAGCCGGATTTGACGAGGTGGCGGGCACTGCCGAAACGACAGCTCGTTCGCTTGGCGTCAATGTGGCCGCCTCTTACAAGGCACACCTTGATACCGACGCCATCAACGTGCGAATGGCGGGCCTTGCACTTCACGACGGTGACATGCCGCTACGGCAGCTCGGCCTCGGGTCCAAACGAATGCTGACGACCGGCCTTCAAAAGCAGGCACTTCGATCACCGCATATCACCTTGTTTGATGAGGTCGAGGTTGGGCTTGAGCCACACCGCATAGCTCGGTTATTGCAACATTTGAAAGGGGACGACACCGGACAGTATTTTCTGACCACCCATTCACCCGTCGTACTGCGCGAACTGACCGTCGATGACCTGCACATCGTCCATTGCGACGGCGGGCGGATTAACGTGGTGGCCGCGAACAAACCCGCCATCGCGGATTCAGTCCAGGGTAAAATCCGTTCAGGTGCCGAAGCGTTTCTCGCGCCCAAAATCGTCGTTTGCGAAGGAGCAACCGAAGTTGGTTTCCTGCGCGGATTGGATGACCACTGGGTTACGGCGGAAAACAAGGGCTCCTTTGCCTACCGTGGTGTCGCGCTGTTTGACGCGAACGGTGCGAGCAAAATCAGAGAGATTGCCGAGAATCTGAGAGCACTTGGCTACGATGTTGCGGTTCTGGCTGATTCCGATGCGCCGGACGATTTCTCTGACGCGGATGCACAAACCTTGCGCAATGTCGGTATCACGGTCATCAAATGGGATGGCGCAGTTTCAATCGAAGAACGCGTGTTCGCGGATCTTCCATGGGCCGGCGTCATGGACTCCTTTGAAGCTGCGCGTGCCGTCTGGAATAACGACGACCGTCTTCTCGACCAGGTGGGGACCCAGTATGGCAATGGGCTTGATCGCAATTTTGCAGCCTGGGCTGATGCGCCAGAGCTGCGTGCGGCGCTAGGTATGGCTGCCAAGTCTAGCGATTGGTTTAAACGGCAGAGCTGGGGCCAAGAATGGGCGGCCGCGATTTCCGGTCATTTGGCCGACAATACTATCCGCGAAAGCGATCTTGTCCGGCAGTTCACAAGCTTGCGGGGCTGGATCGACAATGTGTGAACTTCCCGCCATCCTCGCTGCGCATCAGGGGGCCGGATACGTCGTCGCCCCTGCTGGTTTCGGAAAAACCCACCTGATCGCTGAGTCGACAGCCCGGAGTGTCGGGCGGCAACTGATCCTCACTCATACCTATGCGGGCGTGAACGCCCTACGGCGGAAGATGCGCACCCTTGGCGTCAGCGACAGCCTCTATCGCATCGACACTATCGCAAGTTGGGCTCTGCGACTTTCGATTTCCTATTCCAGGACATCTGGCTGGGCAGTCGAGCGCCCCGCCGACAACACGCAATGGAAGGCCCTATACGAAGCATGTGTGCGATTGTTAGATCATGCGTTTATCCGCAGGATCGTTCGCGCATCCTACGACGGGCTTTACGTCGATGAGTACCAAGACTGTTCTATCGCCCAGCACGGAATCGTTCTCAAACTGGCACGTGACCTGCCGTGCCGGATACTTGGCGATCCCCTACAGGGCATTTTCGACTTCGAAGGGCAGAACCCGATAGATTGGGCCCGTGACGTTGAAGAGCCCTTTCAACGTTTAGGCGTGCTCGATGTCCCGCACCGTTGGATACAAGCGGGTGCCGGCGATCTTGGCACGTGGCTGCGGAATGTCCGAACACGCCTTGAGCAGGGACAACCCATCGATCTGAATGCGAACCGTCCGGCGGCTGTCTCCTTCACACCTGCCAACGCTGATCCGCAGGCCCTTATGCAGTCGCAGGGAAACGCATGCCGCTATTTTCAGTGCGATCGCGCTCATACCGTCATCGCCATTCACAAGGGGAGTCAGGAATACAAAGCCAAATGCCACGCATTGTCGCGGAATCTCGGCGGCCGGTTTTCCTCGATTGAGGAGGTCGAGGGCAAAGACCTGTTTTCGTTCATTCGGAAGGTGGAGCAGGCGCGCACCGACTCCGCCCGCCTGAAGGAGGGCGTCGTCTTCGCCAAGCGATGCATGACGGCCGTGGAACCGAACCTTCCCGCAGGGACGGTCCGGGGTGAGCATGTCAATATTCGCGCTAATACGCGCAACCCGGAAGTAGCTCGCTCTGCCAACGCCTATCTCGATGCGCCCGGCAGCGCTACCATGAACGGCGTTTTGCTGGCGCTTAAAAATACCCCAGGTGTTGAAGTTGTTCGCGCTGACCTGTTCTACAGGGCCTTAGGCTGAATCGACATTCATCGGATCCACAGGATCACGCACGCGAGGTGGATGAAGGCTAGGAAGTAGATGGCCTTTCGATCGTAGCGCGTGGCGATGCGACGGAAGTGTTTGAGCTTGTTGAAGCA
>Ga0209259_1000017_pt1 | contig 36730 bp, 18 predicted proteins | sample WorMetGr2BELIZE1_FD_187417 | JGI IMG/M metagenome (GOLD analysis project Ga0209259, IMG submission 187417) | Marine gutless worms symbiont microbial communities from Max Planck institute for Marine Microbiology, Germany - Inanidrilus... ...
CCTGAGTAGGGTGCAGGAGCGTTACAGACGACAGACAGACAGACGACAGACAGACGACAGACGGACGGGCGACAGCATATAGCGAACGTGAACGTGAGTTCACGTTCGCTAAAAAGGGCTTGGTCTTTTTTGGGCAGAAAAGACAGAAAGTTCCTGACTTTTAATGTTACGTGAAGCACGTCGGGTTACCGACGTTTAATGTTACTTACTGCACGTCGGCGTCCCGACGTGTAGACACTACCATAATATGTTGCTTGAATCGTATCTGTGTTGTCCATTCTTGTTTGGTTGTTCAAGAGGCTGTAAAAGTTCTCTTTTTTGTGTAGTAGTGTTGCTGAGCTTGCTTTTGTTGTGGTGTTTCACGTAAGGAGTATTTGTTCATTGAATTGCCACGATTTCTAATTGTAACCTATCGGTAAATAGGGGTTGGTTGAATTTGCGGGGCGGATGTGCGGATCTGCTTTGCATGTCTGTGATTGGCCAGTGGCTGTGTGACCTAGATCCGCATTTTCGCCGGCGAGCACTGCATGCGGGTAACCACGCGTGACGCATCATGCCATGCATTAAAAAGTGACTGCGGATTCGATGCGGGGCTACTTAGAAATATGCGGATCTGTGTGCGGGACTGCAATGGCGGCTGCGGATCTAGTGCGGGGTTGCCTAGAAATCTGCCGATCTGTAGGCTACGCGGGGCTGCATGTGTGTTGAAGAAGACTGCAAATCCGATACGCGGCTACCTAGAAATATGCGGATCTGTGTGCAGGGTTGCAATGCCGGCTGCGGATTCAATGCAGGGCTGCCTAGAAGTCTGCGGATCTGTAAACTAAGAGATAGGGGAAAATGGAGACCACCTCGCCCCATGGAATCGCGTGAGCTATCCAAAGGTAAAAACCACATTGCTCTATGACAACTTTTGCAAAAGCGGAAATTACGTCATTTATGACGTCATAGTTTGGTTCAATATGGAATTTCCAAAAAAATGGCTCGACAGAATTTTAGTATTGATGCATTCTACAATATAATGAAAAATCAGCACAATCGAATCAAAACTGTAGGACAAGATAGTTTTGTGAGGCCCGAAACCCAGCGTGAAACCCATAAAAATACAACCCTCTATGGGTCACACAGCCCCTATATTCTAGTGGACACAACTAGAAGTAGACACATGGGTGTATATGAGACCGAGACGAGACCGAGACGCCTGATTTTTGCCACAAGATGAGACCGACACCGAGACCTTGCAAGGCCGAGACTGAGACGTTTTTCAACACCTTTAACGTTCACCATTGTGGGATTGCCAAAACAATCAATAGCGAACCTGCCTCCCTTCATATCACAAACATCTCAGCCGTAGGATATTCAAACTTGGTGAAAGGCTTGATTACGTGTCGCGCCATGTATGACCACTGACCAAAGTCAAAACGTCAAAGGTCAAGGTCACAATGTCACGTTATGTATCAGCAGCAATAACGCTATAATGAGGCAACGAATGGTCGTATCAACTTCAAACTTGGTGGAAACTGTCACCGCGAGGTGCGCATCACGTGACACACTTTCTAGGTCAGTAGGTCAACTAGAGCAGAAGTACAAATATGGTGGACATTCACCGTATCCAATGCAAAAATTATCAGAAAACGTCCTTGTATCGCCAAAATAGCGTACCCTATAAGGAAATCGCGATCTTGGAATCAAATGGTGACGTCAGAACTTCAACCGGAAGTTCATAAGTGGGAAGTTCATAAGTGGCTAAAAATTGCCCTAAATGGTGTCAGATTACCAAAATTCGAACTGGCTTTCGTGGTCGCTGACAAAGATGATGGTAAAAGATTTACAGCAACGTTCTGGGCTAGCGTGATTTTGCGCATGCGCAGAGAGCTGCATGGTCTTTAAGACACACCATACACTGATTTGCCAGATAACTCCATTTTAATTACAGCAAACATTGGGGGCATTCTAGTATGTATGGTCTGCTGTGTAGATGATGACGTCAATGAAGATAAGAATCCTAAGTCCTGTACATGAACGTAATAACTACAGAACTGGAAAGACAATAAAGACATATGTTGTGACAGCCATAAACGAAAGGTCAGAAATCGTGACGTGTTTCTTACCGGAGACGAAAAAACAAATATTTCTAAACGGTTATACCTATATCGTCCGTGGCATCAGGTCGTGGCTGCGTGGAGAGCAACTGTCTATCCAGTTGAATGAAGACACAAAGGTAACAAGTAGTCAAAATAATTTGATATAACGTGCATTGGTGCTGAACATGGACGGTTCACAGATACACATGACATATCGAAACCCTAAGAGTCATTGCCTTGCGAACGTGCCTTATGTGCAGGCTACCAGCAATATCTCCATTCTGTCACCTTATCACTTAAACCTGCTGCATAAAGAATTGCTTAGTCACTATCGTTGATATAGAACCAGTTAACAGAAATTTCAGTCTCAAAATTGATTGCCATGGTAACGAGCCTTAGACACTTCATCTCGGCCATGTCCATCGGATAGCTTCAGCCTGAAAACCCATGCTTAGACTGAAACAGTAAGTCAGTAGCTATAATACAACCAAAGTTATTGCCCACGAAGCCAATTATGCAAATTGGATGGGAAAATTGGTTGCCATGGCGATGTTCGTCTGCACCACACCACTGGAGTCCGATGTGACATGATTTCTGCGACCATTTGAATCCACAACCTAAATGTTATCTTCATCGCTTCAACTAGTTTTGGACATATTACTATAGAGTATGTTTAGATTTTACAATTGGAAGCCTGTTTTAACACCCCAAAATTGCTGCTTCCTATCACGGATCTGCAGCCTGATGTAATACATGTTTCGGTTGTTTCCTTGGGCCTACCCAAGTCCTCCAGTTACATGGCATGTTGATTCGTTCACCTGTTTTCGCAGCGGTCAGTAGCATGACACACTAAGAGAGACACCAACAGACCACACTACTTCGTTGGTCACAATAGGCCACATGTACATACATAGTACTCTGATGTGGTGTAATAAGTCTGATATTTGTTAAGGATATACATATTATTATGGTCGCCCTATGTTATAGGGCAGACCATTATATTTTCATGCTGTGGTTTGTTCTTTCTTCTTTCTTTCTTTTTTTTTTCCTCGCCTAATATCAGCTGCCGCACATTGGATGTCTCCCATACTTCCACACATGATGTGGCCTTAGTGCGAATTTAAGTTACTTAGTTGGAGTTTAACGTCCGTTTTCAGCACAAATATGGCTATATCAGACACGAGTGCGAATTTAAGATGCAGGTCTGAAACATGCTGCACACAGTTCGCTGGAAATGTAGGATGCAGAAATGTCACCAAAAATCGCCATCTGGGCACCACCACACAACTTTGTCGCGCTATATCTTTGCCACTAAGACACGTATTCACAATCAGGAAAAAAAATTGTTAAGCAGCAATATGTCGTCGACATGTCCCCACAATATGCTGAACTTCGGCCTACTAGTGGCTCAGATCAGTTTACGTTTTTTCGGGTATCCTTCCAAATTTCCACTGGTTTTGCGTCTTGGCAGTGTTACTGCACAGCATCTACTAGTGGCCGTCAGCCAAACTTTGCGGCGTTGAACACAGACCGCCACCTATATTTGGCAGGGCGACCATCTCGTTGCGCATTGGCCCACACTTCTACTTTAGTCTAATATCCAGATATTATCTGGAGTTGTAGTACATTATTAGTATCGTTTATTTTTTACACAGGCATATATTTTGTCTAAGTGTGTACAGGTATCCCATACTGTGTAATAGGGGAGGCCATTATATTTTTGTGCTGTAATTATGGTCAACCTATCTAATGGGGCAGACCATTATATTTTCATCCTGTTTCTTCTTTATTCTTCTTCATTCTGTTTTTTCCTCGCCTAATCTCAGCAGTCGGAGATTGGATGTATACCATACTTTGGCACATGGTGTGCCCTTAGTGCGAATTTAGAATGGAGGTCTCAAATGCGGTGTGCGCAGCTCGCTGTAAATACAGGATTGAAAAAAATCGCCATCTTGGCAACATTGCACAACTTTGTCAGGCCATATCTTCGCAACTAAGGCATGTATCGACAATCGGAAAAAACTTGTTAACGATCAATACGTCCTCTACATGTCCCGATAATATGGTGAACTTCGGTCTAGTAGTCGCTGAGATCCATTGGTGAGTTTGAGGCACCGCTGTAAATTTCAACAACTTTTGTGTCTTGGCTGCGTTACTGCATGACATCTAGTAGTGGGCGTTAGCTAAACTTTGTGGTGTTGAATACAGGGCACCAGCTATGTTTGGTAGGGCGACCATCAGGTTGGGCATTGGCCCAAATTCTAGTTATAGTCGCCCTATGTAATAGGGCAGACCATTATATTTTCATCCTGTTTCTTTCTTTCTTCTTCTTTCTTTTTTTTTCCTCGCCTAATCTCTACGGTCGGAGATTGGATGTTTACCATACTTTGGCACATGGTGTCGCCTTACTGTGAATTTAGAATGCAGGTCTGAAATGCACTGCACGCGGCTCGCTGCAAATACAGGACGCAAAAAATCACCATCTCGGCACCATCGCACAACTTTGTCGGGCCATATCTTCGCAACTAAGGCATATATCGACAATCGGAAAAAAAACTTGTTAAGCACCAATACCTCCTCTACATGTCCTGATAATATGGTGAACTTCGGCCCACTAACGGCTGAGATCGATTGGCGGGTTTGGGGCACCCCTACAAATTTCGACGGGTTTTGCGTCTTGCCAGCGTTACTGCACGGCATCTAGTAGTGGGCGTCAGCCAAACTTTGCGGCGTTGAACAGAGGGCGCCACCTATGTTCGGCAGGGCGACCATCAGGTTGGGCATTCGCCCACATTCTAGTTTGTTGTGTCTTTGTTCTTCCTTTCTTTTTCCTTCGCGTAATTTCAGCTGTCGCAGAGTGGATGTTTACCATAGTTCCATACAAGCTATTGCCTTTAGTGTGAATTTAGGATACACATGTGAAATGTGCTGAACGCGGCATGACACAATATTCGCCGAAATTCGGCATCTGCGCAGCATGGCAGAACTTTGTGAGCGTATATGTTTGCAACTAAGACACGTATTAACAATCAGAAAAAAGTTGATAAACAACAGTAGCTGATCCACATGTGGTCACGATATGACAATGTTCACCCACTAAGACCTGAGATTGCTTTGACAGTTTAGGACATCCCAGGTAATTTGAACACGTTTTCAGTCTTTGGGACCGTTATTGCACGACACTGTAATATTGGCTGTGAACCAAACTTAGCGGTGTTAAACAGAGGATGTCACATATATTTGGCAGCACGGTCATGACGTTAGGCATTGGCATGTATTCTAGTTATACATATATGCGATGTCATATGTAGCATGTGTTTTTGTATTGTTGAACAACTATTTGATATCATTTAACCAGTTACAAATATATTGTTTGTGATTTGTTGCTAAAGTAATAAGACTGTTATGCAGTAAAAACCAGAATTGTTTACCTTTGTCGTGCTGGTTTAGCCAGCTTGTGCTGCAAAGAAGATCAATAATCAGATGTAATGTAGTTGTTTGCGTAGTGATCAGGGCGTCTACAAGTCTGTTGTAGTAACAAAAGCACGGATGTGGACTGCATCAACGATTACTTTTTAGTTATGAAAGCGTAGTTACTCCTGTGAAAATTTTTCAGTAGATAAATCTTATCACTTAGCTGTAAACTCTGGAAAATATTCTAGTCAGAGCATTGTTCGATCACATTAGCCACATAAGAAACTGTATGTCACGTAAAGAAATACCTCAGGCTGGAAAAAGTGACGGAAATTGACAAAAGCTAAAAGACATAGACATGCTTCCCAGCAGAGTACTTGAATAAAAAGATTAATGACCTCGTTAAAATAAATTCATTTTCTAAAGTTTGTGATTATGGCCGCCCTATGAAATAGGCACGGCGTTATATTTTTGCATTGTGGTTACTATCTATCTTTCTATCTTTTTTCTTTCCTTCCCTAATCTTACCAGCTGGACGTTAGATGTCTACCATACTTCCACACATGGTGTCACCTTAGTGCGAATTTAGAATGTAGGTCTGAAATGTGCAGCACACGGCTCGCTGCAAATACAGGACACAAAAAATCGGCATTTTCACACCATCGCAGAACTTTGTTCGGCTGTATCTTCGCAGCTAAGGCATGTATTGACAATCAGAAAAAACTTCTTAAACACCGATAGGTCCTCCACATGTCCTTATAATATGGTGAAGTTCGGCTAGTAACGGCTGAGATCTGTTTCTGAGTTTCGGGCACCCCTGCAAATTTCAACAGGTTTTGCGTCTTGGCATTGTTACTGCACGGCATCTAGTACTGGACGTCAGCCAAATGTTGCGGCGTTGAACAGACGATGCCACGTGTAGTAGGCAGGGCAACCATCACGTTGGGCATTGGCCCACATTGTAGTCGTTGTTGAATTTCAACTAAGTTACTCTCGTCTCTGATATAGCCATATTTGTGCTGAAAAGGGACGTTAAACTCCAACTAACTAACTAAGTTACTCTTACTGTAACGAGTACTCTATAGTATTATTCAGTTGTAATGTACAAAAAGAAAAACCACATATTTCCTGTTATTCGTCATATTGTAATTTCAGCTTTTTTACATCATATTTACATAACTGTCGGTGATTTTGAGGTTTTACACCATGCAGGAATGACATGCTATAGTTATGGATTCCCCCCTTCCCTCAAATAGACATCATCCGAACAGTGGTGATTGTCTGGAGGGTAAGGCGAAAAACTATCAGATCTGTTCTGTGCAATATTGTGTGTAACAATTGTGCACAATGCGATGCACACACATATGAACAGACTAACAGTTCTCTGGATTGGGTTTTGTCTCACTGGGCCCATTTCACTCTGCTAGATTCATTTTTGTATTGTGTATTACTCTGTGTTGTATGCATGATTGCTTAGGTTTGTAACATGTTGAGGTGGACCTGGTGGGATTGAAGCCTATACTTAGGAACACTACTTCCTTCAGTGCTTTGACAGTAATCGTTGGGTCATTTGACCCGCAAAAACCGTCCCCGAAATGACCTATAATGTGTTTAGTCGGACATTAAACCCTACTCACTTCACTTTATGGATGAAATTTGAAATGTTTGAACTGACTTAAAAATTCCTGCATGGTAAATTTCACTTCTGTCTATGCATGGTGCAGGTACATTATCCTGAAAAGTGTAAATTTGTACATAACTGTGTCAGTTTACAGTGGTGATTGTCTGGAGGGTAAGGGGGAAACTATCAGGTCTGTTCTGTGCAATATTGTGTGCAACAATTGCACACAGTGCGATGCACACACATATGAACAGACTAACAGTTCTCTGGATTGAGTTTTGTCTCGCTGGCCGCATTTCACTGTCCTAGATTCATCTTTGTATTGTGTATTACTGTGTGTTGTATGCATGATTGGTTACGTTTGTAACATGGTGAGGTGGACGTGGTCGGATTAAAGCCTATCCTTAGCAACACTACTTCCTTCAGTGCTTTGACACTGTTAGTTGGGTCATTTGACCCGCAAAAACCGTCCCCGAAATGACCTATAATGTGTTTAGTGCGACGTTAAATCCTACTCACCCTTTGAAGGTTTGCAGTCACTGTTATCATGGTTCTGCGGAAATTGAAGAAATGTACTTAACATGCTGCAAAGTTATGGACGTTAGCTGACAGGTTATGTTTATTAAAACTGGTAACATATTGACTTTTGCAACTATGTAACCGAACTTGTACACCAACGTCCATTAACCATTAAATATTTAGCATATATATGACAGAAAACATCATCATAAGTGTTTCTGTAATCCAAATATTACTATCTGTCAATGCATGCCGTATATAGCCCTATTTCTGTTCAAAAGGGACGTGAAACTGCAACTAACTAACTAACTCATGATAAATTTGTCATTGTACTTACTATTTTTAGGTCAACGCCTCGGCGATGACCTAGTAGATTGGAACTCAGGTGTGTTCGTCCGTCCGTACGTCCGTCCGTCCGTACGTCCGTCCGTACGTCCACAAAAAGTTTCCGATTTCCATCTAATTTCATGTGTGGGTGGACCTTGACCACATATGCACACAAGTGTGACCTCGACCCGATCTAAGGTCAAGGTCACGGAGCTTCTGAAGTTGCAAAAAGTGCACTTTTCTAGGTCTATCTTCTCTGCCTTTTTTGCGTGGAGCTCAAAAGTGATGGTTGGCGATCATAGTACGGGACCTTGACTGCAGCTTGTCAAAGCCTGATTTTTGAACTTTCAACTAACTGCAAGCTATCACAAGAGTTCAAACTGTGCCATATGTCCATATTTCACCATATTCCAATGGCCGTATTTCGGTAGTGCGTGATGCTACAGTCACGTGGTTGGGCATGCTGCTAGTCCTACATGTACTATATGCGTTGACGTGACCGTGACCCCATCCAAGGTCAAGGTAAAGGTCACGAAGCATTTGAACTTACGACAACTGCCCATAACTGCACATTTCTAGGTCTATCTCCTCCGCCATTTCACGATGGAGCTGAAAACTGATGGTTGATGGCCATAGTATGGGACCTGGACTACTGCTTGTCGGAGCCGGATTTTTGAATTTCCATCTACGAAAGCTATCATGAGAGTTCAAACTTCATCCAGTGTCAATAATTGACGACATTCAAATGGCCATATTTCGGTACTGTGTAATGCTACAGTCACATGGTTGGGCCTCCGAGTAGTCCTACATCTACTGTGTATGTTGCCGTGACCTTAACCCGATCCAAGGTCAAGGTCACGCACCATTTGAACTTCTGACAATTGCCCATAAATGTACATTTCCACGTATATCTCCTCCGCCACTTTTGCGTAGAGCTCAAAACTGACGGTTGATATTGACAGTATGGGACCTGATCTACAGCTTCTCGGAGTCCACTTTTCGAATTTGCTTCTAGGAAAGGTATCAACAGAGTTCAAACTTCACGAAATCTCAATATTTCACAACATTCAAATGGCCACATATTTAGGTACTGGTTGATGCTACGGTCACATGGTTGGGTACGCTGGTAGTCCTACATATACTGCGTATGTTGATATGACCTTGACCCGATCCAAGGTCAAGGTCAAGGTCACAGGGGTTTTGAACTTCCGACAACTAGCGAAGCCGTGCATGCTGGCGGCGATGACCACAGCCCCCCTTGCGGGGCTTTCTGGTTCTATCATGTATTAATGTTCTAAAAAGGTACAAGTGATGTGAATAAAATTTATTACACAGTAAGTAATTTATTGTTGTAATAGGTATTTCGTACCGGACCAATGGAAGTTGATGAGAAAATTATTCATGAATATTTTCACGCTCCAAAGGTGTCTCTGATCGAAGCCATCACTTCACGACCGAAACGACGGTTGTCGGTTGAAGGAGAAGTCACAAAGGTTTAATATTTTGCATTTAAAATACTTTAAATGTCAATGATTCTGAGAATTGATGATAGTTATCAATGTTGTACTAAACGTAGGCCTATCGTTAGCTTGTTGGCAAAGTGCATGCTGAATGAGCATGACTTCTATCTGTTCAAAAGAAAGTGAACATCACTAATGAATGTCTCGACTCACAAAGCCATTCACGTTCAGCCACATTCTGTATCATTTCATCTTTCAAAATTGATCTGCAATCTCACTACCAATCAGCCCTTTGTCAGTGAAATAGTTAACAGTAAGCATCAAATGGATTTTCTCAAAAACGCAAATACCATTTTCAGTATAATCTTCAAATCCGTTATTTGCACTATGTGCTTTTCAACTTGAATTATGTCATCAAGCAGGATTCAATGAGATGATTAACAATTGATGTTACTGAAGTTTATAAGTAAGTCAGAATACATACTTGTAGAAATGTGCAAAACTGAATTTTTCTCCATAAAGCACACACGCTGTTACATTACACAAAGTTCAACATATTCTTTATGCAGCAGACGGTATTTATAAGCAGTAATTGAATTGAAATGTTTAATATACTATGCATGTCTGTCTTCATTGTGACACACTTTTTGGACAGCTGTTTCTAAAATAGTTTGCGCTAGGTTATCGCACAATTGTCTGTCATGTGAGTCTGTCACATTGCTGTATTCTGACCAAGTGCCTTGATGGCTCATGATGCTAGGTGGTGTGGATGTGAACCTTCACCAGCCAGAGCCATTTGACCTGCACAAACCGTCCCCGAAATGACCTATAATGTGTTTAGTGGGACGTTAAACCCTACTCACTCACTCACTCTGTTAGATAACAATGCAGTTCCATGTAAAAAGTACATAGTGATGGAAATTTTTCGCCTATATTTATTGTCTGTAATCCGGTGGATGAATGAACATGCCACTTGGGAGGGAGGTAAATGTTGACTGAGATGATATTATCTTAGATGACGATCCATGTCTACAAACAAAGTACCACAGTAGTGCTGAGTTTTCAGCGTATGTGTACTATGCCAAATGCGTATATAAATTATGATTGCAGTTGGTATGTACGTAACCATCAGGATAACCACATTGTATTACAACAGGACTGACTCGCACCCAAAAAAGTGCAGAGTACTTCAAATTTACACCCATGTTTGTTGAGGCCACACAATTCAATAGGGGCATACATCAAGATGTCACTTGTTACAGAGGTACACCATTCCCAGACAACATTGTGTTACATAGGCCTCCGCGTCTGGCAACTGAAAAGGACAGTGCACACCATCCGTACTTTTCAGCAGATGCCAAAATCGTCTGGATATGTACTTTGCTGTGCTGTTGTTATGGGGTACGGACAGGACGGGAAGGTCGGGCGAGGGGAGCAGGCAGAACGAGCCAAACGAGGGAGGGAGGGTGAGGGCAGGAAAGGTAGGGCAGAGGATGAACGAGGGCAAAGGAAGGACAGAGAGCAGAAGTACAGATGGAGCGCAAGAGGACGGACGGAGGGTGAGGAGAAGGAGAGAGGATAAGGGGAGGGAGACACGGGAAGAGGAGGTAGGGAGGGTAAGTAGAAGGCTTACACATGAAATTTCATGTGAATATGTTCATTGTTTCGGCTTCCGGAGGTCAAAGACCACAATTTTGGGCAACTTTTAACGGACATTGCTATATCCTATCGCCCATCCGTCCGTCTGTCTGTCGTCTGTCTCTAATGCTCGTGCACCCTACTTAGGCTGTTGAAATTTTCAGCAATATTTTTACGGCATTATGTACCTTGGCCACCATTGACATCCACGAAAAATTTTACGGAGATCATCCGACGGCAACCCCTCCGCCGGGGGAGTTGGACAGAAGAGGGGGTAGTAAAATATAGCGATTTTGCACCCATCGACGGCTATATCTCGGAAACGGTCTGAGACAAGCGGTAAGTTAGTGTTAATTACTAATAGGAAATCGTATATAAGCTTTCTATTGCTATCGAAATCGCTGACCTTCAATGACCTTGAACGGCTTAATGGCGTTATTTTGCGTTATTTCAGCGAATTTTCAGTATGATGTTGCTCTAAAACAATTAATAGGACTACATCAGTTTCAGAATCTACTTTTAATACTCTATAACCACATTAAACGGATCTGCACAATTATTCAGTGATTATTTCGGCAAACCGAAGTGATAACTGGGTTTGATGGGTGTACCTGAATAGATTATTGATTATTTGCATAGATTACGCCTACCATAGATATTTATAGTAGAAAGTAGAAATTAGCAACTCAGTTCAATGCGTGTACGCGCTGGCCTCTACATGTATGTTTTCATCGTACAAAAGTTCACGTTCACTATCTCATTTCCTCATGAGTTCTTGTTAACAGTTGGGGGACTTCTGTACTAACCCTCTTTTACTGATGAGGGTGAAATATGGTGTGCAAGAGGACACCCAGAGTCTACACTTACACAGCAAATTTTATCTGAACATGTTCACTGTGTCAGCTTCTGGTGACGAAAAAGCAGAATTTTGGGCAAATTTTGCCTTTTGGGACACTCCTGTACTGACCCCTTTTTAACGATAACGGCTTCATTTCGTACGCAATAGTACGCCCACGGTATATACTTACATGCCAAATTTTGTGTCAATCAGTTTATTCTGTCGTTTGTTGACGAAAAACTCCCAATTTTTGCCATTTTTTAGACACCAACATTTAGTGGTGTCACAAATTGGCAGGAATTTGAGAGAGTTTAATATGGGTACATAACTACAAACCTTCCCCTATCCAATCGTATCAAAATCGTTTCTGTACATCAGTGCCTTCATGGCAAATTCGGGCGCACAATCTGTGACGTTCAAAATTCTTCGACGAACAGACAGACAAAAGAAACTCAACGTTTTTGGCCACCTTGGCAGCGGGTGTAATCCGAGCCCGACGAAACTTGGCATCGTGACAGATGACCTTCAGCATATTCTTTCACCTCGAAAACTTTTGGCGCTCTGACGGATAGTTTCACCACAACGAGGCACTGAAAAGTTGGGGATAACCAGACCCTGTTAACTTAAAACCCCCATAACTCCGTAACCCCTTCAGCAAATGCAATCAAATTTTAAGAACTAACGGATCGTGAAACTAGCTACAAAGACTGCAAATTTTCTCAAAAACGTGCAACGGATACGGCCCTATCGAGCGTTTATATTGCACGTATTGATCAACTGTCAGCAAAATTTCAATTTTCGGCGTCCTGCACCGTAACCGTTAACAATAATAATAATAATAATACAGCATTTATATAGCACCTTAAAGTGCTGTAAAGGATACAGATGGTGGTGAAATTTGCATGGAGGAGGGTTCCCCTCCTACATACCAAATTTCACCGCCATCAGTCCAACATGTCACCGCTGTGGGGCGAAAAACGTGAAAATCTCCCTGTGAGTATCTCAAATACCACACCGTTGCGCTTCGCGTAATACTGCGGGTAATAACTGCATAGGTAAGCAAAGGTAGACATCGTAGTTGTTTAGAAAACAGTATTTATACTTTATGTTTAATTTTTATTTCACGTAAGTGACAGTCAAATGTCATATTTTATCATGCAACGTAGCTACGCTAGCGCGGCCTTGGCACTCATAATTCAGTCTGTCTCTGACACGCGTCGTTTGTCACTAATCCAAAGAACCTACTGGCGATATTTTTATACCAGATGAAAGGGCAGTCCTAGTTTTTTGATGCCAAACATATCGACAAAATTCCAATCACGTTAGTTCCAACAGGGGCACCAAATAGACGTGAGGTAGGTTAAAATGGCCATTTTCGACCAATATCTAGCTATATCTCACATACGGTGCAAAATACGGACATAGTTACTATCAAATGCTAATAAGAACTTGAGTATGTGGTCTATCGATTGCTGCTATTTCCAGTGACAAGTGCTGTCAACTTAGTTCGGTGGTCACTGTCATAAACTGCTGATGGTTGACGACAATGTTGATCGCATCCACCGTCTAGATGTGTATTTAGCACCAAGGCCGAGTAGAAGAAATGGTTTTTACTGTTGATGCAGCTATGCTGGAACGGTCTTAGGAGTCATAATTCTGTCCGTCTGTCACATGTGTGGTTTGTGATTAATCCACAGAACCTGTCAACAATATTTTTAAACCACATGAAACAGCAATCCTTGTAATCAAATATGATTTTTCATACAGTTGTGGAACAGGTGACAAAATTTCAACTGACTTAAGGCGGTGTGTGCTCCGCCGATAGCTCAGCCACTTGTATCATAGACAGTTCGTGTGCACAAGCATACCAGTTTTCACCGAAAACGTATGACACAGTACACTACTGAAGCTCAAAATTAACGTATGAGTGTGGTCTGTGGTGTCATTGACAGTTCTAAATTTTCACTGTCATCACGTAGTTCTGTTATAACATGCGTGGCACGCAAAATTTTCATTGTTATCACAATTTTGTACCTTTTTAGCGAACGTGAACTATATGTCGTTGCTTGTCTGTCTGTCATTTGTCTTTATCTCTCTAAGACTCGTACACCGTACTTAGCCAGTTGACATCTTCGTGAATGTTTGTTCATATCCTCAGAAAATTTTACAAACATTCTGCCAAGAGAATCCATTTGTTGGGGGATTAAACATAACAGTGGTAACGAAATCTAGCAATTTTGGACCTATTAAAGCGTGTATCTCACAAGCCATGTAAGATAGGAGATAAGTTATTATCTGTGACTAACAACAAGTGATATATGACCTTTCGATACCTACCAAAATCACTGTTGTGGAATGTTGTTCAACGACATACTACCCATTATTTTATGTTATTTGAGCAAATTCCGTACCTTTCACCGGACACTGCGTAAAACTGGTTGAAGATATAGCAAAATTTTTTGCAACTCAGTGTAGCTGCTGGGTTGTAATTTTTAGTGATGTATCACTTACAATGATATCATGTAGGGAACCACTTGATTGAAACGGGTGATTAAACATGAGACAGATACCTAAATATAGCATTGTTGGAGTTATTGAAGGCTACCAGGCACGTCGATTGACCGCAACAGTTACTTGCATGGGAAATACAGTTTAACAACACCAAAGTTACTAGTAAAGTATGATAATTTGGTGTCATAGATGTAGGTGGTAACGTTAGTGCAGACGCTTGGTACTAATTAGGAAATCGGTTGAATTAGTGTAGGTGGTGGCATGTACATGTACAATCTCGTTCTAAAAAAGTTCATGTTAATGTTATATTTCATGTAAGTGTGACAAGTAGGATGGGTTTGATTATTGTAATTGTTTTATAGTTACCATATAGTTATGTTTACTGTACTGTGTAATGTATGTAGATTTCTCGACTATATGAAGGTCCTGGCTGGCGACGTCAAGAAGTATTCATTAGAGAAGATCAACATGAAATGATTCTCAAAATGTGGGGAAACAAAGATATTAACTTCTGTGTTGGTGACCACATTGCAGTAAACAATGTGGTCGTGGACCACTTTCAGAGTCAAGTGAGTTTAAACTCGACGGATGATACAGAAACTTCGGTATGTTACTATGATGGTTTTCTTTGTACGTACAATATGAACTGTATCAAAATTATACAGATTAAGAAGTCAGTTATTTGAGTAATATATTATCCATACTAGTATGTTCTTTGAATAAAAAACGAAAAATAGTATACTGTGCAGTGTTTGTATTTTGAAGTTATGACAACTTAAGATTTTGAACTCACCATGTGATATCTTCCTCATACAGTTAAATGTTTACTGTTCTCTGTGCTGTCAAAATTTTTCAACATTCACAGATGTATTGCAAACAATACAAGACACAGACAAAGACCAGTCGAACGTTAATACAAAATCATATGTCACTGATACAGTGCCGTTATAGTGACAAATATTTGGTAACATTCAAAGTCTTCTTTTCGTTATTTACACCAGTATAAGTCTTAAAGCTGCAAAATGTAATGTATGCACCTTAAGATACAGTCACAGGCAAGTACGAAAACATACTTCTGTGTTCAGTAAAATGTTCATGCCAGGCACACGAACAAAGGGACGGTTTGGGAGTAAGCGCCCAATTGAGTAATTAGCTCCCCGCCAAAAAAAAAATAGAAATGTGGGCGAATGCCGAACATGATGGGCGCCCTGCCGAATACAGGTGGCATCGTCTGTTCAGCGCCGCAGTTTCGATGACGCCCAGTATTAGAGTGCCCTGCAGTAACAGTGCCAAAACATAAAACCCGTTGAAATTGCCTGCGACGCTCCAAATTAATGAAACGATCTCAGCCGCTAGTGGGCCGAAGTTGACCATATTGTGGGGACATGTAGAGGAGCTTTTGCTGCTTAACAATTTTTTTTCGATTGTCAACACATGCCTTAGTTGCAAAGATATACCGTGACAAAGTTGTCGCATAGTGCCCAGGTGGCGATTTTTGCCGACGTTTTTGGGTCATGCATTTGCAGCAAGCCGCGTGCAGTACCTTTCAGACCTGTATTCTAAATTCGCACTAGGGCCACATCATGTGTAAAAGTATAGTACACAGCCAACCGGCGACCACTGAGATTACGAGAGGAAAAAAAAAGAAAAAGATAGAAGATAGACAGAAAGAAACTACAGCGCGAAAATATAACGGCCCCCCTATTACATATGGCACCCATAACTAACCACCTTGAATAGTGACTTTTAGTTACGAATGTCGGAAGTGTGTTGATGTTCCTGCTTTTGTGATGAAATGTTTATTTTTCTATTCAAGTTATACAAGAACGATATGAAAGGATATTGAATGGATCGCATATAACTTTTAGGACCTATGTGTTACAGGGAGTGAGGACAACTATGAGTATGTCTAATACATATGCCGAGGTTTACTTCCGTACGATGTGGCATCTTCATCCATTCAGCTGTTTGGCCACAACAGACATCTCCAAAAAAATTTGCTGAGGGTGGCTATGCCGTTCTTTGTACGAGTAGCTCAGTCGCCAAAGTCACCTGGGCCGACGGCTACCTGCATACCAAACCGTATCTTGATCCATGCAACCATTTGGCCGCAATACATGTCGATCAAAAATTAGGGACTCCGCTCCCTTTTTCGGGAGGACTGCAGGCTCCCCATCTAACAGAAAGTCGCCTCCGCTGAGTTCTGCCCTGACACCAAGTGGAATCTTGATTCCTGCAGCATTTGGCCACAACAGTTATGCGTCAAAAATTGACAAGCTGGGTCCTCATCTAAGATATTGTTGCCAGGGCCGAGGACTACCTGCATGCCAACTTTCATCTTGATCCGTTGAACGGTTTGTCACAATACACCAACGTCATACACAGACAGGACAAGAGTCGCCCAAGCACTCCCTGAGACCCTCTAACTGTCATTAGCAGGACAGGAGGATATGCAAGGGAGGGACAGGAAAGGGTATGGAGGAACCAGAAGGGGTAGGGAAGGACAGGAAGAGATGGTAAAGAACGGGAAGGGGTAGAGAGGAACGGGAAGAGGTACGGAGGGATGGGAAGTCATAGGCAGGAACAGGAAGGGGTAGCAAATGGGAAAGAAAGTTAAGGCAGGAAATAGGGAGAGAAGCGGAAAACTTAGCGTCATCATAAGTTTTTGTGTGGCCTCGTCCCGGGTTCATACTGACATCCACTGACATACCTATAATACTGCTCATATATGAAAATAGTCCAAGGTAGTAAATTAGTAATGTTATGTAACTGATATATTGACTTTGAAATGGTGCCGTTTCAGTGACGTTGGATTAGTGCAAAATCATAAACCTGTTGAAACCTATGCAACTTGTACCTATTCTTACAGTTGTCCACGTGTTATCAACATTGCAGTTATCATAAAGTCTGACAGTAGATGAGCTTCTTCTACAACCTTCTAAACTGTATTTGTGTACGTTACTAAATATAATGATTTGTTTTGTATGCAAAAATTATAACAGTTATATGTTAAGTAATGTTTTCTCTATAAAAATATGACAGTGTTTTGTTACTTAGTTTGTGTAATACTGTATGATTATACAGGTATGTACACCAGAGTATGTCAAAAAAAAGTTGGAAATTGAAGGATTCAACATCGACGGGTATGATTGTTACCCCACCATACGATAGTATGGAGGGGTATTTAGTTTAGTCTGTTTTTGTCATTGATTTTTTGGATTTTGTCATATTTGTTTGTATTGTCATGGATTTCTCAGCGGGGGAAAAGCTAAGGCATGAAATTTTGCATGCATGTTTATTTACTATGTGGACAGGTCTTCTCCCCTTTGGTGAACATTGGCTCCCAGAAGTCACGGGGACAGCGGTATAACTCGTCGCCCTGGTTGCGATCATCACATCGTCCTCGTCATCACCTATGGTCACAGCCATGGTTGGATCGGCAAATTGTCCTGTTGTCGTCTATGGTTATGACAGTTGGTGGCCATTTACAATTACGGGTGGCAGCATTGCTCAAAACCACATGGTGGCGTATGCGTGTGTCTTGTAAGCATGTTCACGGACGTGTTTATATTACTGCCAACTTTACTGTTAAATGTGTCATTCTCTGTAAATCAAACATACACCGTGTTCGAAAAAAGTACACCACCAAATTTATGGTAATAATTTTACCAAATGTTAATTGATTACCAACACTATTTCACTGGTACATTTAACGTCAGCTTTGCAACATAGTAATACTTGCCGATCCTTCCATATATTAAACGTATTGGTATTACACCGTGAACAATAAAAAACGGAGGCAACTTATTTTTGTCTCTAACTTCGTCAAAAAGCAACGAATTTTAATACAGGTTTCAGTGTTAGAATTAATGATGAATCATACATGTGACGGTATAAACTTCACCCTCTTCACCTAATTAAAGTTGGTACAGTACCGTGTAAAACTTGAAGCAGTAAAAGTGTAATATTAACATGGGATAATACAGAAGAAAATTGCATCAAACATACTCTATACACTTCAGCAAAATGGACCTGTGGAGTATAAAACTTAAGATGGTCTGCAACAATACATGTACGGAACAAAGGTCTGTCACATCTGTGAGCTGCAAAAATGCATCACGTAAACTTGCGTTGACTTTGAACAGAACCTTATCAAAGCTACGATTGATCAGTAGTGCGACAGTCTACGATCATGTATGCATGCCGACGGTAGACACTTTGAACACATGCTGGTAAATATTCTTTATTTGTATTATGTGGTTCATCATTAAATTTTACAAAACTGTCAATATAATTTGGTCTATCTGATGCCTATTTTGTAGTTAACATTAACAGCTCTGTTCACATCTATTTTTCAATGTTTCAGATTTAACAAGGTAGTGTAGCGAGATTAATCAGGTGAAGTAGCTAAAGTTCATACGATCACATGTGATGTTTCTTTCTAAATTTAACACTCAAAACAGCACTAAAATATGTTAATACTTTACAGACAACACTAAGTTCACTTAGTTTTTTTATCCTTCACGATGTATACCTCCGAAAATATATGTTAAGAAATTGTTATGCTGAAGATCTCTGTAAACAAACTACCTTAGAAAACTTGCACTGCTATGCAACATTTAGGCATTGACAAGTAATTGTAAAAATAGTTAATTAATCACATAAGTATTATGCAATTTAGTGATGAACAGACATTTACCTCACAACCCATATAATAACTGACTGTATCCAATTGCCGCAACAAATAAAAACATGATACTGTTTCCAGTGTTAAGTCATAGTCTGTGACAGTGTTTCTTGTGATGACAAAATCAGTGTACATTATTGTGGTAATTTTCTAATGTACCTTAAAACTCTCATAATAATAGTTAACGATAACCATTTCTTGACATAGTTGAGATATCCAATACAGGAAGCTCGTTTCTGACCACGACAATGACAAGATACACTAAGTACAGAACGTAATTAGTGTACACGTCTGTAACTTAGCGAAAGGCTAAGTGATCGTAAATTTCTGTTACAAGTAAAGTTAAGAGTGACGTTGCACCGAATTTTGATTGAAAATGCCACAATGGCTCAAATAAAGAGTTAAAATGGCTTCTTTATCATTAATGACAATATTTGTGTTATATTGGCAGTCATTTTATGCCAGTGCTAATTCCGAAAGCAGTAATTGACATGTTTAATGCGTGGTGACACTTCAAGTACCAGTTTAGTGCACATTTATCGTGGCGTCTAACGGTGAAAATGAATTTTTGATATCGTTTGATACTTGACAAAATTAGTACCATGAGTTTGGTGCTATGCTGTTTTTGACATAATGTACATGTATCTGACTGTATGACAGTTGTATTTTTGGCTCGATTGCCAACCTAAACCACCCTTATTGTCAGCCAAGTTTGTCTATCTGTCTGTCTGTCTATGTGTCTCTGACCAACACCTCTTCCGTTCAACGTTGACCAATTTTGATGAAACTTTGTCACAAGCACCGTACTGTAATCTAGTTTGGTCGTGACCGTAATGGTCGAGATTGGTGGCAGAGGGACTGCGTGACGCGTTTTTGAAAATATCTAAGAATTCTACAAAAAACATAAACTTGAAGTTGCAAAATTCTGGTCTATCATTTTCTTCCGTGTGTGTCTCATGTGTATAGTTAAAAAAATTTTGACTCAATTTGAACAAAACTGACGCAGGAGATAGCTTTTCAAATTTCGCTACATGGCAATTGCAGCATCGGCACTGTTGCAGGAGCACAATGCTTGGCGGGATATTGTGATTGAAATGGTGCCGCGGTGGCGTGCAGCGATCAAAGCTCGGCAGCATTCCAAACTGGGGCCATATGCAACTGACAGCGTTTGGAACTGGGGGTGTAATCACACCGTAAAAACGCATCAGCTTGTTTCTGTTACTTTCATCTATAACACAGGTGAACAGACACATAGACAAACTAGAAACCATAAGGATCGCCGACCCAGTGCAAAACTGGCAGCATACGCAAAACCCCTAATGCTGTCAACAGTACGGAAAAAGGAAAAGAGAGAAGGACGTAGGGACTGATAAAGGCAAGGACACTGGAAGGACAGAGGCAGGAACAGAGAGAAATGCAGGAAGCTATGGAGATGCATAGGGCGAGCGGAGGGAGGGAGGGACAACGGAGGGCGGGCGTAGTGAGACAACGAAGCGGATGGGGTTGAAGGCAGGGAGGCAGGATCACGCGAGCAAGGACGACGTCGGAAGGGAAGGAAAGTCACGAGAACGCAGGGAAAGAGGACAACGGGAACGAGGCAGGGGAAACAGGAAGGACAAAGGAACGGAAGAAGGCAGACGGATGGCAAGAGTAGGAGGCAGGCCCAGGCGAATGACGGACGATGAGGGCAGGCAGATACGGCAGAGGAGATAGGGAAGGCCGGAAAGTAAGAGAAGAAGGAGGACAGAGGGCGAAGGGTAAAGCGAAGGGATGTGATGCAGCTGTTCGGGGCGGAGGCGATGACAGCCAGGTAGGACAGCAAAGGCAGACAAGCACCCGGACAGAGCGCAGTGATAGGAAGGGACCACAACGGGAAGGACAGAGGATGAGGTGAGAGGTGTAGCAGAAGGGGAGACACGAAAGCTCAAGGATGAAGGAAATGAAGCATGGCAGAGAGGGACGGGATATATACTGTGTCTCAAAAAAGGATACCACCCAACGACTAACAATAATTTCAACAGTAGGTGTGCGATTCGAGTAATTTTTGGTATAAATATTGTTGAGTAAACATCCCATAAAAAGGTGGTTTAATATACCATGTCACCTCTTTATTGTACAGACCTTACCTTGAGAAAGTTTAATATCATTAAAAAAAGTAAAGAATTTAGCCTCCAATTGCAGATATCTATTATCGTTTCCATTGCTGTGTCAAAAGTGGATATGACTGAGTTGATCTTTGTCGTTGCTGGAATGAAAGTCAATGACAAGTATTACCACGATGTTTCACTCTGTCAGCAGATGCTGCCAACAATGCAGCATGTTCCACGTGATACGTTTGTCTTTCACCTACACAGTACTCCATGTCATAGTAGAAGGACACCATTAAACATCTACAGGAAGAGACGCTAGACTTTGATAGTCGTCATCTCTGGCCATCAAACAACCCAGACCTGAATGTAGTGAATTATAAGGTCTGCAGTGTTATCTAGCAGATACTGTATGAATGTCCTATGAACACTGTCGATCAGCTCATGCTGCACCTTATTGATGTTTGGAGCCATCTGTAGCAGAATGTTATTGACACAGACATGAAGAAGTAGACAAGACAACTGAGAGCATCCATGAATACAGATGGACAACATTTTGAACATTTGTTGCCAGTACGACGTGTGGCTAACAAAAGTTATGGACAAATAAAATACAAGTAACTCAAAAAGATACTTCTTTACTGCTGAACTTGTGATTTTTGGAGTCTTAAAATTTGACACGGTAAGGTACCTACAATAATCACGTCAGCAGGTATATCAAACCACCTTTTGATAGCATATTTGCTCAGCAATATTTGTACCAAAAATTAGTGGAATCGAACAACTGTTCGTGAAATTACCGTTGGTGATTGGGTGGACATTATCGGAGTAGTGTTCATTGTCTGGACGGTAAAAGGGAAAACTATCACGTCTATTCTCTGCAATACTGTGTGCAACAATTGTGCACAGTGCGATGCACGCACATATGAGCAGACTAACAGTTCTCTGGATTGGCTTTGTCTCACTGGGCCCATTTCACTGTGCTTAGATTCATTGTTGTATTCTATATTATTGTGTGTTGTATGGATGCGTAGGTTTGTAACACGGTGAGGTGCACGTGGTGGCATTCAAGCCTATCGTTAGGACCACTACTTCCTTCAGTACTTTCACACTGTTGGTTGGGTCATTTGACCAGCAAAAAACGGCCCAGAAATGACCTATAATGTGTTTAGTGCGACGTTAAACCCTACTCACGACAACACAGATTAGATGGTATCGTTTTTTTGAAACACAAGTGTAGAGGGTTTACTTGCCAAATTGTATGTGAATGTGTTCATTGTGTCCCCTTCTGGTGGCCAAAAACAACAATTTTGGGCAAATTTTTACTTTTCTGGAGGCTCCTGTGCCGATCGCGTTTCACTGATCAGCGCAAAATTTAGTGTGCTATAGCATTGCCACAGTATACTCTTACGTGCCAAATTTCGTCTGGTTCGCTTTATTCTGTCACCCTCTGTTGGGGAAAAACCCCAATTTTTACCATTTTGTTGAACTTTAGAATTATTTACTGCTGTCACCAGTTGGCAACAGTCTGACAAAGATCAACACGGGTCCACAACTATAAACCTTCCCCTATCCAACAGCATCATAACTGTTTCTGTACTCCAACGCCTTCATGGCAAAATCGGGCGGACAATCTGTGACGTTCAAAACCGTGACGAACAAACAGACAGACTAAGTGACAAAAAAATCAACGCTTCTGGCCACCCCGGCGGTAGGTGAAATCCGAGCCCTACAAAACTTGGCATGGTGATACAGGACCTCAACCATGTTGTTGCACCTCGAAAACTTATGGCAGTGTGATGCGTAGTTTTCCACTAAGGGGCACTGAAAATATAGGGGAAACGAGACCCCTCAACTGAAAACTACCATTAACTCCATAAGCCGTTGAGCAAATACAACCAAAATCTAAAAGGTAACGCATGCTGATATGGCGTACAATTCGCAAATTTTGTGAAAATCACGTAAGAGATTCGTCCCTGCAGAGCGTTTATATTCCACATTTTGGTTAAATCTGAGTAAAAATGTCAGTTTTTCGGGTCCTACACCCTTCTCGTTCAATTGATGACGGTAAAATTTCGCATGGTGGAGCGGACGTGTGGACTGCTGCGTCATCCGAAATTTGACACCCATCGGTGAAACATGTCACCTATGCGGGCCGAAAAACCTCACAATCGGTCTGAGTAAATTAAACACAGGCACTTTGTCCTTCATGCAATTCTGCGAGTAATGATCCCTCATATTATGTCGTAATTAACTAGTAACATTATGTAATGGTATATACGCTATACAACGAAAGATACAGACAGTCAAACACACTTACGATGTTCTAGCTAATATGATATTTTGTTTATAGAAGTACACTGTCATACGCATACACACCACACAACCAATGTATGGCCGTTTTCCCATGAGCATTCGGGTAAACCAGTGCCGGAAGAGAACTTGTGCACTTTATGATGCAAGGGAAGATTAACAGACGCAGACATAGCAACCGTCCAGATAGGTGGCACTTTATGTGGATTTACTATTGACCACGTCTATGATCCCTGACATATTTTTATACAACAGATCCTTTCCTCGTAGTCAACGAAGATCGTCAAAGCACTGAAGGCAGGTAGCACATTGAGATTACGGATAAGCTGCTGCAGTTCTCAACAGTATTATTTGCACTGTATGTCTACCTTAAAGTACAGTGACATAATAATACGTTACAATATAATCATCATTCAAATGACATGAAATCTTCACAAAAAAAATTCAAATGTTTAATTCATTGTCACCATCCTCCTCATTAACATGACAAACCTCTTATAGTGATTGAATTTATTTATATCGGATGTTAGTACATGAACAAGTTATATCTGAAGGACAGTTTGTAAACTTTGTCACTAACTAGACTGTTTGCAGAATCTAGTTAACTAATTCACTGTGACACTCTTGGTTGGGCGGAGGAAGCACATCGAACCTGTAAAAAATGGAGGCTGGTGGCAGTGGTCACTGGTTAGTCCGGATAGAGTTACACCCAGTCAGATGGTCTGTATGTCTGCCTCTGTTAATCTTTCGTTGCACCATAAAGTCCACATCTTCTCTTCTCAGACCAGCTCACCCGGGTTGTCCTCACAAAAGGGCCGTAAAACAGTTGTGGTGCTAGTGCTAGATAAGTAATTCAACTGTCTACTGTTGTGAATACATTTTCTTTGACATGTTGCACAAATATCATCAAACAACTGTCAGTTACCCAATGCAAATTTAACAGCAGTGATCAAATACAGTAAGTTATACACATAGCACCTGTAATAGCAATTTGTACGACAAAATATAAGTGGTATAATATTAAGTTGGTTAATTTAAACGTAGAAACTTTAGTTGAATGGTACAAGTCTTTCTACAATTGATTATGTTCAAAGGCACACGTATACTTCAACGCATTAGTCACAAGTCTACCGATGTTATGTGTGCACTTAATGATAAATGTTCTCACGTCTGTATGTGTTAGTGAGAAGCTTGAGTTTATCGACAAAAACGGTGGTATCTGGGAAGGTGACTTCAACAGTTTTAAGAGAAAATGTGGCAAGACACCAGAAGACATGAAGTACCCATTCCAAATGACAGTTCAACTCGATCATCAGAGAATTGTATGTATGCAAGTCATGAACTTAGTAATGTTTTACATTCAGTAAGTGAAAGAGAAATTTTGCTGTAATTACTACCATTCATGACATGAATTAACAGTTTTTGTTGCTGCAACAAACATAATTTTTTCTCTGTTAAGATTTAATGTCGACAACTATACACGTTGTCACTGTTTAAATAAATTCCAGCAACATAAGTTGTACTATTGACTGTGAGCTGTCAATTTGACACTTGCTGAGAATTCTCCAATATAGAACTTTTCCTAGAATTTCTACGGTCATTGGGAGATGATGACATAATAGATTGGAACTCAGTTATGTCTGGCTGTCCGTAGGGCATACTGGTAGTATTATAGCTATTGTGCACGGTGATATGACCTTGACCCAAACCAACGTCAAGGTGACAAAACTTTTGAAGTACAGAAAATTACTGAAGCTGTGCATGCTCACGACAATGATCGTCAGCACGCTTGCAGGATTTTCTGCTTATCGGAATTTTTGCTGTTCCTGTTTAGCAACATACTGTGATCTTTCTTAGTTGTAGACTCGAAACATAACACTGCTGACAACTGCAAATATTAAGGACATAACTTGTTAACATTTTTACCATATCATGCAGTACAGTGCACAGCAGATTATTACCATAGTAATTGTGTGTCTGTGTGTGTGTTATCCTCACGCACTGTGAATAATTAGCTTAACATTTTCATAAAATAACATAGGACGAACTAACCAATGGACCTGGCCCACTACACTACACTTCTTATTGGTCCAGCTGTAGAAGAACATGTACAGACTTTAAGTAAAACACTGTCTGTAAAATGAAGCAGTCTACAGCCAAAGTTACCACAGATTGTCTGTGTCCAGTCATGTATGGCTACAAATTAATGCCCAATCTGGTGACGTTTTACAAAGTGAACTTTAACATACTGGTCTCGTACGACGAAATTTTTTTACATAACGTATCACACAAGTCTTTGTCACAGCCTGGTAAAATTTCACATATTTGCAAAATTTTATCATATTGGCTCTACAGGTCCTATAACACCATAGTCGTGGAGCGACGTGCATCATCTCTTTATTGATACACTCATGAAATAATTTCTCTCATGGTTTAAACGTGATACGCTCAAGACTTGCACACCATAAACATGTGCTACAGCTACATGCATATGTACCTTGGTATGTATCAGTAGCAATGAAAGATGTTAACAAAGATACTAGTGACTGTGAAACAGTCAAGATTTCAGTATCTACGTAAATAACAGGATAATAAGTGTACTTGTTCTTTTCAGACAATGTAGATGTTTCTTACTGGACATATTTAGACACGAACTTATTCAGTATGAAACTGCTTGCAGGTCATTTTCAAGTTAAGACAGTGTGACTATATTTCACACCATATTTTTATGTTAATGCCTATACGTTAACTCATGTGCAGCTTACTGAACAATGTTAAATATTATGTTTATGTATTGTTACAGGTTAACATTGACAGTTATCTCACGTCACAAGATGTCGATACAGAATGCAACAACAAACAACAGGAATTTACTCATGTTGACGCAACAGTTACCAGTAATTACAGTTATTTTTCAAGTTTTCCATTAAATGTCATAATACTTTTATTTTCTATTATACTCGTTTGCCTTCAGTGCTTTGACACTGTTGGTTAACCGCCAAGAAGGGCATCCGGCCTGTAAAGACTGACTGGCAAGATACTGCCATGGTTATCTGTTTGGAGCAACTACAATTGATTCGCATATAGTTCAGCTGACGTCACTACCACCCCATTATCTCTTCCTCCAGTAAAATCCAGAATAATGTACCTTTACCGTCCTTGTTTACCCAGGTTGTCCTGGAACAAAGGATGTTAAGCAGATGTAGTTCTAGTAGTTACACACACCATCCCTGTCGGTATTTAATTTACTCATAGAGGACGATTTTGAGGTTTTTTTGGCCCTGCAGGGCAACACATTACACCGATGGGGGTTAAATTTGCACCATACGAAATTTCAGCCCCATCGGCGCAACGACAAGGGTGTAGTACCCAAACAACTATATTTTTTACTCACATTTTACCAAAATGTCAAATATAAACACCTAAACATGTATCCCTTGCACGATTTTCACAAAATTTGGAAAGTTTGTACCCCATATCAGGATGCGTTAGCTCTTAGACTTTGGTTCCATTTGCTGTACCAGTTATGGCGATTTTCAGTTGACGGGGTCTCGTTTGCGCCATATTTTCAGTGCCCCCTAGTGGCAAAACTACGCATCAAACCCCCATAAACTTTGGAGGTGCAACAACGTGCTCGAGCTCTTCTATCAGCATGGCAAGTTCGGTACGGCTCAGATTTCACCCACCGGCACGGTGGCCAAAACCGTTCAGTTTTTTTGTCTGTTTGTCTGTCTGTTTGTTAGTCATGCATTTGAACGTCAGAGACTGTGCACCCGATTTCACAATGAACGCGTTAGACTACGGAAACAGTTTTCATGCCGTTGGATACGGAAAGGTGTCTAGCTGTGCACCCCTGTTGATCTTTTTCAGACTGTCGCCAATTGGTGACAGCACTAAATGCCAAAGTCCAAAAACCGGCAAAAATTGGGTTTTTTCGCCAACAGACGGTGACCCAATAAACCAATCCACACTACATTTGGCACGTAACCGTATACCGTGGCTTTGATGTAGCGCATCAAATTTAGCCATTATCAGTGTAGATCGGTTCGTTACTTTGCAACAGTCCACCAAATTTCAACTCAGATCGTTACTGCATGGCATGTAGTAGTAGGCGTCACCCAAACTTTGCAGTGTTGAATAGAGCACGCCACCTATGTTCAGCAGACCCACCATCACATTCGGCATTGACCCACATTTCTAGTTTGACATTAGTTTGTCACAGTTATTCGTTATCATACAATTCAATTTCTCACCATTATACACTTTTCATATGACGTGTATTAAACTCCATATTGATCCAGGTCACAGTAATTAATCATTCCACTTTCATTCCAGTTCTTCATTCCATCATCTACATACTGCAACTTTTTAATTTTTTATAAAAGGCAACCATACTCAATCTTCCACTTTTACACTATGCTCACTCATCTCACGTACTGCTAACATGTTCTAGTAATTAATTAAGTAAAACATACATGCGGTAAACAGTAAAATACCGCCAAGACAGCTTATCTATAACAACCATTTGTTTAGAAATACAGTCAAAATCAGTAATTGATACAAATGCATGTGCAGTATCTATATTAAGCCAAAATTGGTGATACATTTACATGATCACACCAGAAAAGCAGTAACATGAATACGACAAATGTTAATCAATACTACGAACTTCAGTGGTACATTGTGATATCAAAGCGCAGAGGAATCAAGGCAGACTAACAGCAGCATGGACAGAAAATGAGTAACAAGAATTTGAAAGATATGAACATGGCTGCTCGAGTTGCACCGCAAATGAGTGAAGACGGGTAGAAGTGGAGATTGCGAATAATGTACAACCTCATCATCACCATCCCTGACAGTGACAAACGACTAAGAAGAAGAAGAGTAAACATTTAACGATAACGACTGTGAAATGTTTCATGTTGTTGTTGTTAGCAAATACAGATTCAAAAATCCTGTCACATTTTCTCTTCACTACCTGAAAGTGCAAAAAAAAATATTGACTCAAGCCAGGCAGAATGAGATCTTGTTGAGATGGATCGATCTTTCACCCGTTACTCCACGGCAGTTGCACATTGCCTGCTTGTTTTTATTCGTTGTCACAACAGCGTCAGTGGACGTCATTGCTGGCCGGCCAGGTCATTACACAACGGCTGTTTACATCCTGATAATACGACCACCAGCCTGCCACTCAGCCATCTGACCCACCAGCCAACCGACAACGTACAACTGGCATCAGAGCAATAGTCATTACACCATGTCAAGTTACACCACCACCACCAACACCAGATGTCGTATTTGCAGTGCGCATCATGCAGCTATACACTTCATTCAAAACAGGATCCCGATCTCCAGTACTTGCTAGTTCGTGTCAATCTGATCTGCTCACATGACATATATCTGGTGTTGACATCCTTTTTGTCATATTTCACGACTTTGCATGTCTTCCTTGTTTTCCCTTTTGTGCCATACATTGCAATATTAACACACATAACTGAACAAATGTTGCCTGTCTATCACCATAATTGTTTTAATCCATTGACACCAAATGTGTGTCTGTATGCCGGTTGATTGTACAGTGACTGACTACACAGCTGTGAACAGACCATGCTTACCACTGCAACTGTCACATGGTCCGAATATCTCCTACAGTGCTGCGCAGACACAGGTAGTTGTTTGTGCCATACATTTCACACTTCATGACTGGCAGCTTGAAAATTAACAACAACATTGCAAATTTCAACTTTGTTCTTCATATCCTAATATGGTACGGAGACAGTGCACGTAACACTCTTGACCACAACTCTACCATCTTCTCCCTAATCCGAATGCACTAGTTGCCTTCAATGTTTGGACACTGTTGGTTGCGACAGGAAGGGCATCCGGCCTGTAAAAAATGGGTTAGTGGATAGCCACTGGTTAGTCTCGATCGACTGCCACCAGCCGGATGATCAGTGTGTCTGCCTCTGTTAATCTTCCCTTGCATGACAAAGTCGAGAAGTTCACTTCTAGCATCAGCACACCCGGCTGGTCCAGGAAAAAGGGCCGTAAAACGTTCGTCTGGTTCTTCATATGCTAATTTAATACTGTTGATGCAGGAAATTGAAATGCTGGACAACCAGGAACAGCCATTACTAATAGATACTTCAACAGCTGTTACGTCCAATACAGTCAATGTATCCGAGCTTCACCATGCTGTTGATGACCCAGACGGTTCACAGTTCAGTAAACTTCCTTCCACGTCCACATCTTCGCAGCTGCTTCCACTGATGCTGGCTGCCACTTCTCAGTTCAGTGACGACGCAGATGATGCAGGACAGTTCAAGGAGCTCGGAAACCGTCAGCATGACAGCTCACCGTCTACTGACAGTCTGTTGACCGCCAGCAATCGCAGCAAAGACGTCACTGCAAGTGCTTCGGCTGCAGATGTGTCTACACGACCTGGAATGAACGCTGGCCGCTCCAAATCAAAGCGTCTCACATAACTGAATGTTCTTGCCTATTCATGACTGTATTATGTTTTTTTGGTAATTTGTTATTCTAAGTTTTAATGTGAGTGGATATGCGATAGTAACTATGTTGTTAAGAAAGATTATGGAAATACATTATATTTGGTGTAATGTCATTGTTGCCAATCTGTATCGTTGTGGAATTGAAACGTCAGACGTCACGTAAGATTTTTGTGAACTGCAAAGAAGCCTTTTAGTTAAGAATATGAGCAACTCTTTAGTCAAAATGTCGCTGGTACTTAACAGTAACAGTATTTGAATTGACCGTAAGTTTGTATCTTCACAAAGTACAGTGTCTTTCTGGTACATCGACTGCACATATCACTGGTACAATCACATCTTGAACAAACTGCGTTTTGTATTGCGCACTGTTAACTACATGTTTCCAACACACATTTTGTTACCTACATTTATCACGGTATATTACGCACTTGTTGTTCTCGTGCACTGATAATTTTTTTGTTTGTTGTCTAATTTTAATATCACTAGCAGTGTGATTCCGACTATTTTGTTACTGGAATGAACGCTGGCCGCTCCAAATCAAAGCATCTCACATAACTGAATGTTCCTGCGTATTGATGACTGTATTATGTTTTTTTTCTAATTTGTTATTCTAAGTTCTAATGTGAGTGGATATGCGGTAGCAACTATGCTGTCAAGAAACATTATGGAAATACATTATATTTGGTGTAATGTCATTGTTGCATGAGTATCTGTATCGTTCTGGAATTGAAATGTCAGACGTCACGTAAGATTTTTGTGAACTGCAAATAAGTCATTTAGTTCAGAATATGAGCAACTTTTTAGTCAAAATGTCACTGGTACTTAACAGTAACAGTATTTGAATTGACCGTAAGTTTGTATATTCACAAAGTACAGTGTCTTTCTGGTACATCGACTGCACATATCACTGGTACAATCATATGTTGAACAAACTGCGTTTTGTATTGCGCACTGTTAACTACATGTTTCCAACACACATTTTGTTACCTACATTTATCACGGTATATTACGCACTTGTTGTTCTCGTGCACTGATAATTTTTTTGTTTGTTGTCTAATTTTAATATCACTAGCAGTGTGATTCCGACTATTTTGTTACTGGAATGAACGCTGGCCGCTCCAAATCAAAGCATCTCACATAACTGAATGTTCCTGCGTATTGATGACTGTATTATGTTTTTTTTCTAATTTGTTATTCTAAGTTCTAATGTGAGTGGATATGCGGTAGCAACTATGCTGTCAAGAAACATTATGGAAATACATTATATTTGGTGTAATGTCATTGTTGCATGAGTATCTGTATCGTTCTGGAATTGAAATGTCAGACGTCACGTAAGATTTTTGTGAACTGCAAATAAGTCATTTAGTTCAGAATATGAGCAACTTTTTAGTCAAAATGTCACTGGTACTTAACAGTAACAGTATTTGAATTGACCGTAAGTTTGTATATTCACAAAGTACAGTGTCTTTCTGGTACATCGACTGCACATATCACTGGTACAATCATATGTTGAACAAACTGCGTTTTGTATTGCGCACTGTTAACTACATGTTTCCAACACACATTTTGTTACCTACATTTATCACGGTATATTATGCACTTGTTGTTCTCGTGCACTGATAATTTTTTTGTTTGTTGTCTAATTTTAATATCACTAGCAGTGTGATTCCGACTATTTTGTTACGAAAAGTTATGAAAATCAATAACGTTTGCTGTAATGTCAATGTTCGTTATTGGTTCACGGCCAAGTAACCATTAATATCGAAGAAAGTTGGACATATCTTATATGTCTCAGTCTAGTTGTGTCCCCTAGAATATACACCGTGCGACCCTTGGGGACTGTGTGACCCCCAAAAAACTTGTAGCTTTTACGGGTTTTCGGGCTAAAAAACTATCTCGTCCTACAGTTTTGATCAGATAGTCCTGATTTTCGCTTATATTGTAAAACGCACCAATACTCAAATTGTCTCAAGCGATTTTTTGCAATTTGCAGCTTGCACCCAAATCATCACGTCAAACATGACGTAATTTCTCGTTTTCAAAAGTTGTCATACACCGATGCAGTGTTCATTATTGGATAGCGCACAGGATTTTATGAGGAGACGTGGTCTCTGTTTCTCTCCATCTCTTATACTTTCCGAGTTATCACGTCATCAGTGACGTTATAATTACATAATTTCCACGTTGGCCAAACTTGTTGTACAACGATGCAGATTCCACCCCTGGCCGTGAACCACGTACCGTTGCCACTAGTTACATATATTTGTTTGCAACTGAATCGTCAAATGTCAGGTAAGATTCATGGCAAGTGCAATGTTTTTTTTTGTCAACATTGTGAACATATCTTTTGAATAATAATGCCATTGGTACGTAACACCATCAACATTTGCATTGAGTGTGGTTCTGCACTTGTAATACCTGTGGGATCAAGTAATTTCTGAATAACATTCAACAAAATGCACTCTGTCTCTTGTTTGCGGTTTCAGCCATATTTCTATTTCCGGTTTCACCGTAAACGACTGTTCGACAACGTTTTTCGTTCTTTTTGCACACTACTGTCCCCAGTTTTCGATTCACGTCTATTGTGGCCAAATGACTGGATGGATGAAGACACCACTTGCTACAGAAGTAGACCTCAGCGCAGCATTTGTATTCGACAGGTTCCCAGCGCTCCGCAAAAGGGGCACAGCATCCCCCCTCTGTTAAAGCCATGTCTATTGTGGCCACGGTCGCCCATCTCAGCTACCGCTCAGCTCTTGTACAAACTGTCGCCCAAAAACCTTCATTGGACGAACACCTATAGATGGTATAAATAATGTCAGCAATGACAGCAATATAGTGCAAAAGTAGACGTACTGGGACACTGCATACCTCTGCCAAGGCACGTCTTAACACTACCACTATCTAGCGAATCAGTATTAGTATCAGTATGATTTATGTCCGTTAACCACTTTCCGTTTCTCCCAATAGTGACGAATCCGGAAAATAATCCCTTTATGCAGACAGTGATCCACATCGCCACCGAAAGTTAGACATTTGTTCACTGCCCATTCCTAACCTTCCCTCATAATTACATGCAAATCGTTTGGAATCTTTTCTGCAAAGTCGCTAACAGACAAACAGACAAAGAAAAAAAGTAGAAATGTGCGCCAATGCCCAAGGCGATGGCCGCGCTGCCCAATATATGTGACGCCCTCCGTTCAACGCCGCAAACTTTGGCTGACACCCACTACTACAGTGCCGTGCAGTGACGCTGCCAAGACACAAAACCCGTTGAAAATTTGCACGGATGCCCCAAACTCCATAACGGATCTTAGGCATTAGTAGGCCCAAGTTTATCATATTATCAACAAATGTACAAGAGGTATTGCCGTTTAACAACTTTTTTCCGATTGTCGATTGTCAATTACTTCTGAAGATATAGCCCGACAAAGTTGTGCGAAGCTACCAAAATACCGATTTTTAACGTCCTTTATTTGCACTCAGCCGCGAGCAGCACATTTCACACCTACATTCTAAATTCGCACTAAGGCCACACCAGGTTGCGAAGTATGGTAGACATCCAATCTGTGGCCCCTGACATCAGGCCAGGAAAAAAAAGAACATGAAGATAGAAACCACAGAGTAAAATATAATGGCCTGCCCAATATATACACCGTCCATAACAAACAAAGACGAAAACATAACCTCCTTGGCCGAGGTAAAAAGTGACACTTCACAGCATTGTTGTATATATGTTGCTTAAGACATTTTTCCTGAATAATCAATAACTCGTAAAAGAAGCAAATTATACTAGATTTTCCATTTTCTTCCGGTATCCAACTACTGAAAACCTTTCACCTTCAGGAGGGCTTCGTCCCCTGACGCCCTGAGCAGTCGCTCTGGCCCTGGGCCCCATTGCGAGCTCCGCCCCCACACCCTTGGTTTACCCCTTTGCCTCGGTTGAAATAAAATCCGGGCTACGGCCCTGCAATTGTTGCAAGACCGACTACACTGTCTCAACAAAACGTCCCACCGTTGGCTTGCTATAACTTTGACAGACATGAATGCATTTTGATACTTCTTGGCAGAAATGTTAACGATAACTTAGGTAATCAAAAGACGCTTTACTATGCGACGTAAAGTAACTTGTCCTGTAGTTATCCACCATTTATGGCACTGAATGGCCTATAATGTGCTGATGTGCCGTTAAGAAACTACTCACTCACTCACTCACTTGTGCACTACCTGGCAAAACGGGGAAACGTGAAAATCACATTTTCACTCAGTTCGATTCGGTTACACACACAATGCACCTGTCCACTGTCTTCACAAAACAAAAAAATTGTCACCTGTGATGTGTTTGATAACGTCTAACATTTGTTGAGACAGTGACATATCCCCTTACAAAATTGTCCGTTAACTTTCACTCCAACCTTGACGAAGAACAACTCCCATCTTTCACACAGCGACTAACAGCGTGACAGACTTGGCTAACACAGACCATGTCGGTAACAGACACCAGGACGCTATGCTCCCTTTCTAGGTCCTGTCTGGTGCGCCCAGTCGATCCTTTCGACAGTGAGAGTGGTTCACCTCTGACCAGGTTATATTTCTAACTCTTTTATGTTTTTTTGTAAAAAGCATCGAGCATTTAAGTCAAAATACACAATTTTGGCGTTTCCTGTTTCCCCAAGTAGTGCACAAACATTACTTACGTGAAGTGGGAAAATAAACTATGTTTTCATTGCCTACTTTCGCGGCAACATTTGTGCCAAAAATTGTTGCAATCGAACCGTGTATGTAAACATTACACCAAGTCAAACGTAGCACGTTTTTTTGAGACACAGTGTATATTTCAGACCTCCTGTACCATCCACCTTGGCTGATGGCAGCAAACATCCTACAGTGCTACGTAGCACTACTGGTCCTCTAAGGCTGCAGAAACAATAGTCTTTGTAGCCCTTGTAGTTTGCCAGATGTACATGCGCCAATATTGAACAACGGTTCGAAGTTGCATTCAGCCGTCATGTGAGCGTATGAAGTGACAAATTTTGTCGCCAGTGTCTGCAAAACTCGTCATGTCATTGTATCACTCGTTACAAATAGTGACAGTACTAGATATGATCTGTGCCGAATAAGCAAGAAACTACTTATAGATGTTACAGAAATTCCAACATTTCACCGCAAATATCGTACAAATTGCCACAGTCCACCTTTTTAGACGCCTGTATAATTTTCAATTTTCATTAACCGGAAACTTCATGTCATTCGCTTCAGATTGCTGCAAAAGAGTTTCTAACGTTATTAGAAATCGGCTATATTTATAAATTTTACTACTTGAACCGTTTTTGTCCCAACTACAGACGTCGTTATCATGGGCGTATTTGCCAGCCCGCGCTATGTTCACGTACCCTGTTTGTGCGCGCTGTCTGTCCATGCGGTGCATATTTGCGATATTGGCGTCACCTGGCGAATACGACTCAACCGTCCACCTGCGGCGGCGATGCAGCTTTATGTCAAATTACTTTCACCACTTGTGCTATCTTACGTACGCTGCAGTGCTGTACTAGTATAATTCAACACAGCGCATCCGTGAACGCATGAATAAATAAAAAAATATTTCGTCATTGACATGAAAATTGCACCATTGTCATTCACTAAATAACATATTTCGTAATTTTGTAAATAAATGTCCATTTATTGCCATTAATCCACGATTATTCGAACAGTTGATTATTTCAATATAACAATCGGTTATTGTCCATTAATCGAATAATCGCTGCAGCTCTACTTCACGATATGTACCGACTGAAATAATTATACCAAATATAGCGGAAAAAAACACTTTCCCGTCACAGCTCAAACGCTGCTGCCGCCTAGCAGTAGCGGCCAGTAGTACTCTACTATGCATCCATGCAGTAACACCTGCACTGTGGCATTCACACGACACCTGCACTGTCACGATCACACGACACATTAATGTCAATGTAAATGTCACAGTCCAGGTACGACGTGTCGTTACAGCGTTTTACACCTGTAAACGTTATTCGGGAGCGAATAGGAAACCTACGGCTGCGAGTTGAAAAAAGTGGTTTCCGACATATTTCTACTTCCGGCTGTCGGATGACGTTTTTGGCCATTTTTGCACACTGTTGCGCACGATATCGCATCCGTAGAACCATCGAGTCACCCTTACGATAGAATACGATGAACTGTAAAAATTGCCGTTGACCGCTTGTCGATATCTACTTCCGCTGCTGAGTTATGGCCATTTGAAGTTTGTCTGATAGTGCGCCCCTCGGGGAATCAATTGTGCCGAAACCCTTCGTCACAAATGTCACCAACGAACATATTTGGTAGATCTCGGGTCTCTACGCTGCGATCGAAAAAATCACATGTCCCTTCTTTGCAAGTAATTCGTTTTCGACCTTGAACTTTGCCGAAATTTACTTTTACCTCTTTTTATACAGGCGCGAGTAGGATATAAAGGCGGGTTCTGCCGCAGTTTGACCTACTTAGTACAGTTCCCTAGTAGGATATAAAGGGTGGTTCTAGCACAGTCCCTAGCAACGCCCATAGCAACGGGCTGTGGCCCACTCTCACCCCTACTAACACAGTTTGGTCCACTTGGTACAGTCCCCTTACCCCTAGGGTCATAATACACCTTACTCAGCAAATTCTTGGTCCGACTCGGTCCATTGGCCCCAGGCACACCTTAGTCATCAAGTACACCGACA